>Ga0181523_10002183_pt1 | contig 19513 bp, 14 predicted proteins | sample PEATcosm2014_Bin_43_FD_119752 | JGI IMG/M metagenome (GOLD analysis project Ga0181523, IMG submission 119752) | Peatland microbial communities from MTU Mesocosm Facility, Houghton, MI, USA - PEATcosm2014_Bin05_30_metaG | ecosystem: Environmental > Terrestrial > Soil > Wetlands > Peat | place...
CCACTTCAAGCAGATCAACGACCGCTTTGGGCACCTGGAAGGGAACCGCGTACTGCGGCTGTTCGCGCACTCGCTCAAGGAAACCAGCCGTGAGTACGATTATGTGGCACGCATGGGCGGCGATGAATTTGTAGTTATCGCTCCTGGGATTACGGCAGAAGCCACAGCGCGCAAGGCGGAACAAATGCGCAGCCTGGCGCAAAAAGCGGGGAAAGACGTCTGCAACGAAGATATTCTGTCGTTAAGTGTGGGCAACGCGGTGTATCCGGAAGACGGGATGGACGCGGAAAAGATCCTGTCGGAAGCCGACAAGCGCATGTATCTGCAGAAGCAAAGCCAGGCGACACAGAAGAACCGCCGTCTGTATCCGCGGGTGCGGGGCCGGCTGACCACGGAAATTTCTGGAAACACCCAGGAACCCGCGATACTGGCCATCGTGACCAACCTGAGCCTGGGCGGTTGCTTTGTTGAAACCAGCAGCCTGCTGTTGCCCGGATCGCAGTTGAAACTCAACCTCTCGCACGAACATACGAACGTTTCGATCGAAGGCGAGGTAGTGCGCATGGACATGGGGGTTGGAGCGGCGCTGAGGTTCAATGAAGCGACGCACGAGGTCCGTGCCGCCTTGCAACGCATCCTGGAGCAGTTGGCCAGCGCGGAAGCGGTAATTGACCTGAAACGCAGCCAAGCTGCGGCCGGGCACATCTAGGAGGCTGCGGAAAAGCCAGTTCCGGGCAAGAGGTGCGCCCCCAGCGGCTAAAGCCGTATTCAAAACAGTGCACTTACTGCAGCGGTAAACCGCTGCGCCAACCCGAAATCAAGTACAAAATCGAGTTTTCCGCAGCCTGCTAGACTCCGGCATTTTGTCCAAGCCCGCCAGGGTGGGTCGGGCCACTTTGTCCCAAACCGTGTTGCCTCCATGCCCGGTCTTTGTTTCCAATGAGTTGCGGACTTTCAGCACCCACCGAACCTCGTGTTTGGGCCAAGTTGTCCCCTGGCACCCGACGGTCGTCTCATGGTAACTCTCTGTAAACACACCACTTACTGTAAGGTGGTTGGCATGGCAATTGCCCATTAGAGGCCAGGCACCGAGGGCGTAATCTATGCCACGTCCCGCGGAAAATGCCTCGCTAAAAACTCTCATGAAGATCAAATTTAAGTCGCGGATCACAAACGAACGCAAACGCAGTCCGTTCAATTCCCCCCTGTTTAGCGCTGCTTGGGGCCGGGCACTCGGCGTGGCATTGCTGATGTTTTCAGCGGTGCCGTCGTTCGCCAGCAGCAAGCCTGTCCTGAACACCAACGCGCCGACAGCCAAGTTTTCGCCAGATCTCCACCAGCGAGTGGATGCGAACGGCATGGTGACGGTCATCGTCCAGCATCGCCAGATGCCGTCTGACGCCCATTTGAAAAGCATGCAGGGCCGTGGGGCAACGATCAAATCGAAGTTTCACACCATTCATGCGGTGACGATGCGCGTGCCCGTCAGCATGCTGGCGGAGTTGGCGAAGGATCCCAACGTTAAGTACATCACACCCGACCGTAACCAAAAGATGGCTGCCAATCCTGTGACCGAAGAATTCGCGACCGCAGTTGAGGCGGATGTTGCGGCGTCACAGTACGGCTTCAATGGCACCGGGATCGGCGTAGCCCTCATCGACAGCGGAATCGCAGCTCACCCCGATCTAAACAATGCCAACGGCGTCAGCCGGGTTGTGTATAGCCAGAGCTTTGTGGCTGGCGACACCACGACTTCCGATGAGTTCGGACACGGAACTCACGTGGCGGGCCTGATCGGTGCCACGGGCGCGAGTTCCGGCACGGCCAATGGCTATGCGGCAACGTATGCCGGCATGGCTCCCAACGTCAACTTTATCAACCTGCGCGTGCTTGACCAGAACGGGTCGGGCACGGACAGCGGAGTGATCGCAGCGATTGAGGAGGCGGTCAGGCTGCAAAGTACCTACAACATCCGCGTAATTAACATGTCGCTGGGACGTCCGGTGTTCGAGAGCTACACCCTCGATCCGGTTGACCAGGCAGTGGAAGCCGCCTGGCAGGCCGGCATCGTGGTGGTGGCGGCTGCGGGCAACGAAGGGCGCTACGTACCGACACAGGGTTTCGGAACGATCGTGGTTCCGGGGAACGACCCGTCCGTAATCACGGTGGGAGCAGCCATGACTGAGCTGACGCCGACACGGGTCGACGACCAGGTTGCCAGCTACAGTTCGAAAGGTCCGACCACGCTCGATCACATTTGTAAACCTGACCTGACCGCGCCGGGAAACCGGCAGGTTTCTTTGCGGGTTGCGGGCAGCACGCTCGACGCGACTTATCCGCAATATGAGATTTGGCCGAGCAGCGGAAGCGCCATGTACTACGAATTGAGCGGCACCAGCATGGCGACACCGATCGTGAGCGGCGCGGTGGCGTTGATGTTACAGCAGACCCCCTCGTTGACTCCCGATCAAGTGAAAGCGCGCTTGATGATGACAGCGTGGAAGGGCCTCGGGCAATTCACGTATTCACATGACAGCCGTGGCAACCTTTACAACAACGAGTATGACCTCTTCACCTACGGAGCGGGGTATCTGGATGTCAACGCCGCTCTGGGCAACACGCAGCTCTCGACGGGAGCAGCGCTTTCTCCGACGGCAGTGCTTAACTCGAACGGCACGGTCACAGTCGAAAATACTACGCCCGACTCCAATTTCGCCGGCAGCAGCGTGGTGTGGGGCGCCACTTCGGTGGTGTGGGCAGATTCAGTGGTTTGGGGAATTAACGTACTGTCCGCCGATTCGGTAGTGTGGGGCGCCACCAGCGTTGTCTGGGGGGCAACCTCGGTTACTGGCGACAGCGTAGTCTGGGGTGCAACCTCTAACGTCGCCACCACGACGTCAGCCCTTAGCGATGGCGACCCAGGAGACGACTAGACAACCGACAGCAACCATATCGGAGACTACACATGACAAACACATTGCCAATAAAAGCCAAAGTCATGATCGGAATGGTGGCCGTTGCGAGTCTGTGCGCCCTGTCGTTCGGCGCAGTCAGATGGCAAACGCAAGCCTGGCCACAGTTGGTGCTCCTGTCAGCCGCAGCCGCACTAAGTTCGCGCTTCAAGGTGAAGCTGCCGGGGATGACGAGTTCGATGTCGGGAAATCTGCCCGTCATTCTTCTGGGAGTCACGCAACTGGGATTGATCGCCAGCCTGCTCGTAGCTGTAACGGCGGCCATCGCGCAATCCTATTCCGGCGGGAATAAAACCAAACCAATCCAATTTGTATTTAACGCATGCACACTGCTGAACGCTACCGGACTTGCTTACCTGGCATACCACAGCCAGATATTCTCCGCCCACGCGACAGCGCACACGATGTCTTTGTTACTGGCGGCGGTCACCTACTTCTTCGCGAATACGGCGCCGGTGGCCAGCATCATTGGTCTGACGGAAGGGGGCAGTCCTTTCGCCATCTGGCACAAGGTCTTTCTGTGGTCATTCCCGAACTACGTAATCGGTGCGGGATTGACTGCGATCGCCTCCGCCTTCGGCACGATCAGCGGGCTGGCCACGATGGCATCTCTGCTGGCAGTGCTGTTCGCCGTATACAAGTCATACAAGATGTATATAAGCCGCATGGACCAGACACAGCCAAAAGCGATGGCTACGGCCACCGGTCGATAACCCTCGAAACACTCTTTCCTACGCGCAGCCCTCGGGCTGCGCGTTTTTTTGCTGCTCTGCCATTTCTACTTTCCGATGCAGAAGGTACTGCTAGCGGCTAACAAAAACAAAGCAATGCGGTTGCGGACGAACTGCTTCTCTGGAGTACATGCCGGAGTACACGGCACCGCTGTGCCCCTCTCATTCTTGCCCGACGGTGGCAGCCTTTCAGGGTCTTCGTCTGAGTGATCCGGCTCCGCAGTCCTCGGTAGACTCCCCATTCGGGGAGCTTGGTGGAATCGCCCAGTTTCCAGCGGACCTGTTTTCCCCCAACTGCCAACTCCGCATGCCGAAACACGTATTTTGAGGATGCTTCTAGTTTCCCACACAGGTCTGACCACCCAGACCAGTTTTTATTTCCTTCGCGGGGAAACTGCGTCAGATTTGGCTGTCGCTTTTCCGGTGGTGCTGGCAGAAGAGCGCCGACCTGCTCACGAGTTTTGCCTTCGACCTATTCGCAATGCACAAGCAAAAGGGCAACCGTCTTGGCCGGCCGGCGGTTGCTGGCGTCGGGGCCGATGCCTAACAATCTTGGCGTCCCGCCTCCCTTTGGCAACGTGTTCCGGTTAGTTCGGCTCGCCGCTGAACGGGAACACATTCGTCGGGTAAGAGAGATTTCTGTGCCGAGCAGCAATCCGTACTTAGTTGCCGTTCTCCCGCCGCGCGTTGATTGGGTTTCGCACCGCTGTGTTCATCTGGCTAACCCGGTTATTCAAAGCTCGGATTTGGCTGCGACGGGCCGGTTTCCGCCAATACCTTCGCTCTACCGCCGTCCTCATTAACCCCGCCCATGGCGACATCACCGAATACTTGGCAAAGTCTATCGCCACTGCGGACTCGACTTCACGGCTCGCCTCGATCTTGCGCGACTTGCCATCATCGTTTGATTGGGCCTGGATTGACTTTCAGGCTGGAAGACTGCTCAGGGGCGCGGATAAAATCACCATGTCGGACTTGTGGGCGCTGTACTTACGACCGTGGGGACAATGGTTGCGAAGCACCGGATAGCACAGTGATCCAGTTCGATGCCAATCGGTGTGAGATTTACACTCGCGGACATGGACAAAGCAGGCCAAGCTCGGGGCAATCCGATGCTTTTGATCGAAATCGATGAGATGCCAAGAATTGCCGGGGTGAACTCGCCGTCGGACCTCTATTGGGTATTAAAGTCCCCTGCTCTCCTTGCGGGAATGCGTTACCCACGTCCGGATTTTCCTTGGCGAGGTCTTCCGGCAGCAGGCTTGAGTGGCGTTGTGGCCCTTGCGCCCGGTAGTTACGACCCGTCGCCGCTCAAACTGCTCTTCTCACAACGGCTCGAAGACCTCTGCCACGGCGGAAATCCTAGCAATCCGAAAAAAGAAGAGCGCCTTATTGCGGACGCTCTGGAGATTACGCTACGTTCGTTGCGATCAGGACAAGGGGCCGTTGTTCACTGCATTGGGGGCCGAGGTCGAACCGGAACTGTCTTGGGCGCTGTCTTGCGGAGACTGGGATACGGATTTCCTGAAGTCCTCGCATATCTGAATAGAATCCACAAAGCCCGAGGCAAACCCGGATGGCCCGAATCACCATGGCAATCAGCGTTCGTTGAGCGAGGGACAATCGAAAAACTCTGTTAACGGACGGTGCAAGTTCGGCTACGTGCCCCCAAAGTCTACTCAGTTCGAGGGAACCGACACTTTCATGAACTCAGTTTGAAACCCACAGGGATCGCCCGCGCACAGATCCGTACTGGCATCCCGGGATCCTGGAGCACAATCCAGGAGGATTACTCGCACCTTCAATTTCACCCGGAATCTCACGTTTGACTGCTCCATCCTCTCTGGCATACTTTTGCATTGGCATGCTTCGAGTCCTGAAGTCACACTCGGCGGCCGAACGGCTTGCAGCCGCAACCGAGTTCGTCCGTTCCTTCCCACCGGCGACAGAACTCCTGATCATCGGCGCTTCGCGAGACGCCGTGGACGATTTCGTCCGCGCGCTTGCGCGGTCAGTGCAGGCTACCTTCGGACTGCGTCACTTCAGCTTCACGCAGCTCGCAGCCCGGCTGGCCGTCGTAAAGCTGGCGGCGGCTGGCGTCACTCCGACCTCCGCAGTCGGAGCGGAAGCATTGGCCGTGCGGGCTGCTTACGAAGCGACGATGAGAAACGAGCTGCCCTACTTCGCGCCGGTTACTAAGTTTCCGGGTTTCGCCCGTGCGACGGCTGCCACCATCAGGGACTTGCGTGCGGCAGGTATTGCCGCCGAAAAGCTCGAGGCGCTGGAGGAGTCCGGCCCCGACCATGCCGCTCTCCTCGAACGTTTCCAGGAACAGATGGAGGAAGTCTCGATCGCCGACCGCACCATCCTCTTCCAGGTTGCCCTGGAAGAAGTTCGCACCGGCGTGGACTTCGCCAGGCATCCACTGCTGCTGATGGATGTGCCCATTCACTCGGCGATCGAAAGAGCATTTCTCATTGAGTTAGCGTCCGCCGCAAAAGAAGCGCTGTTCACCTGTCCCGCCGGAGACCTTCGCACGCTCGACAATCTAAAGATGGTTCCCGGCGTTCAGGAAAACGCTGCGCCTGCCGTACCCGGGGATTCGAGTCTCGCGAGGCTGGGCTTTTATCTTTTCTCGGAGGCAGCTCCGCCCGAAGGAAAGTTTGACGATGAAGTCGTCTTCTTCTCCGCCCCGGGAGAAGAACGGGAGTCGGTCGAGGTTGCGCGTCGCATCCTCGTCGAGGCCGAGAAGGGCATTCCCTTCGATCGCATGGCTGTCCTCCTGAGGGCGCCGGAGACTTACGCGGGTTTGATGGAAGCCGGTCTAAGGCGGGCGGGAATTCCTGCTTACTTTGCGCGTGGAAACCGCCGGCCAGATCCTTCGGGTCGCGCTTTGCTGGCGTTGCTCGCATGCTCCGCCGAGGGACTCTCCGCCCGTCGCTTCGCCGAGTATCTGTCGTTTGCGCAAGTTCCAAGCCTGGTGGAAGATGGTGCCCCGCCCGCGAACGAGGCCGAGTTCGTGCCGCCCGAGGATGACGCCATGGGCTCAGCTGCGTCCGCTTTTGCACCTACCGTGCTGGACACATCAGAAGAAGACGAGGCTGGCGCACAATTGAAGGACGCAGACACGCCGGAATTGGCGGGCGCTCTTCGCGCACCCTGGAAATGGGAGGAACTTCTGGTGGATGCCGCCGTGATCGGTGGCAAGGAACGTTGGGCCCGGCGGCTCGACGGACTGCAGAACCAGTTCAAGCAGGAGTTAGAGGAATACGAAAAGGAGGAACCAGACTCGCCGCGCGTGGCTGGGGTCCAGCGCAAGCTTCACAACTTGCGGCACCTCCGCGCATTCGCTCTCCCTGTGATCGAAGAACTAGCGGTGTTGCCGGAATCGGCAACCTGGGGAGAGTGGATCGTCGCTCTGGAGCAGCTCGTTCCCAGGGTTTTGCGCCAGCCCGAACGGGTGCTAGCGGTTCTCGCTGATCTGAAGCCCATGGGTCCGGTCACTTCCGTCCCGCTCGCTGAAGCGCAGAACGTGCTGCAACACTGGCTGTCCAACCTGCAGCCGCAGCCACCGGAGAGCCGCTACGGCCGCGTTCTGGTGGCAACCCCAGAACAGGCGCGCGGGCGTACGTTCGACATCGTTTTCATTCCTGGACTCGCCGAGCGCATGTTCCCGCAGAAACTGCGAGAGGATCCGCTGCTTCTCGACAAGCTCCGGCGGCAACTCTCTTCGGATCTGTCGGTGTTGTCGGACCGCAGCCAGCAGGAACGCTCCCTGTTGCAAATCGCGGTCGGTGCCGCGAGCCGGCGTTTGTATCTTTCTTATCCTCGCCTTGAGGTTGCGGAAGCCCGAGCCCGAGTGCCCTCCTTCTATGCGCTGGATGTGGCCCGTTCGATCACCGGGCATGTTCCGGACTACGAGGTGCTCGCCAGAGAGGCCGAACTGGCCGGCGCCAGCCGGCTGGCGTGGCCAGCACCACGCGACTCGTCCGAGGCAATCGACGATGCGGAATACGATCTCGCCACGGTATGGCCGCTCCTGAATACGAACCAGCCGCGGGCGGGACGACTGGCCTATGTCATGAGACTTAATTCGCACTTAGCCAGGTCGCTTCGCGGCCGCTGGGCGCGATGGCAGGAGAAGTGGTCCGAGCATGACGGCCTCTTCACGAAACGCCCTTCGATCTTCACGATCCTCGAGTCGCAACGTCTCGCGGCCCGTCCCTACTCGGTATCAGCGCTGCAGACTTTTGCGGCGTGTCCCTACCGGTTCCTGCTCTCCGCCATTTACCGGCTGGAGCCGCGGGAAGAGCCGGCGCCGCTCGAAGAAATGGACCCGCTGACCAAGGGAGGACTTTTTCACCGCATCCAGGCAGAGCTGCAGCGTGAGCTGAAAGAAAAGGGCTTGCTGCCAGTGAAGGAGGCGCAACTCCCGCAGGCTCTCAAGATGCTCGACCTGACGGTGAAGCGGGTTGCAGATGAAGCCTATGAAGAACTCGCGCCGGCGATTGATCGGGTGTGGCTGGATGCGATCGAAGCCATGCGTTCGGACCTGCGCGTCTGGCTGCAGAAGGTGGCTGAGCAGGACGGCTGGGTTCCGATCCATTTCGAATTTAGCTTCGGTTTCCGGGTAACTGAGGGATGCGATCCCGCGAGCCTTCCCGATCCGGTGACGCTTTTCGGGGGCACGATGGTTCACGGTTTCGTCGATCTGATCGAGCGGAGCGATGATGGCAAGACGCTGCGCGTCACCGATCACAAGACCGGGAAGGATCGGACGAAGAAGGGACTAGTGGTCGGGCAAGGGGAAGACCTGCAACCGGTGGTTTACGGTCTGGCTGTCGAAGCGGGGCTGAAGCGCACCGTTTCCGAGGGACGGTTCTCCTACTGCACCGCCGAGGGCGGCTTCAACGAGCGCTGCATCCCGCTGGATCCAATCGCCAGGCAAAGCGCAGGGGCTGTGCTGCGCACAATCGACGACGGGATCGCGGCTCCTTTTCTGGTTGCCGCCCCGCGCGAGGATGCCTGCGTCTATTGCGACTTCCAGGAAGTATGCGGTCCTTACGAGGAGATTCGCTTCGCCAGAAAGAAAGAGATCCCGCAGCTCGTTCAGCTAAAAGCCATGAGGGACCTGGCATGATGAAACTCATCGACCAAAACGCACGCGATGCCGTCCGCACCGCCCTCGACAAAACCCTCGTGGTCGAGGCTGCGGCAGGAACGGGCAAAACGAGCGAACTGGTGCAGCGGATTATCGCGGTTGTCGTGGCTGGAAAAACGACGATCGACCGCATCGCCGGCGTAACCTTCACCGAGAAGGCCGCAGGCGAGCTGAAGCTTCGCCTCCGCTCCGAACTCGAGAAAGCGCGGCGTGGAGAGAAGGACGATGCAACGCGCAACAATCTCGAGCAGGCTCTGGCGCACCTTGAGGAGGCACGCCTCAGCACCATCCATTCTCTCTGCGGCGACCTGCTCAAAGAACGCCCCGTGGAAGCCTCGATCGATCCGCAGTTCGAACTCCTGACCGAGTCGCAGAGCCTGCGTCTTTACCGGGAGGCCTTTCGGACTTGGTTCGAGCGCAAGCTGGATGAGTTGCCTGAGGGCACGCGCCGGATCCTGCGGCGTAAAACCAGGAACGGCCCGACTGAAACCCTTATTTCGGCCGGCTGGGAGCTGTCCAAGTGGCGCGACTTTTCCGCAAAGTGGCGACGGCCGGTGTTCGACCGCAAGGCCGCAATCGACGCGCTCGTCGAAAAGATCCACGAACTCGCTCGACTCACGAGCGACCCTTCCGACCCGAATAACAACCTGTTCCGGGACACGGCGCCGGCGCGGACCTTGAGCGAGAGCATCCGCGCCGCAGAACGAGCGCGACCGCGAGATTACGACGGCCTCGAAGCAAACGTGGTTCTCGTTGCAAGCGATGGACAATACCAGCGTTTTCGCGATCCACGCAAGGGGAAAACCCAGTACAGCCACCAAGTCAAGCGTGACGAAATATTGGCCGTGCACAGGGAATTGCTTGCAGCTCTCGACGCGTTCGTCAGGGACGCCGGCTCGGATCTCGCCGCCCTGCTGCAGATCGAACTCGGAGAAACGGTTGCCCAATATCAGTTGCTCAAAGAGCGTGCCGGGAAGCTCGATTTCCTTGACCTGCTAATCCGCGCCCGTGACCTGCTGGTCCAGTCCGCCAGCGTGCGCAAGCATTTCCAGGGACGCTTCACGCATCTTTTCGTCGACGAGTTCCAAGACACGGATCCGTTGCAGGCGGAGATCATTGTCCTGCTCTCCGCCGGGGATCCCGGGGCCAACAACTGGCGCACTGTCACGCCGGTTCCCGGGAAGCTGTTCATCGTCGGGGATCCGAAGCAGGCCATCTACCGCTTCCGCCGTGCGGATGTCGGTACTTACGAGGAGGTCAAACAACTGCTACTACGGCACGGCGCCGAACTGCTGCAGCTGACCAGCAGTTTCCGGTCGCTGCCCTCGATCCAGTCCATGATCAACCGGGCTTTTGCACCTCACATGGATGGCAATTCGGCGAACCTGCAGGCGGGCTACGTTCCTCTTTCCCCGTTCCGCAACGAGTACACGGAGCAACCCTCAATCGTTGCACTTCCGGTTCCCAGGCCCTACCAGTCCAGGTTCTCCCAAGGAGCCGTAAACGCCTCGCTCCCCGATGCGATTGCCGCGTTCATCGCATGGCTGGTCGAGAAAAGTGGCTGGACGGTTCCGAAGCCGGGAGACCCCTGCGAGCGAATTCCCCTCGGTCCCAATCACGTCTGCCTCCTTTTCAGGAGGTTCATCAGTTTCGACGATGACATGGCTCGGCCTTATATCCGCGCCCTAGAGGCGAGGAATCTCCCGCATCTGCTGGTTGGCGGCAAATCCTTCCACGACCGCGAGGAGGTGCAATCCATCCGCGCGGCGCTTACCGCGATCGAGTGGCCGGATGACGAACTTTCGGTCTTTGCGACTTTGAAGGGTTCGCTGTTCGCGATCCGCGACGACGTATTGCTCGAATATCGCCACCGAGTCGGACGCTTCCATCCCTTCCGGCTCCCCTCCGAGCCGATCGCGGGAGAGCTCCAGGAAGTGGTGGACAGCCTTCACATCCTGCAGAAGCTGCACCGCAACCGCAACTACCGGCCGGCCGCGGAGACGCTGGAAACGCTTCTGAAAGAGACGCGAGCCCACCTCGCGTTCGCGCTCCGCCCCTCAGGCGAGCAGGTACTCGCAAATGTTCTGCATATCGCCGAGCTGGCGAGAAAGTATGAAGCGTCCGGCGGCCTTTCGTTCCGCGGATTCGTGGACGAAGTCCGCGCCGGCGCGGATGCAGCGGAAACCGGAGAGGCTCCCATCTTCGAGGAGGGCAGCGAGGGCGTCCGGATGATGTCGGTTCACAAGGCCAAGGGTCTGGAGTTTCCGGTCGTCATCCTCGCAGACATCACGGCCAAGATTTGCCAGCCCCATCCCAGCCGGTATATCGACTCATCTTCGTCTCTCTGTGCGGTCCCGCTCGCCGGGTGCGCGCCGCTCGATCTCCAGGAGCGCGGAGAACTCGAGCTGGCGCGGGACCGGGCTGAAGGGATTCGTCTAATCTATGTTGCCGCCACGCGGGCACGCGAGCTTCTGGTCGTTCCAACCATCGGTGACGACCCGCGCCAGTCCTGGGACTCGGTCGCGAACTGGTGGGTGAGACCACTCTATGATGCCGTTTATCCCGAGCCAGACAATCGCCAGAAGGCGGGAAAGCCTCCCGCATGTCCGAACTTTGGGAAAGACAGCGTTCTCGTCCGGCCGCCGGATCTGACGGTCGATGAGAATGACAACGTTTGGCCAGGGCTGCATTGGTTCCAAGACGCTGGAACCAAGGACAACAGCTACGGAGTGGCCTGGTGGGATCCGCGGGCGTTGACGCTAAGCGTTCCGCAGTCGTTTGGCATAAGGCAAGAGGAGCTGCTGAAGGAGTCTGATGATCCCGGGATTTTGAAGAAAGACCTGGAGACCTACAAGAGCTGGAAGACGCGATTGGACAACGTCAGGCAACAGGCTGCGCAGCCGGGCGTCATCTTCCGTACTGCAACGGCCCGGGCCCGAAACGAATCCGACGTCGTTGAAACCAATCGTGACGTTCAGGTGATCGAGCTGCCCCGCGAGCAGGATCGTCCAGGTGGTGCCCGTTTCGGAGCGCTCGTCCACGCAACGCTGGCGGAGGTTCCTCTTAACGCGGACGCCGACCAAGTGCAGCAGATCGCCGCTCTTTACGCCCGGGTACTTGGAGCGGACGAGCGGGAAACGGCCGCAACGGTAGCTGCCGTTCAATTCGCCTTAACCCATCCGCTCATGGCGCGCGCGCGTGAAGCGTTAGCCCAAGGACGGTGCCGTCGCGAGACGCCGATCACACTTACGCTTTCCGACGGGAGCCTAGTTGAGGGCGTACTGGACTTGGCCTTCCTTGAGCAAGACGCATGGACGGTGGTGGATTTCAAGACCGATCGGGAACTCGAGAAAGAACTTGAGCACTACAAGCGACAGGTGGACTTATACGCGCTCTCGATCGAGCGGGCCACCGGTCAACCCTGCGGCGGGATACTGATGAGGGTTTGATCGGGGGCTTGGACGAAAGCGATTAGTTTACGCCGCGGAGGGTGCCGAGAAACTGTATTGCTGGTGTGCCAAGGCACAAGCTCAACGGAGTCTGTCGAACGGCCATGGCGGCTATGGAAGAACCCAACCACCGTAATAGATGCTTATGGCGCCGCTGAACACTCCCTCGAACCCCCGAAAACCCAGCATGCTAGAATTTGGCGATCCGAGAATATGTTCTCCACCATCGAGCTAATCGCCGCGATCGTGAGCGCGGTTGCCACGGCCCTCGGGGGAGCCGCGGGCGCCGGGCTGTTTGAGAACCTCAAACTCCTCATCGACCACCTTCTCAAGCGAAAAACTCCCGATCTGGCGTTGGCGAGAGATGATGCGCAGGCCACTGAAGCCCTGAAAGATGTAATCGCGGGGACGGCGGAAGGTTTGTTGCCGTATTCCACCAGCCCACGCTTCCACCTTGCGAAGCAACAAGTGCTGATCCGGATTGAGTCAACTTTTTAGAACAGTTCCTTCGGCGCCTGCTCCGGATGACTCGCGCACAGCTGCACTAAATGCTGGATGGCCTTCGCAACGTGCGGGCTCTCCGCGCCGGTCCCCGGCTTGACAAACCGGATCATCAGGATGGGAAGGCCCGATTTCGTGATGTTGCCTGATTGATTTGTCGGGTCGTCTCCTGAATTATCGGAACTGGTCCAGCTCACCCCGAGATCTTTGGGTACAGCCCACACGGCATCGTGCCAATCCTGATGATCGGGAGTGCCACGCTCGATGGCTTGCGTAGGCGGGAGCTGCTCGATCATCACGTTCAGCGCGAAATCGATGCGATATTCGTCGGCAAATTGGGACCCCATCACATTAGTCTTGATCTCGTGCGTGGAGAACACTGCCGGAACCTGCTGACCAGCATTTAGGTAGGTTCCAACTGAGGTGAATGGAACCGTGTAGCTCGTGACCGTCTTTCCGTCTTTGTGATGCCAGGAGTGATCGTCGTCCGAGTAGTCATCCCGATGAACATTCACCGTGCTTGTGAACGTCATGCTCTGGCAGCCATCCGCTGTGAACGTATACTTCGCGTCATCGTAGGTGAAGGTATCGGCTACTCCGATGTTGCCGTTTCCAATAACTCCGTTGATCTTCGCGGCGGGCGTTGGATAACCCGCCGCCCTGATCTTGTCCTGGATGTAGCGGACCGTCTCGGCATAGCTGGGGCCAGAGCCACTCGCGCCGCCGGATGACGCCGAAGCCGCCGCGGCCTTCAATGTCTCGCATTGCTTCAGCAGATCGCGCAGTCCGGCCTGTTTCACATCTGGCGCCTGCGCAATCGCATGACCCAGCTGATCCGCAGCTTCGTCGTACCGTTTCAGGTTCATCAACGCACCGCCTGCGAGGGCGTAGCCCTCCCATCGAGTCGCATCGAGTTTGATTGCTGAATTAGCTGCAGTTACGGCCTGTTCGTTGTTCCCGGATTGAAGCTGCGTCTTGCCCTGCTGGACCAGGGAGTCATACATCGGCGCAGATTGCGCAAAGCAGAAACCGCACAGCGACCAGCAAAGCATCAGAAGCATCAGAGGGGTGCTCTTCATCATCGTATCTCACCTTAAATCATCGAATGTCAGAACAGGTCCTTTGTTCCCTGGTTCGGATTTTGCTTGCACATTTCTATTAAATGCTGTAATGCCTTAGCCATACGTTGAGGGCTATCCTCTACACCGGGTCGTGCATAAGAAATCACAATTGCATTAAATTTCTGACGTGGACCGTAGGTACCGAGGGCGAGGGCGGAAAGAGTGAAGGCGCCATCCACTATCGGCTTGTTATTCCATACAATATTATCCTGTCCTTCTAAACCCGGATTCCACTTATAACTATAAGTACCTGCATCGGTGTCAGATAACATGATATTGATCGATGGGAGCGCTCGGCCCATATAGCTATCATGAATAGCTGACAATTCCCAATCCTGCGGTGACAACATGTGGTATTGCGCAGAAATGAGTTTCTCAAGCGGGAGGTTGAATTTTATATTCATATAAGCATCTGTATCCGGCAGTGCGCCTGAATTCAAAGGTATCGTGTCGGTCTGGTGGAAATGCTCGGCTAAGGACAGTTGTATCATGCAGCCATCGAAATGGACGGAATACGGCGTGTCGTCAAATCTGGTCAGGATACCAACTTTGGAAGTTGTCGTTTCCGCTGGAAACCCGGAGTCGGCCATGTGACCTTGTATCCATTTCGCCGTCTCGTCGAATGACGGGCCTCCGGCAGGCGGCGCGCTGGCGGAGTTGGGCGTACCGCCAACTGCTTGTGATGGGCTGGAAATAGAAGGCGATCCAGCTTCGAGTAGGAGGCATTGTTTCCGAAGATCCCGCAGGCCTTCCTGTTTCGCTGCGGGGGCGTGGTCGATTGCGTGACTGAACTCGTCTGCAGCCTCTTCATACCGCTTCAAATTCATCATCGCGCCACCCGCCACGGCGTATGCTTCCCAACGATCTGCGTTTGCCTTGATCGCGGCGTTCGCTGAGTTCAGCGCCGCGTCCTTGTTGCCGACCTGTAGTTGTGCCTTGCCCTGTTGAACCAAGGCATCATAATCAGGAGCGGATTGGGCCGCGGCGCACACGGCGAGAGAGATCATGCCAAGACAGACTGCTTGTAACAGGCGGACAGACGCTTTCATCGACAGACTCTTCATAATCAATGGACACCTCTCACTTTTCACTTTGCCTGCGTGTTCTCGTTTGAAGAGAGCGCGGCACGAACCCGATCACGCTTGTCCGCAGGAGCGTGGTTTACTGCGAGAGCTTCAAATTTCGCCGCCTCTTGGGCTTTGTTCTGTTTTGCCATGCAGAGAGAGACCACGGCATACGCCTCCCAGCGGGAAACGTCCAACGACTCGGCATGCCCCGCCTCGGCAATCGATTCCCGGAAGTATCCATGAGCGAGAAAAGTGCGGGCGCGTTGGATTGCCGCGTCGTACTCCATGCTTCGAGCCATTTCCGGAGTCACCGAGCCATTGAGGTATCTGGATACAAGTTGCAATTGTGCTTTGGCGCGATCTGCGTCTGCGCCAGTCGGTTGCAGGCTGAGATATTGCCTGAAGTACCCAGCCGCCTTGGCCCAGTTCTTGTCTCCCTCAGCAAGAACTCCGAGATTGAACCACCCAGGCGCGTAACGGGCATCGATCCGGGTAGCGTTCAGAAATCCCTGCCTGGCTTTCGCCCGGTCGCGGTTGAGAATGAAAGCTGCCTCCGTCTGAATGCAGACTTGCTGGGCCCGTGTTGCGGGCGAAGCGATCTTTGTTTTGTTGTCCGTGTGCTGCGGCGGAGCGGACTGGGCGAGGGACAAGGGAAGTATTGTAGCTACCGCAAAGGCGTTAGCGACAATGCGCAGGACCGCGCCGAAGCCAGAAAATCGATTGTCGGAGGCCCCGGTCAATTTTGATTGTCCGTATCGGCATCGACGATATTTGAGTTCGCGAACCCGAGAGCCGCCCCCATTTGATTGACCATCTTCGACCCATAACTGTATAGACCCTTGGCAAAACCTACCGGACCTTCCGCCATCCCGTTCAAAAGGTCGCCAAAACCGACAATTGCCTGCCCTTGCACCAGGTTTCCAACGGTGTCGGGACCGTCCGTCGCTGTAGGAAGAGGCGCAGTTGTACCGGTCCAGCCCTGAGAGGCGAACCATTGCACGGTCTGATCGTTCGAAAGATTGTTCAGGAGATTCTTCGCGGAGGTCACCAGGCCGGTCAACTTATCCGTCCCCTGCTGTCCCCCCGATTGAAGCGCCTGCATCCACGATGTGCTCTCGTTCTGGTCGGGCTGGTCCGCGGATTCCTGAAGCACCGCGTTGATCTGCGGATCCGCGGGCATCGGCAATGAGAAGGCGGAAGCAGAATCGGAAACCTTGCTGTCATCGAGAAGTCCCGCGACGGCGTTTGCCGTCGTCGTTCCGCCCGTTGCGGGCTGTGCAGGACCGGGTTGTGTTCCGTTCCCGAGAAGGGCACTGACCGCAGAGGCGGTGTAATTTGATGGCTGGTCCGAATCGAGGAGCGCGCTAACTGCGGCTGAAGAACTGGGTGTTGGCTCCGGCTGTGGACTATCCGCGTTTGAAGATTCAATCGAGGTGTTCGTAGACTTGTCGGGATCTGGACTGTTTGAGTCGTTGCCGTTGTTGTTACGCGCGGAATTGACGACGTTGAGAATCGCGTTGCCCGCATTATTGATCGTCTGTTGCTGAAGTTTCAGATTGTTCTGGATCTCGTTGAATTTCGCGGCTGCGGCGGCGTTGATCGGCGGAGTTTTTGTGGAGGTGCTTCCCGACCCGCCGCTTCCGCAAGTCTTGTTGAAGGCACAGGCTACTTCACCTGCGCCAGCACTCGCTTGGGCGCGTGCAACATCGCAGGCAAGCAGGGCGAGAAGCCCTATCCAGACAAACGAACGGTTGCCGACCTTGACGTATTTCCAGACCGAAACTTTGCGGTTCGCCATGCCTTCCCCGAAGAAGAAAAAAGGAGAAAAAAGCTGGCTTACCATAGCTCAAACGGTAGGGGAGCGGTAGGGTACGTCGGTCACCAGTGGGAGGGGCCTCTGTTTACGTAAACGGCGTGGCAGGGTTTACGGGCACAAAAACCGCCGGCTGATGCACTTTCACGCTAACGCTGCCTCCCGAGCCGGTATAAACTTCCCACTCCGATGCGCCCTGAACGATCGTATTGGTCATGCTCAAACCGTTGCCATTGAAAGCTGTGATGCCGTTACCCAGACAGCTTGGACTATAAGGACTAAACGCCGAATTTATGCGCCTGACCTTTGAAAGTGCGTTGGCCAGCCCGCCTACACCCTCGATCTAGCTGCAATATCGCGTGCAAGTTGTATTTCAGCTGCCCTCTGAAGCACCCAGGCACGCAGGAGAGCGCCTAACTCATCGGTGGGGCCATATCGAGGTTTGTACATTCCGATGACTCGCTTGGGTATGAGGAACTTCTGCAAGGCCTGCGCCGTTTTACCAGGATTCTCTGGATCGAACACACCGATCGCCTGGCCCTTCAGTGTATTTACGAGCGAAAAGCAAGGAATGTCAGTCATTCCGTCCCCGACGTACATGATGTTCCGGAAAGGAACTCGGCGCTCCTTTTCGGGGACATCCTCGTTCACGAGAAAAGGGTTAAGTTCTGAATCGGCTTGCTTGATACCTTTGTTGATCTCGAAAATGTACCGGGTCTTCTCTGTGAAGGTGATGCTTCGCTTGACGTAAGCAATTGCACCAGTATTGGGATCCTCTGCTAGCTGGCAGCCGTAAACTCCGCTGAAGTACTTGTTGACGAGGGCATTACCTTGCATGATCGCCTGCAGGCCACCCGAAATGATGTAGAACTCCACATGGATGTTCTTGAATGGCTGCTTTGCTAGCTGTTCCCGCACATCGTCAAAGAATGCTGGCAGACCGGGGAAAAATTGGGTGTCGAGCGTGGCCCCGAAGTTCCTCAGGTCCTCGTTGGTAAGCTTTCGAAGCTGCCTACCCTCGCCAATGTTGTCTAGGAGCAGCTTCAGATACGCGCACGGTGGGTCGTACCCTTCCTCTATAAGAGCGCCCGACCGAGGCCAGAACTCGATCGGATTCATGCCGCGTGACTCAAGGAACTTACTCGTGCTATCCGGCATCAAAGTGTCGTCAAAATCAAAGACGAGCGCGATGATCTCGGTGACGGTAATCTCACTCATAGACCGGTCGGGTGATTCGGTCGCAAGTGTAGGAGAAGATTAGTGCTGCAGTCAATCCGTCGATTTTTCGTTGCGGTCGGGGGCTGCGCGCTCCTTTTGATTGATGCTGTCCGCTCTGGAGGCGGATAGCGCTGCCTTGCCGGCCTGTTCCATGCGCTCGCTAAGTTCGATAAGAGAGTTGCTCACGGATTGCCATTCCGCCGGACTTAGCACGTTCCTGTTCGTCATTTGCCGCCTTCCTGTCTTCTGCGATCAGTCTGAAGTTTTGTAACAGCACCAACCGGGCCGTGTCCACGATAGAGATTTCCACTGCGTTGGAAAATCGGGCTTATTCCCTGATAACGCTGCACTTCCGCAGCTAAGTTTTCCTTCTTCCACTGGACTTGCGCGCTAGCGGGATACCCTGGCGCAGCAACCGATCCTCATTGCGCCAGATCCAGTCTGTCACGATCCGCGTGGCGATCTCTGCCTTCGTCTTTCCGATAATTCCGATTGCAGCGAGCTGTTCAAGGACGTCATTTGCTGTTTCGGACAATGAAAGCTGTACCCGTTCAGTGCCAACTGGATTCTTCCCACGCATTCGCGTCCTTACTACAATTAAACTTTAATTACAGGCAGAATGCAATCGCCATAATTTTGTAATCGGCAGGTCGTCGGTTCAAATCGGATCGACTCTTGTTCACGCGCCGTAGTAGCCATCGGTTTTGATTGGCTGGCGTTTCACGTAAGCGCGCTGGCGGCAGCGATGAACTGCACTGTCTCTGCCAGGATCTCTTCGGGGCAAATTCGCGACCGCAGGTGCTTCAGTTCGCGTTTGCGGGCCTACTGGCCCGACTCTCTTCAATCTTCCGGGAAATCCATCCATCAATGTCGGACTCAACCCAGCCAACCGCCCGCGCCCCGAGAGACACTGGACGCGGAAATGAGCCGCCTGCCACGTGTTGGTAGATTGTGCTGCGTGAAAGTCCAGTCCGGGCCTTCACCGCCGGAAGCCTAAGAATCACATTCACCATGCTCGAACCTCAATGGAATCGGCGATGTCACCCAATTTGATTTATTCCTGCCGCCACGTCCAATGAAATTTCGACTGACATCTATTCCCTGGAGGAATAGCTCGGATCTATTTTGATTGATTCGGCGAGTAAGCTTGCTGTCTAGACCAGGATGAGAAGGCTCCATCCATTTCGCAACACAGGACATAGCCATCGTTGTTTCGCTAAACATTCGATTGCCCATACACCGCCTGAGAACCCCGCAGCGATGGTCTAAATAGCACCACGACATGGCCAGTGCCACTGCCACATCGAGGATTTTTGGTGCTTTTTGTTAAATATTGCCATCTCCATAAGCCCCGCTTTTTCAATGAGCTCGCCCCCGCGAAGCGTCTTTTTCGCAAAAATTTGAGGTAGCGAATCGGCTTGGTACTGACACCTATTCCTGGAAGGAATAGGTCTCGGCCGAAATTTCATTGGACGGCCAA
>Ga0181523_10002186_pt1 | contig 19485 bp, 22 predicted proteins | sample PEATcosm2014_Bin_43_FD_119752 | JGI IMG/M metagenome (GOLD analysis project Ga0181523, IMG submission 119752) | Peatland microbial communities from MTU Mesocosm Facility, Houghton, MI, USA - PEATcosm2014_Bin05_30_metaG | ecosystem: Environmental > Terrestrial > Soil > Wetlands > Peat | place...
CGAAGAACTGAATCGTGCTTTCTTCCGGCGTAATCTTGAATACGGGAGCCTGGGCCCGGCTTACTGACGGCAGCATGGCAGAGACTAAGAGGCAGAGAAAAGCTAATCGCATGGAATTCCTCCTGAACAAGCGGAATGACACTGAAGTTGCACGAGGACTCTACACTAATGGTGGACAAAGCGCCATCACGTACTGTTGTGCTTGGTTAGCGTTCAAACGCCAAAACCGCCGGAGTGGGTATCAGTAACTCAGGTTTCGTTATGGGCCGGTACTATGAGGAGTGCGCCGGGATAAACCGACGCGATTCGTAATAACTGGCTATTGGGTGAGATGCCCAAGGGCGGAGCGGAGCGAGTCACTCGAGACATGAATTACACCCGAGTAAGGCGAGTACATCTCTAGGATCAAAAAGATCGCGCCGGAAACCGAAAGCGCGGAGACCAATAAACTGATGACTGCGATACGATTGCGAGGGGAGAAAAGACCGAAACTAAGGAAAATGATCGTGAGCCAAAAAATCAATACGATCAGCAGCGGAGTGGAAGCCGAATTGACTCTCTGTTCAGCCATTAGCCAGCGGGTTTGTAAAAGACCTATCAGAAGACTCAACGCTTGGGCTTGCATAGACCGTTGCGCGTCGTCCTTCGGCGAAAACCCCTGGATTTTGTCGTAGAGAAGTTCGCCGCTGGGCGGTCCAACTTGAGAAGGGCCCAGATCCTTGGCCAACACTAAATCGAGAGACTGGACGACGGAGTTGCGCAGCAGATCGCGTGCTTCTTTGGCTTCTGGCCCGTAATGGACCAGGATGCGGTCAAGCACGACAACTCGGCTTGCCATCTCGGTAAGTTCGTTGTTCTGAGTGTCAAACGATGACTTGGCGGAAGCGATCAATAAACCAAGAACAAGTGCAGACATAGTCGCAATTAGGCCTACTCCTAGTTTCACAACATCCCTCGAATCGTCCGTCAACTCAGTTCGGGGCAGAACAGCGCGAAGCCAGATACCGAGCAGGGCGCCTCCAAAAACGATCATGAAAGTAATTAAGCTGATTGCTATAGAACGCATAGTTGGGCAGCCCCCAGAAAAGAGTGGATTATGGCCAGCCTGATGTCGTGTCAGTGTGTTGGGTAAAGAGTAGTGAACGAAATTGTCAAAAGTACCAATGGCAAATCCCGATTACCGGAAAGAAGGGTAATGGTACGCCACGGGCTCGGCACGCCAGCTCCCGAGCAAATGGTCAATGTTGGTCTTGGTGCGTCTAACAGAGATCAGCCATGAACACACAGAAGGCATTTGGTAGCGTGGCCGTATTCTACGCCGTGGCCAATCTTGGGTCCATGGGGCTCGAACTGAATCTAAGCGAATCGATCCACTCGTTGCGTAGCCTCCGGGTTCTGGGACTAACTCTCGTGTGGAGTTGGGTGCTCGGCCAGCTCTCGCTTTTCTACTGACGAAAGTCCTTCCGATGGCGGAGCCGTATGTCATAGGGTTGCTCATCTTCAGCTTGGCACCGACTACGCCGGCGTTGCCTATGTTATCAGGATGACCCGCGCAGACATGTCTCTGGCTGCTGCCGTCATGCCGATGTCGGTTGTCGGCACCGTGGTGCTGAGGCCACTGATGGCGCCATTCCTGATCCCGGGGCTGACCGTGAGCGGTTGGGCGATCGGGAAACCGCTTCTCCTGACCGTGATGTTGCCGCTGGTAATCGGCGTTGCCATCAAGTTTGCGCCAAACCGGTGGCGTCCACGGCGACGCGAGCACGCCTCCGCTTTTGGCGCAGCGAACCGCGCAACCGACGCACCGTTTCCCCGACTGCGCGGTCGATGGTTTGGTCGTCGAGACGTTGCAAGAAACGATACAGGGTCGTGAAGTCAGGCACACTCACAAGCCCCAACACCTGGCGCAATTCGCGATGCTCGCTCAGACGCACCTCGGCTTCACGGAAGGTCCAGTCTTCGTAACGCATCAGGCAGAGAATGGCCAGCAACTGCGGCTGGGTAAATTGACGCTTGCTGAAACGGCTGCAGTAGCGCGGGAGCACCGCCCGGGAGACTTGCAGGGCGATGCGGGCAAAAGGCAGGAGTCCAACTTCGGCCATCGCACCTCCTGCTTCCATAGGAGGCCACAAATGCACTCCGCGGCCGGCTCGAATTTCAGTGAGGTTGCTAGAATGTCAACAGAGCCAAGTTATCTAGATGGCTTCTAATTGTTTTTCTTGCTCACCAGCCCGCCAACTGCCTTGTTCGGTGCAGACACGGCAGCTCCTGGTGCCTTGGCCGCCTCTTTCACTGCGCCGGTAGCTACACCACTGACATCGGGAATAAATTTCGGATCCGACGTTGTACCAGTGATAGCGAATGGAACTCCGCTCTTGCTATTGCTCGCGGTTGCCACTTTGGTTACGCCGCCTACCACGCCGCCGGCCAAGTTTGCGAGCATCTTGAAATTAAGTCCTCCGTCCGGACTCACTGTCCCGGCTCCGGTAATGACGCCGATGGCCGGCACGTTTAGGTTAATGTTGTCTGCTTTCGTGCCTTCTGGTGCGACCCGTGCATCGAGGCTGAAATTCTTGATCTCGGTATCTGGCTTGGACACCGCCTTTCCAGCGAAGGCCGACATTGCCCCCATTTTTTCTCCGAGGTTGAAGCCCGTGAGGCTGCTGTCAGATAGCTGCACGGGACCGGTAATGACGAGTTTGTCTGGGGAGCCCGCCACATCGAGTTTCAATGAGAGCGTGCCACCCTTTAATTGGGAGCCACTGGGAAGCGCGATACCTAGGGCTGGCAACATCGCCTCCAGTTCTTCGATGGGCATACCCGGAGCGTTTAACTTCAGGTTGACGACTTGCGTATCACCTTGGGTTTGAACGGTTCCCGTCAGATGAGCCTGCGCATTCCCGATGGAAATGTCCCCTTGCGCCAGTGTTGCCGATTCCTTGTCGAGATCTACATCGACGGAATGCTTGATCACAACTGTCCTGGTAGCCGGCGTGCCCTTCGGTGACATCTTCAGCTTGGCTCCCGTGAAAGTCCCGATGGCCTTCGCCTGACTCCCGTTGGAGTTCAAAGTTCCGTCAAAGCTCGCCAGTCCATCAATGCCTGTCGCTGGATCTATGAACCCGAAGGCGCCGATATGCATTTCATTTACCTTCACGGCCACCTCAAACGGCGTCTTGGCGGCATCGTATGCAGGGATCGGTCCTGCTTTTCCCGTGAGATTGGCGTCTCCTCCACCCGGTAATTGCGCCGTCAGCGAAAATGGAAACTTCGAAGTCGCGGAGAAATCGGTCACCGTGATGTTCACGTGGTCGTACACTCTGAACTTGCGCGAGGAATCAGTTCTTCCCACCGTCAGCCTTCCGTCCGCCACGTTCAGCTTCGCCACGGAGAGATTCTGGGCGTTGGATTCGCCCGGTTTGGACTCCTGCGGCTTTTTGTTCGCGGCGCCACCGATGCTAGAGAAATTCCAGGTCCCTTTGGCGTCCTTCAATAGGGTGATTTCTGGTTTGTCCAGCAGCAGTTCGGTCACATTCATTTGCTTGGAGAAGATCAACGGCAGTAGCTCAATTCCGATCTTCAAGCTGTGTGCCTTTACGAATGGATTTTTGCTGAAAGCAGGGTCGTCCGCAATGGCGATGTCGTCGGCCTCCACGGTGCCGTGCCACAGGGACAAGCTCAGATTCCCGAGTTTCACATCTCTACCCAATGCGCTGCTCGCCTCCGATTCAATCTTAGGCCGGAAGCTGTTGACGTTTATGAGAAACGGCAGCGCGATCAGCACCACGAGAAGGACCACGAACACGATGCCAAGAATTTTCAATAGATGCTTCATAAGTTTGTCCTCTACTATCTTTGAGTCATGAATATGCGTTCTAAGCCGGTGGAAGAACATTCGAAAGATAACTAAGTCGCCCCAGAGCTCCGGTGGGGCCACGGGCAGCGGCGTCTCGAGTGGTCAGATCAGCATCGTGATCTGCAGGGTTGAGAGGTTCATGCGGCGCAGATCAAGCCATGCGCCGAATCCCATAAAAGGCGAAGAGGAAGGGTGCGACGCCTATCAAGCGGGATCTCTAGGTCCGAGGCCATCCTTTCCACGCCTCGTCGTCACCAAGTGATTCCGCACAAGAGGGATTCGGATGTTACGAGACCGCAAACTCGGCTCATGCGTTAAGAGAATCGGCAAGATGTCGCTCTTACCACCGCCTGTAGCGTACATGCGGGCCGGTCAAGAGGCTATTCGGAAAACTACTCTGCCCCGCTCAGTATAAATACGGTTTCGTCAAAAACCAGTTAGAGAGAGACCGCTAACTCCGGACAAGCCCTGACTGCGTCTTCGACACCTCCCAAAACCGTACAAGTCGGGCCCAGTGCTTTACGGGTTAGACCTCATGCGCCGTTGGCCCACCACCGAGCATGAAAACCGCCGACCTTGGTCCCAAGTCTTTTGCTTTCAACGCGGACTCCGGCTCTTTTCGGCGCAGTGCGTGTGCCAGGGATGAGAAGGCCGGTAGCACTGCCTCTAGCATGAGCGTGGTTGGGGATTGGTCCCTGGAGGTGAGCTTAGATCGGCGAGCCTATGTCTGGACCTTTTGTACCGATTGGAAAAAAGGGCGGCTGCAACGCGTTGAAAAGCATGGGTCTTGTAGATTTGAAATGCAGTTTGACCCCCACCGTCTCTACCAATCATCTCCTTTGATTGGTAGGCACTGAGCAAAAGCGCGAGGGGGCCAATAACCCCGATCATCCGGTCGTCCAGGAATCTGCAGCGGCACGAGTGACGGCCGGATCCGTTTGGCACCAGACCATGGGATTTTATTCCCACGAATCGTTTGACAGCCTCATCGCCAGCACCGGTACTATGACGAATTCGTTCCGCTGCACCGGGTGAGAATTCGATACCGAAACCAGCCTGTATTACTACCGCGCCATATACTTCGACGAGCAAAGTGTGGGCAGGCTGCCTATACGAGGGTTAGCGTTTTAGGCGAAGCCGCTTATCGTAGTACTAGGCCGGTAATCCGAATGATCGCGCACTGACCCTTACATTCCCGCAAGATATGCAAGATTGCCGCCAGGGGTGTAGACCAGTTGATTTCTTTGGTGTAAATTAACGGTCGCTCAGCACAAAGTTCGCAGCGCAGGTCTTGCGATGACTCAGTTCCCTCATCACAAGGTACCCTCGACGCGGCGTTGGTTTCCCAAGTCGCCTCAAGAATCACGTGAACTCAGGGCAGGTTTGAGGGCGCTGGAAGATCTCCTACGTGTCAGCGAAGATCGCTTCAAGCAGTTCTTCGAGGCTTGGCCAGAGTACTGCTACATGATCTCTCCGAGTGGCAACATTCTGGATGTCAATCCAGCAGCCTGCAAAGCCCTTGGTTACAGCAAGAAAGAACTTCTAGGCAGGCACGTTTCTGCCATTTATGCTTCCGAATCTCTTTCGAAAATGGGTGATGTGTTTGAGAAGTGGAAACGGAGCGGGGAGGTTCACGACGAACAGCTGATAATCGTGACGAAGCAAGGACAGAAACGAACTGTGCTTCTCAGCGCAAAGGCTGTCAAAGATGCAAAAGGGAACCTCCTGCATTCCACCTCCGTACAGGTGGATATCACAGATCAGAAGCGAGCCGAAGAGGAGCGGCATGAGGGCGAGGAGCGCTTCCGCTTGCTGTCAAACGCTGCCCCGATGATGATCTGGATGTCGGGCACGGATAAACTTTGCACCTACTTCAACCAACCTTGGCTGGACTTCACCGGGCGAACCATCGAGTCAGAGCTGGGAAACGGTTGGGCAGAAGGGGTCCACCCCGAAGACTCTAAGACCTGTCTGGAGACCTACACAAACGCCTTCGATCTCCGAGAGAAGTTCAGCATGGAGTATCGGCTCCGGCGGTCCGATGGAGATTATCGATGGGTTCTGGACACCGGGGTACCCCGACTCAATGAGGATGGTTCCTTTGCTGGTTATCTTGGATCGTGTATCGATGTTACCGAACGGAAGCAGGCTGAAGAAGCCATCTCAAGTATGCGCCAAAGGTTGATTGAGGCACAGGAGCAGGAACGCAAGCGGATTGCCGGAGAGCTTCACGATGACATCTGCCAACGTCTCGCGCTGCTGGCCCTCGGGCTAGACCAACTCCAACAAGGCTCTCCAGAGTGGCCAGCTGAGGTCCGCAATCGCACGGACGAGTTAAGGAAGCAAGCTTCTGAGATCGCGACCGATCTGCAATCCTTATCGCACGAGTTGCACTCGACAAGACTGGAGCTTCTGGGTCTAGCTGCAGCCATGAGAGGATTCTGCAAAGAGTTTGCCGAGGAGCAGAAAGCGGAGATTGACTTCCAAACTCACGATGTGGTACGCCCATTGCCACCGGACATATCTCTGTGCCTCTTCCGAGTCCTCCAGGAAGCTCTGCACAATTGCGCAAAACACAGCGGGGTATTGCACTTTGAGGTGCAATTGTGGGGAACGCCGGGTGAGATTCATCTCACAGTTGCGGATTTCGGCGAGGGTTTTGACGCGGAAGTGGCAAGGAAAGGTCAGGGGCTTGGTCTGCTCAGCATGGAGGAGCGGCTGAAACGCCTGAGCGGAACACTTTCAATTGAATCGCAACCCAAACGTGGTACCACGGTCCACGCTCGTGTTCCACTATGCAAAGTTGAACAAGCAACGGCCTAGGTCCCGATAATCGTCCGTTTGAAGCAATGGCCGGCAAATTTCGGTTCTGCGACCTGTTCAGTTGGAGACGTCGCCGCCAGTTCATCAGGCGCAAGATAAGCTATGGGCGTTCAACCGGAGAAGCTGAGAAAATCTCCGCACCCGCACGCATGTCCCAGGTGCGGCAGTCGCTCACTTACCAGAGTCAGGCGTAAAGGGTTTGTTGACTGGTTACTAGCCAAAATGTCGAGACTCCGTCCTTACGAATGCGATGATTGCGGAAGAAAATGTCATCTGCACCCACAGACGGTGGAGCGCAGGACTGTTTGCTAGCCCTTGCTTTCCGAATCTAGATTGATGCTCACTTCGAATTCACGTTTTGGTGCTTGATGCGGGTTCCCCATAAGAGGGTGGCGGGGACCTGCGTAACCAATGCAAGCAGCGCCAGAATGGCTAACATATTCACAACGTTGGACTCACGAAAATGTTCAATGGCAACCAAGAGAGCTACGGAAAAGCTCCTCTGGGTTGTTCCAAGCGCTAAGACCTTTCGTGTACCTGGGTCCGATCCGCCGAGGGCAAAACCTATGCCAAACGAGATAAGGAAGAGAACCGTGCCAGCGACGACTGCCTTAAGACTCCCAACCCTAACCACGTTCGAGAAGTTGTTAAGTACGGCCACTAGGACGACGACCGCCAGCGCCATGTTTGATGCTACTCGGAAAATAGGCTGGAGCCGTTCCGCAAGAGCCTTGCGATAGGCTCGCAAACTCAATCCTGCGACGAGTGACGGGACAATTACGGACAGTAATGGCCTTGCAATAGGCCAAGCACTCGTGTGCACTCCCGGCAGGAGCATGGGCAAAACGAGCGGCATGGTGACAATTGTCCCAGCCATCAGGAGTGCCATCAGTCCGACAGCCTGACCAATGTTGCCTCGTGCAAACTCCACTAGTTTTGGCAACATTGGTGCACCGCTGGCTGTCCCTAGTAACAACAATGCAACGGCGAGAGATTGCTCGAGGAAGATGGCTTTTGTGATTAGGTATGCAGCCAAGGGAACCAGGACAAAATTGGCGACCAACGCGGAAATCACCAGTCGAGTGGAAGTGAACGGTTCACGGACCTTCTTAAACGATAGGCTCAGACCGGCACTCAACAGGCTCAACACGACAAATACAATTAAGGAAATCCGTGCAGCTAGTTCCAGCGAATGCGACACAGCAATTTCCCTCATCCTCTTGACATCGAGTTAGGATGCACAACCTACACCTGCCGCATGGTCGGTTGATACTTCAAGGCTACGCTCAAGTGCTTAAGTCCTAACGCGGAGGTTATACCAGTGGGTCTCGCTACCCAGGTAGTCAGAACCAATCGGGCAGTGGGATGATTCAGTCCGAGCAATCAGGCTATTTCTTAGAGGCCCCATGGAACTCCTAGCGCGTCGGGGTCATTAAGTCCTCGTACACCCTTTGGAACGGTCCAGAACTAATGCTGTATTCGCCACGGAAAGGGTTATCCATTGAAGCGAGCAGGTGAATGATCATGCCGAGGAGAATGGCGAGAAGCACGGTAAGCCAGAAGTGCATCGTCAGACTGCGGGTATCGAAGAACCAGGTAGTAGCGAGAGTAGCTACCGCCCCGAGCACGACGAGAATCCACATTGTTCGCGGCAGGCCAACGGTCACGCTCTGCAAACGGAGACGCCTCAGTTCGATCAACTTGTTAAACTGAGTAAGAGTTTCTCCATAAATCGCTTTGCGAGCCTCGGTCGACGGCTCGAAATCACTCAAGCTATCGTAGAAAGTATTTAGAGGCCCCGTATTGGTACGGGAGACGAGGCCCCGGCGTTGTTCGGGCCAAACTTCGTCGATTAGGTTGCGGGTGTAGGTGCGTAAGTCGCCCTGCAACACCGCTCGTGCTGGCTCCGGAAGATGACTCACATCGCGATACAGTCCGGCAAGTGTTGCCGACTCTAAAGCCACTTTCGAATCGATATCCGAGTAGGTTTGCCATGCACCCACGGAAAAAAGCCCGACTGCGACGCCATAGAAAACGGCCATGGAGGCGAAGAAGACGCTTACGATCTCGTTGTGCGGATGCCCTCCATGAAGGCGTCGCACCGAAGAGCGCAGTGCAAACATGCCGCCAAGCCCGATTGTGATGGCGAGGCCCACAGTGAGGAGCCAGAACAGCCAGTTGGGGATGTCATAGATCCAGTAAACGTTCACTCGTTGGGTCCTCTCGCACAAAAAGTGGCCCCAAGCGCGGCTGCGCCTGGGACCACCGACTGCTCATCCATGGAACTAGGCGGGTTTCTTCTTCCCGTCCTTGTCCAGGTGCTCGACCTCCAGTTCCTGGCGACGGACCTTGTCCTTAATGGTTTCGACATGATCCGAGCCTTCCTTACGAACAACGACCTCTTCAACAATTCGAGAGTTCTTGCTGACGACGGCTTGTTCGGCGGACTCAGTTATCTCAATGGTCTTATCCGACCAATCGACGTCGGCGATGTAGCCAGGATCAGTGATGGCGCGGCGCAACACCTGTGCATGTTCCTCATGAAGAGTGACGGAAGCCTCGACCGGCTTCTCCGTGACGAAACGGCGGATGCGTGTACTGCCTTCCTGAACCAATCGCTTGCCAACATTCAACTGTTCTTCGGCGAGGCGGACAACGTCAGGCGCGCTGGGTGTGGCGGACGCTGCCACAGCCTTTGCGGTGGCAGTGACGGGTGCCGTATTCACGGTTGCCGTACCCGCCCCTGCCGCTGCCTTCGCGACCAGCGTGGCCGGCACCGCTCCCACCGTTGCGGCACGCTGCAACACATCCACCGGGTTGTGAGTATCGAGAAGCCCCATCACCCGTGCGACGTCGCTATCGGCAACACGGACGGTAACGACCACGCCGCCGCTCTCGACAGCCCGGCCGTAAACCTTTGCCTCGTGATCTAAAACAGTGGTACCGAACATGCGACGCCAGAGTCCGGGTTCACGAAGTTCTACTTCGTGCGCATTGCTCGCCGCCAGCGTCTGCTTGTTAACTACACTGATATCACTATCGTTGTAGCCGGCAGCGTTCAGAATGCTGACCGCCTTATTGGCATGCTCCACCGTGTCGTACACCGTGACAACCTTTTCATATACCATCCTGATTCTCCTTTATGTTTTCTTATCTGTGTTCATTGAACCTTCCGCTTCAGATACTTGGGCGGCCGAACTTTCGACTGGACTGCGGGTAACGATCGCTTCCTGCCGACGCAAGATCACGCGTTCCCGATGGTTTTCGTTGCTGCGTATACGCCGAATTCGGACCTCCTCTTTGAGTACCAGACGGCGCTCAACAACAAGGACCTCTTCGACGACGGGGATAATGGTGGTTTCGCCTTCTTCACGGATCGCAGGCACAGTGTCGACCTGTTTGTTGATCGGAATCCGCTCGATCTCGACGCGCTCTTGGGCCAGTTGCTCGTCAATTACTTGCTCGTGTTCGTGAGTGACTGTCGACACTTGAACCTGACCGGTTACAACCCGACGCTTGAAGATCGACGCCTTTTCCTCATAAAGAGGTATGGCGATCTCCTCGGGATCCGTGCGTTCGGAAGTCATATAGAGTCCTTCCCCTCAGGGCGGCGGTCGATGGATTGCGCAGGCGTTTCAAGTGTTGACTGATTCCAGGTTGCCGGTTGGCATCCCTCGCCAACCGCAAGGAAGTTTCGCGTCTATCTTTTTACAACAACGATTTCGGTCCGACGATTCTTGGCCTTGCCTTCGTCGGTATCGTTCGAAGCGATGGGTTTTTCTTGACCCCAACCGTCGGTACTGATTCTCGAGGCATCGACACCAGCCTGAACGAGCATTCCTTTGATGGCATCGGCACGATCAAGGGAAAGCTTCTTGTTGGCGACTGGATCGCCGGTACTATCAGTGTGACCTTCAAGCAGATACGTGGAGTTCGGATAGCACTTCAGGATTGCGACCAGGTCGGCAACGGTTTGGTTCGATTCAGGAGTCAGGCGAGTCGTCCCAGAATCGAAATTCAAGTGGTCGAAAACAATCCTTTTTGGCAGTTCGGTATCCGTCCCCTTGACCATGAAGGTGGCCAGATTGTATGTGAAACTACCCTCTTCGACGCTTAAAGTCGTGCCGCAAGGTAGGGCGATGCTGGCCAATTTAGGTCCGCTGGCCACAGTTGGAGTGGAACAACTACGAATGGTCGGGATCAGAAACAGTAAAGCAAGTAGCGGCAGTACCCACGCCCATTTCATCCAGTTGGACTTGGGCTCGGCGTAGGCCACCGGCCGCTCTACGGGTGCCGGAGCACCGCAAAGGTTGGACATGCTGCCCACTCCTACCGCATTCGCCAGACCGACTGGTGCGAGTCTTTGAATCGTATCGCGGTGAGAGGACAGGAAATTTGATAAGCCAGTAGCGGATAAATTCTGGGAGCCGACTTGGCGGCCAAGCAAACCGAGAACCATCGGAGCGAGGAGACTCAGCAATGATGTCGCCCCACGGGCAGAGATTCCCGATGCGTTTGCGATAAGCTCTGCCACGCCTCGAGCGTTACTGCCGAGGAGCCCAGTCAGTAGAGTTCCGCCGTTGCGGATGAGAGTGTCCGTAGCCGTTCCGCCAGCAAGATGGCTGCCGAAATTGGCCAGAATGTTTTGATCAGTTGAAGATGATGTCACCAAGCTCAAAAGCTCGCTAGCACCTGATGGTGTCGAAGCTCGATTGCATGCCACACCCGTGAGCGCAGGCACGGCGACGTCCACCGCCTTCTGCGTCGCCGAAGGGCTTTCACCGAGAATTCCTGCGATCCTGGACACAACGGACGGGCTTAGAAAACCGCTCGCTAATTCGAATAGGTCAACGGCCATGTTTGCTCTCCTTGCTTTTTCTTGATTGATTACTGGGCGGCCGTTTGGGAACCGAAAAGTGCTCTTAATCTCAAAACCTTGGCGGGGGTTTCTAGACGGGCAGGGACTTCTAAGTAGGCGGTACGCACAATCTGTAGCACAGTGCAAAATCCAAAGCAACTGAATAACTCAAAAAAGAAAATAATTTAACGATGGCCGACCTTAGTCCTACCTCCCTCATCAAGGACGCGACAAGCACTTGCACTTAGGCGCCACCCAGAACGGACACGTTCCACTGCATCCAGACCGCAGTCTGTACTGCATAAAGACCAGGATTCAGCTTCCCGGCGCATTATGCCGCTCTGCGGTCATTTGAAGATCTTCCGATACACCACATACCTGGCCGCGAAACCCGGTGAAAATCGCGCAACCTCTGGCAAGGTACAGCTGATGACGTTAACTTCCTTGATTTCAGCAGGACATGAGAAGAACTTCTACACAACACAACATTTCTGCGCGCTCTCTAATCGCTGCCGCAAGCGGTGGTCTCACGTTAATTTCCAATCCCAAGGTATGGGCGTTTTATTCAGGCCAGCTTAAACGACACGACGAATGCCGTGATAAGCGAAGAGGAATAGCACTGCGCCTACCACCGCAACGAGAAGGCTATAGAGATTTAAGCCGGTCACTCCTGTCGCGCCGAAGGTAGAGAAAAGCCATCCTCCGATCACTGCACCAACAATTCCCAGGACGATGTCAATGAGAAGACCTTCACCCGCCTTGTTCACTATCTTGCTGCCGATAAAACCCGCCACTAGACCCAAAATAATCCAAGTCAGAAATGACATTTCACACTCTCCTTAAGTTATAGATCTCGAAAATTGGTTTGAGTAATCCGTTATTCATTCCCATAATCCGCAGCCTTGCTATCGGCAACGAACCCGGCGGCTCGAAGCTTGAAAATACGATTGCTCAGAGTCCTGCTCGGCCAGCGCGAGTGCACGCTTCTCATCTCTCACGGGGTGAAAGGTGCGGGAATTTGTTCTGAGTGTCCATGTGAAAAAGTACTCTCCGCAACATTGGCAGCGAAATGGCCTGAAAAACCTCATGTTTTGAATGTGTGATTCCAGGAAGCCGCTCGGTCGTGCTTGGAGTATTCGGTCGTCATTGCAGAATGGACAGCTCATCGTTAACACTCAGCTTACAGATAGATCTTCCTGCCGACTCCGTACTCGAAGACCCAAAGTCGCCATTTGAAGGCCTGTTAGTCCCCAAGCTGTTCTTCGCTCAAGAGAAATTCGGGTTTTGCGAGACAATAAACACGCATTACGGATGAGGAATCGCAGCGTAAGTGCTGCTCGTTCCACCGCCCTTACCTTACTTGCTCAACCTTGAATAGGCTATTAGGAAAACTACTACTTCCACCCTGAAGAACTACGGAGTCTCCAGACTGGCTAGGTTAGGCTCCTTTGAACCGGGTTCTAAGATAAGGCCCATCCATACACTCAACTCCTTCTTTAGCGGGTAGTTGAGGATGGAGGCATGAGGGGCTGCGTTGAAGGGCCGGGAAGGTGGTGCCCTAATGAGGCCACCCGATCCACGAATACTGCCAGGCCACTGAGACGTTCTGGTAGTTCCCCCCGTAATTTATATACGCGCCGTTGTTGTAACTGAACTTTAGGGATTGATGGTTGTTTAATGGAACGGACACGGTGGCCCCAATTCTCGAATTGTTCTGTATGGTCTTGGGCTGGGCGGCGCCATTGTGGCTGACCTCTCCGCCGTGCCAGAAGTTTCCATCGAGCGACACCCAAAGCCGCGGCTTAATATCGTAACTGAGGTGCCCCTCACAGGCAGCGACTGGACTTTCCGCCTGGTTTCGCATTCCGGAATAGAACGCGTTGTCGGAGAAAAACTCGGGATTCGTGGTGTAGAACCAAACCGCTCCATACGCGTCGAGCACCCAATGTCCCCGTCGGTGCGAATAGCCAAGTTCAGGCTTAAAGGCCCAGCGGTTTTGCCCTAGATTGACGAGTTTCGTCGGATCGTATTGCCCGGTCGGTGCCAGTACTTTTAAGCTCACCCCGATGAGCGTCTTCTCTTTCCACTTGCGCATCTCTTCCGCCGTCATCGCAGGGCCGCCCTTCAAGTTGACGGAAAAACGGAACACCGCATCCATCAATCCTGAGCGGTAGGCGTCCTTCTCCGCGCCCTGGATCGTGCCGCGGAAATTGCCAAGTCCATAAGGAAGACCCACAAGCACATTGGCAGAACGGCTGAAAAAATTCAGTGAGTGGTAAACAGTGACGATTGGGATGCTGGTGGATGCGCTTGCTCCCGTGATCGGCGCGGTGCCGTCGAGAAGCACGTTTCCACTGTAGTAGGAGTACGAAAACGTAATTGCGTTGGCCTGGAGTGGCGTGATTATGTAGGCTCGGGGAGCCAGATCCTGGGCGGAAAGTAGACCGGTGGCGCACAACCCCAGCACACCCAAGTTGAGAAATCGATAAAACAAGTGTGTATTTCACCCAAAGCGCGTCCAGTCCTGCACCTCTCCGTGCAGAACTATGCGGAAGTTCCCTCGGTCTGTTTTTTATGGAACGCTTGATCGGGACCGCGCAGATTTCAAACCTCTCCGCCGGTCCCGACCTCCGTCCTTAATCACTACTGGTGCAGGAAACGCGCTGCAATCGTCCCTCGGAAAATCTTGGTGCCAAGGGAGAGAGCGAGACACACGAAGCCCAACAGACCAACCAGCGGCAGGGGGCTTGCCGTTTTCGGAAGCTTTTGGGGGGCCGGCGCGGCCGCAGCCTGAGTCGTTGGCTCAGGAGCCGGGGTTGTCGCCGGGACCGGCTTTGGACTCGACGTAGCCACCAGAAGTGGCTGATCCGCCGGCGGCGCGGGAGGAGGTGGCGGCATGGTTCCGGTTAGCTTCCTTTGCTGCGATACAACGGTTTCGGGAACCTCAACAATTTTCGTCGCGGTGATGACCATTCCGGGCCGCAATCCAAATGCATCCAACGTTTGGCCGTTGATAACGAACTTCTGGTTATTCGGAATCTTGAACTCCTGATTTTTGCCATCCTCCAAAGTCAGGATGACGGAGTTCGGGGGATTCACGTACCACACTTTCCCAGTAACGGTCTTCACGGTCGTAACCATTTTGGGAGTCGTGGTGGTTGTGATCGTTCGTTGTACTTTCATGCCCACTTTCAGGTCATGAACGCTCAGTTGCTGTCCATCCACGGTGATCCTTAGGCTATCCGGAACATTGGGGAAGTGGTGGATTTGCCCGTCCTCGCCCCGGACCACCAGATCATTACCGGACACGTATACGACTTCGCCGCGCTCGGTCTTAACCTGCTGTGTTGCGGCTCCAGCCGTGCTCGTGTCTGTACTTGTTTGCACTTGGGCACCTGCTGCCGCGGCGAACACCGCAGCGGTCATCGCCGCAAAAAGGGCAGGCATAACCACGCGTTTAATTTGAGTTAACATCAATTTACTTTCTCCTTTGATTCGATTTGATTGAGTACTGCACCTGGGAAACTTGTTGAAGCGTCGGAACCAACCGCCTTTGCGTGCACAATAAATCGCTGCGGTGCGTCTCCGACGAAATAGAACGGATAACATGTGACCAACGTGAGCGAAGGCACGCCTCGCTCGGTCAATACGCTGACGTTCTCTGGCTGGACAATTTCAATCTGCTCGACAATATAATGAATGCTTTTATCCGTCGTGAGTAACTCCAGCCGTTCGCCAAGCGCAATGTCCTTCAGGCCACGGAAAAAACCATCCCGGTGGCCCGCGATCCCGATGTTGCCGGAACCTCCTATCTTCGCAGTCCCGAGGATGCGACCAACGCCGCGGTTCAGTGTCAGGTCGTCGGTTCCCTCATATACAGGAACTTCAATCCGCAAATTCGGAATTCGAAGGATCGCCTCAGGCAGCTCCCGCTTCGTAATCAAACTCTCCTGATAGGCGAGAATTCTTTTGGGACTCCAAATACTGAAATCGACCGCGCCAGAAGTGCCAACTCTCCCCGTTCCGTCGGCTAACTTTATCGCCGTCGCGTGTTCGTTTGTGAAGCTCTCGACGGCGAGCCTGCTCGAAATAGTGCTGTGTAGCTTGGCGATTGTGTACGTTAACAACAGAATCAACCCAACAATCAGCAACACCCGCTCCGCACGCCGCCAGTGTCCATCGCCCTTCGTCATAGAATGGAGATGACCCATACTTCCAGTAGAGCCGAATTGACCTCGCGCGATATACTCTTCACCTGACAACAAGACCATCCTTATGTGCTAACACTCTTGGGGAGGAGCAGAATGAAACGGATGTCGCGGCTACGAACGGGGGCGGCGATATTCCATACTGAATTTGTTCTTAGCTAGCCCGGCCTGCAACCACTCCTCACTTGGGCAGGAGCATACGATGGGAGCCGATCCTAAGTTATTCGTAAAACTACTAGGTTGGTGGTGGGAGAACTACGGTGTCCCCCAGAGACTGGACTAACTCTCCATAAGACACATAATCACAAGGCTTTACTCTTGATATCTGCCCGTTACCGTGCACCGAATCATGGTTTCTTAGCATCGCACGACACTTCTCTAAGCTAGGCTGATCCTTGAACTCTAGCCTCAATCCTCCATGTTGGGTGGATTCACTTCCAAAGGAATGCTGCAGCATATTTCCGTGCCGCCCTGGGGGCTCGATCTAATGGCTAGCGATCCTTTAACCAACGTGATTCGCTCGCGCATACTGATCAGACCAAGCCCCCCGGAACTCATCGCTGACTTGGGGTCAAAACCCACACCTGCATCGCTGATAGAAAGTTGAACGGCACCAACAGTTCCTGACAATTGCACCTGAAATTTACCCGCCTCGCTGTGCTTCACGCCGTTGAGTAAAGCTTCTTCAACAATTCGGAACAAACAAATGGAAAACTCCCTCGACAATGGGCTGGGAACGTTTCTTTCAGCAAAATCGATCTTTACGTTGTGGCGTTCACTGAATTCTTTACAGAGGCTTCGCAATGCCATGCTCAGGGGGAGTAAATCGAGGATTGCGGGATGCAACTCGTGGGACAAAGCTCTAAGGTCCCCCAAGATTTCTATGAGGTGCTTTCGTAGCTTACTTATGTGATTCCGAACTCCTGCGCGAGATTTGAGAGCAGTGGCTTCGAGGTTATCCAGCTCGAACCCTAACAAGGAGAGCCGTTGGCATACGTCCTCGTGAAGTTCCCATGCGACCTTGGTCCGTTCTTCCTCCTGGGCATGAATGAGTCGCCCTGCGATCTTGGCGAGTTCTTTCTCCGCATTCTTGCGCTCAGTGATATCTGCGGTCATGCCAACCAGTCGGATCATGTTCCCCCCTTCATCAAAAGTTGCGTGGCCGCTCTCGCCCAACCAAAGCATCCCACCCTCCGGGCGAAATCTTCTATATTCCGCCCGATATGTTGGGGCTTCTGTAGTCAAAGAGGTCACCAGATTCCATAGACGGGTACGATCCTCTGGATGGATGAGAGCAAAATAGTCTTTTGCTACGCTCTCTCCTGCGGGACCACTCACACCAAGAATATCCTCGCATTCCGCGGATCGTAGAACTGCGTCCGTTGTGGGGTTCCATTCCCATGCGTACATCCTGCCGACCTCAGCTGCAATTCGCAGTCGCTCCTCGCTCTCTCGTAAGGCCTTTTGAGAATTCAAAATACTGGTGACATCGTGGGCCATGGCACGGACAAACGGAACCGGCACTCCAGTGGTCCGCAGGGTGCTGGAATATTCCCAAGTTCGAATCTCCCCACTCTTGGCCCACAACTCGATGACTCCACTTGCCGATTGTTTTTCTCTCAGGTCAGTTAGATATACATCTAGTTCTCCGTGAACCTTTGGGCTAAGGAGTTCGCGCAGGTTCCGGCTTACGAGTTCGTTGAGCTCATAGCCGAGGGACCTTGCAGCGGCGAGATTGACGGTCAATAAGACGCCATTCAAGTCGTGGGTACAGATCAAATCGCGGCTGTTCTCTACCAGGTCGCGATAGAGATCGTCGTTGTGATTCAATGGGAAAACTCCAAGGTGAATGCCAAAGTATACTCCTCCTCAGAACCCGGTATGAGGATCGTTGCTGCGAACCCGTTGGAGCCACACTCAGCCTTTGTTCAGGCTAGTGTCAAATGCAAAACCACTCCTTCGCGTTGCGCACGGACCAGGATTGAGAGAAGTACTCCGTCTTCAAATCCCATTTAGCCTTTATGGTTTGCCGAAGCCGGCCTGTCGGTTTGCCGCGCTGGCGCGTGCCAGCCCCTGGTCACGGACAGCTCCCGTCCCGGCATTTCAAATCTTTGGTGAATGTGTTTTGGGTGAGGTTTCGTACACAATTCCAGTCGAAATCGATTGCCTCCACTTGGGATCAACTGCATCTCGGGCGGCCTGCCTTCCGGCCAAGGTACCAGCCCCTTCTTCCTCATCCATTCCCCGATGGCGGGACTCCGCAGCTCAGGATACGTATTCCAGAACGCTTTCGTGATGTTCACTGGAATTGTCTCGCTGTCTACTTTGATGAGGACGACTTTCCAGTCCTTGTCGAAAAATCGCTCGACGTTCTCCCGGCCGACTCTGACCCCTAGGGCAACAGCTCGACGGGTTAGAAATTCCCCGCTTTTCCAGCCTGAAACAACCACTCTTGACCTCCCCAGAACTTCATCATCCGCCCGCGTTGACGCCTTCTCGTTTCCGCTGTGTCATCCTGTGAGCCAATCCGAGTAGAAGCTTACGCTTGCGCCCATCCATCCGAGAGAGTGCCTTCGCAAGGCTTAGTAACTCGAACGATTCCTTCCGGTTTGCACCCCACACCCGCTCTGCTATCTCGTTAGAGAGTGGGTTCGATTTCTTGGGTGCTTCGTCGCCGTTGCAAAAAAACTCGTGCAGCGGTAGATCTAGTGCCCGAGCGTACTTCGTTAAGGTTTCAATCGAAGGAACGGTGTGATCGTTCTCGACTCGTGAGGTGTAGCATCGCAGCAGTCCGGTACGCCGTTCGATGTCACCTTGGCTGAGATTCTTAGCTGCTCGGAGTTCTCTGAGTCTTTGACCAATTTGCATATTCGTACTCCTTCAATCGTGCAAGCCGAGCTTGGATTCCTTCAGCGGGAGGGATGCCGCGATCGGTTGGTTTGAAGCAACATTGACAGGGTCCAGGCCAGCAAGCCGGCCGATCTTGGCTTTAATCCAAAAAATGCCGTGGCGTATCCCTTCACGAAATAAAATGGAAGCAACAACAATAAGAAGTATCGTCACAGTCAAGATGCCAAGCACGAAGAGTACGGCAAGAATTTCTTGCAGCAAGTAAAGCTTCATCGCGAACCCCATCGCCGTGACGAGGAACAGAGCAAGCAGGATGGAACCCAGACCCACAATGCTTGTATTGCACTCGGCTCTCGAGCTCTCTCTTTGGGTGGGTTTGATAACCTTCTCGCTTCTCTTCGCACGTCTTTGCCGCAGGGAGCAACCGGTGCCGGTATTGTGACTATTTCCTCAGAGGGTTGGGGTGGGCGACCAGAAAAAGTCATGGAACTGGGGGGTGCCAGTGGAAGTTGACTTTGTAGCTCCGATCGCCCATCTTGCAGAAGCTCGCGCATTCTATCGAACTTACTCTGATGCCTGCCCAGCGGCTATCAGGAAAACTTCGGAGGGCGCTCGCGAAAAACTACGGTGTCGCTGAGTCGCATAGGGCAGTTCTCATTTATCACGAAACTGCTCATTTTCGGCAACTCCTGCGCACTAGCGATAAATAAGGGGGCCCACCGCCGAGCAACCTCACGCAGCCTTGGGTTCCATCGCTCAGAGGAATCCTAGAAGCTGTTGCACAACTCTGAACAAGCCATTGAAATGACTATGGTTGAGTATTCGGAAATGGGAGATAAGGAAAGTCAGCAGCGCCGAAGGAGGGCCGATGGCGCGGTCCGGTCCGTTGC
>Ga0181523_10002189_pt1 | contig 19471 bp, 30 predicted proteins | sample PEATcosm2014_Bin_43_FD_119752 | JGI IMG/M metagenome (GOLD analysis project Ga0181523, IMG submission 119752) | Peatland microbial communities from MTU Mesocosm Facility, Houghton, MI, USA - PEATcosm2014_Bin05_30_metaG | ecosystem: Environmental > Terrestrial > Soil > Wetlands > Peat | place...
ATGTGGCCAGGGTTGCTGACCTCAATGCCTACCAGGTGGCGGCATACGGAAAATTAGTTTTTACCGAAGAAGCCATCAAGAAGCTTGTATCAGAGGAGGTAGCCGCCGCATGAAGACCGTATATGATGTAATAAAAAAGCCTCTTTTTACTGAAAAGGGAATGGATATAAAAGAACGGGAGAACAAAATCCTGATCGAGGTCAATACCGGGGCCAACAAGCACGAAATCAAAGAGGCAATTCAGGAGATCTTCAAGGTAAAGGTTGATAAGGTTGCCACTGTGAGTGTGAAGGGTAAAATGAAGCGGCATGGGAAGTACCTGGGCAGAAGGTCAGACAGGAAGAAGGCAATCGTGACGCTGAAGCAGGGCGAAAAACTCGATTTCATAGAGGGTGCTTAAATGGGTATAAGAAAATATAAGCCGACTTCACCGGGACGGAGATTCCAGTCTGCCTCCGACCATAAGGATATTACGAGCGATAGTCCGCATAAGGGCCTAACGAAGCCCGTCAGCAGAACAGGCGGACGTAACAATACCGGAAGAGTTACTTCATGGCAGCGAGGCGGTGGAAATAAGCGGACTCTGAGGGTTATCGACTTCAAGCGTGATAAAGTTGGTATTCCGGCTACTGTCAAGACGATCGAGTACGATCCTAACCGGTCTGCAAGGATAGCACTGGTGAATTATAAGGACGGAGAATTCCGCTACATTATTGCTCCGGAAGGACTTAATGTGGGTGACGTTGTCATGTCCGGGCCGTTGGCTGAGATAAAGCCGGGGAACGCTTTGCCGATAAAGGAAATTCCCCTTGGCGCTATGATCCACAATATTGAACTGAAAGTTGGTGGAGGGGCGAAACTCATCAGGAGCGCCGGAACATCAGCCCAGATCGTTGCCCGAGAGGGTGAGTATGCTCAGATCAAGATGCCATCGGGAGAAGTGAGGCTTGTGATGACTACCTGCATGGCGACTATAGGCCAGGTGAGTAATGTCCAACACGAAAATATTTCCTATGGAAAAGCGGGAAGGAATAGATATCTGGGGAAAAGACCGCATGTGAGAGGCGTTGCGATGAACCCCGTCGACCATCCGCTGGGCGGAGGTGAGGGTAAGGCTTCCGGAGGGCGTCCGGCTTGCACTCCTTGGGGCGTGCCCGAGGGTATCAAGACCAGGCATAATAAGAGAACCGATATATTTATCGTCAAAAGGCGTAGCAAATAGGAGGAGTACGTGCCAAGATCCTTAAAAAAAGGCCCTTATTTCGAGCCGAAACTGATGAAGAAAGTTGACACAATGATTCAGGCCGGCGAGAAGAAGATGATCAAGACGTGGTCACGGCGGTCGACAATCGTGCCCGAGTTTATCGGGTTTACCTTTGCCGTACATAACGGAAGGAAGTTTATTCCAGTTTATGTGACAGAGAATATGGTGGGACATAAATTGGGCGAGTTTTCGCCTACGAGAACCTTCAAGGGCCACTCAAGGTCTGAGAAGTCAACATCGAAAGGTTAACCAATATGGAAGCCAAGGCAATACTTAAATATGCACGGATTACGCCGAGGAAGGCGAGAAGAGTAATGGATCTTATCAGGGGAAAGCGGGCCTCCGATGCTATGGTAAACCTCAGGTATATGCCGTACCGGGGTGCGCGTTTAATTGAAAAGGTGTTGAAGTCGGCGATGGCAAATGCCGAACAGAAAAGCACACATCTCGACATCGACAAACTCACGATCAAGGCTGCCTTTGCCGATGTGGGGCCGACGATGAAGCGCATGGAACCGCGGGCCATGGGCAGGGGTAATACGATAAAGAAGAGAACGAGCCACATCACGATCGTGGTTTCGGAGGGATAGTATGACAGCGATTCCGAGTACAGTTAGGGCAACAATATACGGACGGGGGTGTTGATTTGGGGCAGAAGACGATTCCGATAGGTAATAGGCTTGGTATCACGCGCACATGGGATTCGCGCTGGTTTCTGAAGAGAGGGTACGCTGGCCAACTCTTAGAGGACCTCAACGTCCGGAAGCTGATAAAGGAAAAGCTCTTTCATGCCGGTGTTTCGAAGATTGAGATTGAAAGGCCGGGACAGAAAGTGAAGGTCATCATCCATACGGCACGCCCCGGTATCATCATCGGCAAAAAAGGCGCCGAGGTGGAGAAGCTCAAGAAGGAAATAGAGGCTTATACAGGCAAGCAGGTTGCCATCGATATAAAAGAAGTGCGGAAGCCTGAGCTTGACTCGCAGCTCGTCGCTGAGAATATCGCACTCCAGCTCGAAAAGAGGGTTGCCTTCAGGCGTGCGCTGAAGAGAGCAGTCTCATCAGGCATGAGGTTCGGCGCTCTTGGAATCAAGGTGCAGTGTGCGGGCAGGCTGGCAGGGGCTGAAATCGCAAGGACCGAGTGGTACAGGGAGGGTAGGGTGCCTCTCAGCACGTTCAGGGCCGACGTGGACTACGGCTTTGCGGAAGCGCAGACGACTTACGGCAAAATCGGCATCAAGGTCTGGATATACCATGGAGATATACTCCCCGAGCGGACCGTTACTTCTTCGGTAGGAGAGTGAAATGTTAGCGCCAAAAAAAGTTAAATTCAGAAAAACGATGAAGGGAAATATGAGGGGCAAGGCCTACAGGGGCTCCGATGTTTCCTTCGGAGAGTTTGGGTTGAAGGCCATGGAGCCCGGTTGGATTACAAGCCGCCAGATCGAGGCTGCCAGGATAGCGATTACAAGGCATGCTAAGAAAGGTTGTAAGCTGTGGATACGCATCTTCCCTGACAAGCCAATCACGCGCAAGCCTGCGGAAACAAGAATGGGAAAAGGAAAGGGCAACCCGGAATTCTGGGTCGCAGTTGTTAAACCGGGAAGGGTGGTTTACGAGGTCTCGGGAATCAGTGAGCAGCTAGCGAAGGAGGCTTTCACTCTCGCTTCGAAAAAGCTTCCTCTTCAGATGAGATTTGTGAAGCGGGAGGGGATTGCGTCATGAAGACCTCTGAATTGAGAGCACTTTCTATCGATGAATTGAAACTTAAGGAAATGGATTTTAGAAAAGAGCTTTTCAATCTGAAGTTCCAGCTCTCCAAGGGTGAACTTGAGAACAACATGAGGGTCAAAGCGGTCCGCAAGGACATAGCCAAGCTCCTGACTATTGTCACCGAAAAAGAGAAGGCGGCTGCAGGTGAGGCTGCGAAGAGGGGTGCGGGAAATGCCTAAAAAGGTTTACTCTGGTAAGGTTGTAAGCGACAAGATGGACAAGACCGTGGTGGTGGCGGTGACGAGGACGTTTCAGCATCCGCTTTATAAGAAGACGGTCAGGAAGATCACAAAATTTAAGGCCCATGATGAAGAGAACAAATGCAAGACCGGCGACAAGGTGCAGATAGTCGAGAGTCGTCCACTGAGCAAGGACAAGAGGTGGGCGGTCATAAAAATCATGGAAAGCGAGGGATAGACAGCCATGATACAGACTCAGACCATGCTCGAAGTTGCTGATAATTCCGGAGCCAAGAGAGTGCAGTGCATACGGGTCCTCGGGGGCTCAAGGAGAAGGTATGCACGGCTTGGTGATATCGTTGTCGTTGCTGTCAAGGAGGCCATCCCGGACGGGACTGTTAAAAAAGGCACCGTGCAGAAGGGCGTCATCGTCCGGACGAAGAAAGAGACGAGAAGGCCCGACGGCTCATATATAAGATTTGACCAGAATGCAGTGGTGCTCATCAATGCTCAGATGGAGCCGATAGGAACAAGAATCTTCGGTCCTGTAGCAAGGGAACTCAGATGGAAAGAATTTATGAAAATCACCTCCCTTGCGCCGGAAGTGATTTAGCGGGAGGATAAAGTGGGTTTACGGATAAAAAAGGGAGACACGGCTGTAGTTATAACAGGAAAGAACAAGGGCGCCAAGGGGCGCGTGCTGGTGGTGCTTCCTGAAGAGCAGAGGCTCATTGTCGAGGGAGTCAACAAGATCAAAAAGCACCAGAAGCCTAACAAAAAATATGCGCAGGGCGGTATCATTGAGAAGGAAGGCCCTTTACATATATCGAACACCATGCTTGTGTGTCCCAAGTGCAGTAAGCCCACGCGTATAGGGGTGACACTCCTCAACGACGGCAAGAAACAGAGGACATGTAAGAAATGCAAGGAGGTCATAGACTGAGTATGGCAGCGCGGCTCAGAGAAAAATATTACAAGGACATCATGTCTTCGATGACGAAGGCATTTGGATACAAGAACGTCATGCAGGTGCCCAAGATCGAGAAGGTCGTTGTTCATGTTACCTTGGGCGAAGCAACTCAAAACATCAAACTCTTGGATGCGGCCGAAAAGGAAATGGCCGCTATAACCGGACAAAAGGCGCTTGTCACCAAGTCGAAGAAGGCCATTGCTGGCTTCAAGCTGAAAGAGAACGTGCCCCTCGGGTGCAAGGTTACCCTGCGAGGGGAAAGGATGTATGAATTTCTCGACAGACTTATCAGCGTGGCACTGCCTAGGATCCGCGATTTTAGGGGTCTTTCTACGAAGTCTTTTGACGGTAGGGGTAACTACTCCTTTGGCCTGAAGGAACAGTACATATTCCCAGAGATCGATTATGACAAGGTCGATATGGTGCACGGACTTGATATCAATATATGTACCTCGGCGAAAACTGATGAAGAGAGCAGGGCGTTGCTGAAGGAATTCGGCATGCCCTTCAGGCGATAAGGAGGATTTATGGCAAAAACATGCATGATCGAAAAATCGAAGAGGACGCCGAAATTTGCCGTAAGAGCCCACAATAGGTGCAATGTGTGCGGACGTCCCCGTGCGTATATTAGGAAATTCGGTGTCTGCAGGATATGTTTCCGGCACCTTTCCCTGCGGGGACAGATTCCGGGCGTAACAAAATCAAGCTGGTAGAGGTGTTTGAATAATGATGACGGATCCCATAGCAGACATGTTGACACGCATAAGGAACTCCGTACTTATCAAGGCGGAAAAGGTAGATATACCTGCATCCAGATTGAAGGTGGAGATAGCCAAGATCATGAAGGAAGAAGGGTTTATCAAATCCTATAAGATCATAAAAGACAAAAAGCAGGGTATCCTGAGGGTCACGCTTAAGTACACCCAAGATAACCGGCCTATCGTCGAGGGCCTGAAAAGGATCAGCAAGCCCGGCAGAAGAGTGTATGTCGGCAAGGACGAAGTGCCCAGTGTCGTAGGCGGGATGGGGATCGCCGTGATGACCACCCCCAAGGGCATTCTGACCGACAAAGTATGCCGCCGCGAAGGCGTGGGCGGCGAAGTTCTATGCTATATTTGGTAAGGAGACAGAGATGTCAAGGATTGGCAGAAAACCGATAGATATACCCCAGGCCGTAAACGTAGATATCAAGGAGAGCCTTGTCAAAGTCAAGGGGCCCCTGGGCGAGTTGAGCTATGCATGCCCCGAAAGCATCAAGGCCGCGATCGACAACGGTAAAGTAATTGTCGCGAGGAGCACGGACCTCCAGAAGGACAGGGCGCTTCACGGTCTCGTACGGAGCCTTATCGCAAATATGGTCAACGGCGTGTCGCAGGGCTTCAAGAAGCAGCTTGAGATAAAGGGTGTTGGCTACAGGGCGCAGGCAAAGGGCGGCAAGATAACCTTTACCCTCGGCTACTCTCACCCTATCGAGTTTGAACTTCCGGTGGGCATTACGGCAACAACTGACGATAAAATGACTTCGATTACATTGAGCGGTGTGGAGAAGCAGCTGCTGGGCCAGGTCGCAGCGAATATCAGGAAGCTGAGGGCGCCCGATGTATACAAAGGTAAGGGTGTGCGGTTTGTCGGCGAGCGGATCAAGCTGAAGGCCGGCAAGACCGGCAAGAAGTAATGAGGAGGGTGCGCGGGTGATTGCGAAGAAGGTTGGCAAGCAAAGAAGACACGAGAGGCTAAGAAAGCAGGTTGCCGGGACACCGGAGAGACCGAGGCTCTGTGTCTATAGAAGTCTAAACAATGTCTATGCCCAGATTATCGACGATACGAAAGGGGTAACTCTGGTTGCCGCTTCGACGCTCGACAAGGAGATAAAGGGAACGGAAGGTCACAAAGGTAACGTCGAGGCTGCCAAGAAGGTTGGCCAGCTGATAGCCCAAAAGGCCTCGGCAACTGGCGTGAAGAAGGTTGTATTCGACCGGGGCGGGTATCGTTATCACGGTTCCATCAAGGCCCTTGCCGAAGGGTCGAGAGAGGGAGGACTAGAATTTTAATGAAGACGGAGAGAATCGACGCCGAAGGACTCACACTTAAAGACAAGGTTGTTTTCATAAACAGGGTTGCAAAAGTCGTCAAGGGAGGCAGGCGTTTTTCCTTTAGCGCTCTAGTCGTCGTCGGCAACGAAAGCGGCATCGTCGGCATCGGCAAAGGAAAAGCCGCAGAGGTACCCGAGGCTATAAGAAAGGCCGTTGAACAGGCCAAAAAAAGGCTGATTCGGTTCCCGTTGAAAGAAGGGACGCTTACTCACCGAATAATCGGCAAATACGGTTCGAACTCCGTTGTAATGAACCCTGCACCGAAGGGCACAGGTCTTATAGCGGGCGGTGCGGTCCGGGCGGTATTTGAAGTCGCAGGCATACAGGATGTCGTAGCCAAGGCGCTTGGCGGACACAATCCGTTCAACACGGTTAAAGCCACTCTTGACGGGCTTTCAAACCTGAAGGACCCCGATGCTGTGCTGAAGTTAAGGGGCAAGGCCGAGGAAGACCCCGCGGTAGAAGAAGCAGGCCAATAGATTTTGATTTCAGATTTGTGATTTAGGGTCGTTGAGCATCTGTTAAGGCTGAGATTCACAGATCTAAGATTCTACAGGAGGAATACGGCAGTTATGAAAATACAGGATCTTACTCCAGCAGCGGGGAGCACGAAGAAGGTCAAGCGGGTAGGACGCGGCATGGGGTCTGGGCATGGCAAGACAGCTACCAAGGGACATAAGGGCCAGAAGGCGAGATCAGGCGGCCCAAAAGGCCCGTCTTTCGAGGGCGGCCAGACGCCACTGCAGAGGAGATTACCGAAAAGGGGATTCAAGAATTATCCTTTCAAGCGGGAATATGCAATTCTAAACCTGAGCGATTTAGAGATGCTGGGCGATGTTGCTGTTATTACCCCTGAAGTACTTTTAGAAAGACGCATAGTGAAAACCCCCAAGGACGGAATAAAGGTACTTGGGGGAGGCACACTCGGCAAGGCGGTAACCATTAGGGCACATGCATTCAGTGCCTCGGCCGTTGAGAAGATCAATGCCGCGGGCGGCAAGGCAGAGGTCATTTAACCTTGAGCGTCATCAACAGCGTTCGCAATATATTCAAGATACCGGAACTCAAGAACAGGGTGCTATTTACATTAGCCCTACTTGCTGTTTACAGGATCGGGGCACACATTCCAACCCCCGGCATCAACGGCGCCGAATTGAGCAAATTCCTTACCGCCAAGGGTGGGGCGATGATGGGTTTCTTCGATATGTTCTCAGGCGGTGCCCTCTCCCAGATGACAATCTTTGCTTTGGGTATCATGCCCTATATCAGCGCATCTATCATATTTCAGCTTCTGACTGTAGTTATTCCGGCCCTTGGCAAGCTTGCAAAGGAAGGTGAAGGCGGCAGGAAGAAGATTATCAGATATACGCGGTATGCGACGGTAGTCATTGCCGCTATACAATCCTTGGGCATTGCAATAGGGCTGGAGGGCATGGGTGGCGGACAGTTTATTGCAAGTCCGGGCTGGGGATTCAGAATTCTCACTATGATCACGCTTACATCAGGAACGGCATTCATAATGTGGCTCGGAGAGCAGATAACCGAACGCGGCATTGGAAACGGAATCTCATTGATTATCTTCGCGGGTATCGTTGCCAGGTTTCCTAATGCAATTGTCAAGACCTTCCAGCTCGTCGGCGCCGGCGAACTCTCGATCTTTTTCGTGATTCTTCTCATCGCAGTTATGGTAGTCGTTATCGGAGGTATCATTTTTATAGAACGCGGGCAGCGCAAAATCCCCGTTCAGTATGCAAAAAGGATTATCGGCAAGAAGATGTTTGGGGGACAGAGCACGCACTTGCCGCTGAAGATCAATACGGCTGGCGTTATCCCCCCGATTTTTGCTTCTTCGATCATAATGTTCCCAGCGACTATCGCCGGATTTATCGCCATCCCATGGGTGCAGTCCGTGGCGAAACAACTCTCTTTCGGATCGATTTTTCATTCTATTCTTTACGTCGGACTTATATTCTTCTTCGCATATTTTTATACTGCCGTCATATTTAATCCCGTCGATATCGCCGAGAATCTCCAGAAACATGGGGGGTTCATACCCGGCATACGACCCGGCCAGAAGACGTCAGAGTATATCTACCGTGTTCTGACGAGGCTCACTTTTATCGGGGCCGTTTATCTCTCGACCGTTTGTATTCTTCCGGAGCTGCTCATCACCCGATTTAACGTGCCTTTTTATTTCGGCGGCACATCCCTCCTTATAGCGGTCGGCGTGGCGCTTGATACAGTATCTCAGATCGAATCTCATCTTATGACGCGGTCCTATGAGGGCTTTTTGAAGAAGGGGAGACTTAAAGGGAGAAGGGGATAAGTTAAATCTCGCGACGTGATAATCGTCAAATCGCAGACAGAAATTCGGAAAATCGCCGATGCATGCCGTATCGTAGCTGAGGTGCTTGAAGGATTGAAATCCCATGTAACCGAAGGAATGGCAACTGCCGATATCGAAAGATTCGTTGATGAGGGGATACGGAGACGCGGCGCTGGCGCAGCCTTTCGCGGATACCGGGGTTATCCGTCAAGTGTATGCGTGTCAGTCAACGACCAGGTAATACATGGTATTCCGTCCCGGGGGATGAAACTGAAGTCCGGCGATATTGTAGGCGTCGATATAGGCACGGTGCTTGACGGTTTTTATGGAGATGCTGCAATGACCATCCCGGTTGGCAACGTCCGAGCTGGAAATGCACATCTACTTAAGGTCACTGAAGAAGCACTGATGCTTGGAATAGAAAAAGCGGTGGTAGGGAACCGGATCGGCGATATTTCTTCGGCCGTACAAATACATGTCGAGAAGCACGGCTATTCCGTTGTCAGGGCTTTTGTGGGGCACGGGATAGGGCGCTCTCTGCATGAGGACCCGCAGGTGCCCAATTACGGCAGGGCTGGCCAAGGGCCCCGGCTCAGGGAAGGTATGACACTGGCTATAGAGCCAATGGTTAACGCAGGCGGCCCGGATGTCCGTATACTGGATGATGGTTGGACCGCAGTAACGACTGATGGATCGTGGTCGGCCCACTTTGAGCACACGATCGCTATTACGAAGCAAGGGCCAAAAATATTGACTAAAATATGATAAAAGGGTATACTGTCTGATTACGACTATGTCAAAAGACGAGAATATAGAAGTCCAGGGAACAATTCTTGAACCATTACCCAATGCGATGTTCAGAGTCGAGCTCGAAAACGGGCAGGTCATACTCGCCTATGTTTCAGGTAAGATGCGGATGCATTTCATCAAAATATTGCCTGGAGATAAGGTGACGGTGGAACTGTCGCCCTATGATCTGACAAAAGGCCGTATTACTTACCGCTTTAAATGAAATTATCAAGGCTAAGTCGGCAGCTATTGCAGGTTTATTGCTTTTTGCAATGAGGAGGATGAATTATGAAGGTGAGACCTTCAGTGAAGGCTATCTGTTCGAAGTGTAAGATTGTCAAGAGAAAGGGTGTGTTGCGCGTACTGTGCGAGAACCCCAGACACAAGCAGCGTCAGGGTTAATTGGGTTAGATGCGCTGTCTTGGAAAAACGCGGTATTATTTAAGTATTTAATATCATATGGATAAAGGAGTTTTTTATGGCGAGAATAGCCGGGGTTGATCTTCCCAAGAACGAGCGTGTCGAGATCGGACTGACACGCATATTTGGCATAGGCAGGTCCCTGTCTGTCAAGATTCTTAGTGAGACGGGCGTGAATCCCGACACCAGAGTCAAAAACCTTACCGATGAAGACATTGTCAAAATTCGAAACGTCATCGAGAAGGACCAAAAGGTCGAGGGCGACCTGAGACGCGAATTGGCCATGAACATCAAAAGGCTGATTGATATCGGATCGTACCGCGGACTGAGGCACAAGGCCCATTTGCCCGCCAGGGGACAGAGGACCCGTACGAATGCCCGGACTCGTAAGGGTCCCCGGAAGCTCATCGTGAAGAAAAAGTAAAGGAGGACTGCACTTAAATGGCTCAGAAAAAACGCAGCGGAAAGAAAGTTAAGAAAAATATCCCAAGCGGCGCCGCGCATATACAGACGACGTTTAACAATACTATAGTTACCATCACAGACCCAAACGGTAATGTTATTGCGTGGTCAAGTGCAGGCAGCCTGGGGTTCAAGGGCTCAAGAAAAGGTACTCCTTTTGCAGCTCAGATGGCATCTGAATCAGCGGCTAAAAAGGCCATGGAAATGGGCCTTAAGCATGTGGACGTATTTGTGAAGGGGCCGGGAGCCGGAAGGGAAACGGCCATCCGTGCCCTCCAGGCTGCCGGACTAGATATTACCCTTATAAAGGACGTAACCCCGGTGCCGCATAACGGATGTAGGCCGCCGAAGAGGAGGAGGGTTTAATGGCACGTTATACCGGTCCGTTGTGCAGACTGTGCAGGCGAGAGGGAGAGAAGCTCTTTCTCAAGGGCATCCGGTGTCATACCGAAAAATGTGGCGTTGAGAGAAGAAAATATCCCCCCGGACAGCATGGTCAGGGCCGTGGCAAACTTTCCGACTACGGACTGCAGCTAAGGGAAAAGCAGAAAGTCAGGAGAATCTACGGCATAATGGAGCGCCAGTTCAGACTTTATTTTGAAAAGGCGTCGCGGATGAAGGGCGTTACCGGCGAGGTTTTGCTCCAGCTATTGGAAAGAAGGCTGGATGCTGCCGTATTCAGAATGGGGTTTGCAGCTAATCGAAGAGAAGCGCGCCAACTTGTCAAGCACGGACATTTTTTAGTAAACGGGCGCAGTTCCGACATTCCTTCTCATTTGCTTAAGCCCGGAGATGTGGTTGGATTAAAGGAATCGAGCAAGGAGAATCCCACTGTCGCGGAGAGCCTCTCCGTCGCAGAACATAGAGGCCTCCCTGATTGGATCCAGTTTGACGCTACCGCGCTTAAGGGTACTTTTGTCAGAATACCTACGCGCGATGAGATACAGCTGCCCGTTCAGGAACAGCTCATCGTCGAACTCTATTCGAAATAATTTCAGATACCGGGCTTAATCTCGGTGCTTGAAGCTAATATAAAGTATAAATAATATAGAACAAAGGCATAGGGAGGCCTTAAAATGGACCTTGTGAAAAGGGGCTTTCAGTTGCCCAAGAAGATTAATTTTGACGCTGAAACGCGTACAGACTCATACGGAAAACTCGTAGTAGAACCGTTGGAGCGCGGATTCGGCACGACCATAGGGAACTCTCTTCGCAGAGTCCTTCTGTCGTCTATAGAGGGCGCCGCTGTGACAGGTGTTAGAATCGCAGGTGTTCTTCATGAGTTTTCTGCGATTAAGGGCGTCAAAGAAGATGTTGTCGACGTCATTCTTAATATTAAGAAGCTCAGGCTCAGACTTCATGGCGACGGCAAAAGGACAGTTACGGTGAATATCAAAGGTCCCAAGGTCCTGACGGGAGCGGATGTGCTGACGGACCAGGGCGTGGATATACTGAATAAGGACCACTACATTGCCACGGTTGATTCGGGGACCACTATGGAAATGGAAATGTTCATCAGAAAGGGGAAGGGTTATGTTTCTGCGGAACTGAACAAGGAAGAAGGCATTCCCATTGATGTCATCGCCGTTGATTCGGCGTTCAGCCCCGTAAAAAAGGTGAATTTTTGGGTGGAAAAGGCCAGAGTCGGCAGATCTACGGACTACGACAGGCTCATCATGGAGGTCTGGACTGATGGTGGTATCACGCCGGAGAAGGCCGTGAGCGACGCTGCTTCGATCATGATGGAACATCTCGACCTATTTATATTTGTTGAGGAAAGCGATGCGACTGAGGAGCCTGCCGGCGCATCTGGCAAGATGGTATCAGGTGCACTCCTGAACGATAACCTGATTAAGAACATCGACGAACTCGAATTGTCCGTGAGGGCATACAATTGTCTTAAGAACGCCAACATCAAAACCATCGCCGACCTCGTTCAGAAGACCGAAAACGAAATGTTGAGAACGAAGAATTTCGGCCGCAGATCGTTGAACGAGATCAAGGATATCCTCAGTTCGATGGGACTGCACCTTGGAATGAGGTTCGAATCGGCTCCAAAAGGAGGTAGTGACAGCAATGCGTCATAAAGTTGCAGGGAGGCTGTTCAGCAGAACCGCCAACCAGAGAAAGGCACTTCTGAGGGGATTGGTTTCCTCTCTCTTTGAACATCAGAGAATAGAGACGACAGTGGCCAAAGCCAAGGCCATCAAAGGAATCGCTGAAAAACTCGTAACCTTCGGTAAGAGGGGAGACCTTCATTCAAAGAGAATGGTTATGTCGTACATCCCTAATAGAACCGTAATGTCAAAGCTTTTTTCCGAGATCGCGCCGCGCTTTGCAGACCGTAACGGCGGTTACCTGAGGATCATCCAGACACGCCAAAGGGTCAACGACCGTGCTCCGATGGCCATAATAGAATTTATTGATTACGAAGATCTCAAGATGAAGACCTCCGCGAAAGAAGACGGAAAAAAGACCGAGAAAAAAGCGCCTGAAAAGAAGACTGCAAAGCCGAAGAAAGAGAATTTAAAGGCGACTCCCAAGGCTAAAAAAGAGACTGAAGAGAAGCCAAAAAAGTCGAGGGCCAAGAAGACGGCTGAATAATCACGGCTTATCATCGGCAATTATAGAAAAAAAGGATTCCGTCGGAATCCTTTTTTTTGGATGTATCACAAAGTTTTCAACCGCCTCAATAATAAGGAGCCTTTTACGCTCTCCGGTAACGAGTCCATGATAGCCTGAATCCGAATTGCAGCGAAATTTCTGTATTATAGTCTGAGAAATAACGCGCCATATTGATAATTTGAACAAATACTCCCGACTGTAGATGAAAAATTGACAAAGAACCGTCCGAACCTTTAAACTAAATGTTTGAAAATCAAACGCAAATCATATTATTTAGGAGGGTCTCTTGATTAAGTCCTGCGAAGAAATCTCATCGACAAAGAAACGTCTTACCATAGAAATTCAGGCTGGTATCGTGGAAACTGAGATTCAAAAAGGTCTTCTCGAGGCGCAGCGGCGCGCCAACCTGCCCGGCTTTAGGGCCGGCAAGGCACCGATGTCTATAATCGAAAAGCGTTTTGGCAAGAGCGTCGAGTCGGAGGTCTTAGAAAAACTCGTACCCGAATATTATATGGAGGCGGTCAAAGAGGCGGATATAAAGCCTGTTGCAAAGCCTGAAATGGAAGAGGGTATCGATTTTAAGAGGAATGCACCAATTGTCATGACATTTACTGTCGAGGTCAGGCCCAAGATCGAAAACCTAGAATATGAGAATATTCCAGTCAAGGATGTCCCGGTTGAGATTAACGACGAGGAGATTGACACTATCATAAAGAGTGTCGCCGAAGAAAAAGGAACATTCGAGGCCATCGACGACACTGTGGCGTCGGGGGACTTAGTAACGCTGGACTACACTACTGACGATGGTGTTGAGACCAAGGACGCTGTTATTAAAGTTGGCAGTGGACCGTATCCGAAGGAGTTTTTTGATTCTCTCATCGGAAAGAAAAATAGTGAGGAGTTTTCCGCTGAAATAGCTTTTCCCGAAGATTCAACTACGCAATTTGCCGGTAAGACCCCTAAATTCCGGATGATGATAAAGGATGTAAAAAGGCGGAACATCCCAGCCATTGATGACGAGCTGGCAAAAGATATGGGAATAGAGAACCTGCAGGCTTTGAAGGACCGGATAAGAGAGGACGTTCTCGCTTCGAAAAACGCTGAGGCGGACCGTAAGAAACAGATCGAGCTTATCGAGAACCTTCTCGCCGCCCATGCATTCGCTGCCCCTGAGGGAATGGTGAATTTCGAGCTAGATCGCATAATCGCAGAGATCAGGGCCGAAGGCAAGCATCCGGGAACGGATGAGGAACTTACCAAGGAATACAGGCCCAAGGCCGAAAAGAGTGCGAAAATCTCCATACTTCTGGATATAATAGGAGAAAGGGAGGGGATTACTGTTTCGGAGGATGAACTTAAGGAAGAGATCCTTAAATTCTCTCGTAGATATTATGTCACTCCCGAAAATGTCATCAAGTATTATGTCGCGAGAGACGGTTCACTCGATGGCATCAAGAACGCCATATATGAAAAGAAGGCCATGAAGGCCCTTCTCGGCAAAGCAAAGATTGAAAAGGAGTAACTATGAGCATAGTTCCTATTGTAATTGAACAGACCGGCAGGACTGAGCGCGCTTATGACATCTATTCACGGTTGCTCAAAGACAGGATCATATTTCTCGGTACTGCCATCGATGACAATATCGCTAATGTGGTTATTGCCCAGCTGCTGTTTCTTCAGACTGAGGATCCCGATAAGGATATCCATATCTATGTCAATTCCCCGGGCGGTTCCGTAACGGCTGGTCTCGCTATATACGACACCATGCAGTATGTAAAGCCGAATATCTGCACATATTGTATCGGCCAGGCTGCCAGCATGGGGGCGTTGCTGCTGTGCGCGGGGACTACCGGCAAGAGGTTTTCCCTGCCTAACTCCCGCATCATGATCCACCAGCCTATAGGCGGATTTTACGGGCAGGCCACAGATGTGGAGATTCATGCGCGAGAGATATTGAAGATGAAGGACTTGTTAAACGGCATTCTGGCCAAGCATACTGGGCAGAACCTCGAAAAGATAAGGGTCGATACGGAGAGAGATTACTTCATGTCGGGAGACGATGCCAAACAATATGGACTTGTCGACGAAGTTATTTTTTCACTGAAGGAAGTTCCGAAGAAATAAGAAATGGGGGCAGGGCGAGGCTCTGTCTCGCCCCCCAGAAGTTCATAGTGCTGGTAATGCACGGCATATGGAGGATAAAGATGGCTAAAAAGAATAATGAGGTCGCCTTGAGGTGTTCTTTCTGCGGAAAGGCCCAAGATGAAGTCAAGAAATTGATAGCGGGGCCGATGGTCTATATCTGCAATGAATGCGTCAGCCTGTGTAATGAAATTATAGAAGAAGAGTTGACCCCTCACGAGGACGGGACTGCTAAAAAATTACCCACGCCTTCCGAGATACATAAATTCCTTAATGACTATGTGATAGGGCAGGAGAGGGCAAAGAAGATCCTTTCCGTCGCAGTACACAATCATTACAAGAGGATTTTCAGGGGCTCGAAATCGGACGTAGAACTGCAGAAAAGCAATATCCTGCTTATCGGGCCGACCGGTACGGGCAAGACGCTTTTTGCCCAGACCCTCGCCAGGCTACTTGATGTGCCATTTACCATTGCCGACGCAACTACACTCACCGAGGCCGGTTATGTCGGAGAAGATGTCGAGAATGTTCTTCTAAAGCTGCTGCAGGCCGCGAATTACGATGTCGGGAGGGCCCAAGTCGGCATTATCTACATAGATGAGATCGATAAAATCAGCCGGAAGAGCGACAGCCCATCCATAACGAGGGACGTATCGGGAGAAGGTGTTCAGCAAGCCCTCCTGAAGATCATCGAGGGCACCGTGGCAAACATACCTCCGCAGGGCGGAAGGAAGCATCCGCAGCAGGAATATATTCAGCTCGATACCACCAATGTGCTTTTCGTCTGCGGTGGAGCGTTCGTAGGCCTCGAAAAGATCATCGAGGAGAGGAGCGGGAAAAAGAGGATCGGCTTCGGCTCGAAACCGTTGAAGGAGGCGGAGAAGAAGGCTGCAAATCTTCTTGAGACTGTGGAGCCCGAAGACCTGATGAAGTACGGACTCATTCCGGAATTCATCGGCAGGCTGCCGGTCGTTGCGACGCTGATGGATCTCGATGAGTCCGCTCTCATAAGAATATTGACGGAGCCAAAGAATGCGCTAGTCAAACAATACCAGAAACTTCTTTCTTTCGACAATGTGAAACTGAAGTTTACGGAGGGCGCGCTTGCTGCTGTAGCAAAAAAGGCTGTCGACAGAAAGGCCGGGGCTAGGGGATTGAGGTCGATACTCGAGGATGTAATGCTAGATATCATGTACGAGATACCGTCGAAGAAGGAAGTCGCAGAGTGCATTGTCAACGAAGAGGCGATCCAAAAAAAGGAAAAGCCGCTCGTTGTTTACCATAAAAAGGCCGAATCTGCCTAATCAAATAGTGAATAAGTTGGGGCGTACCATGATACGCCCCAACTTATTCACTTTAACTTTCTTCTCGCCGCTTTCTCCATAGCCTGCCTGATCACATCCTTCAATTCGTCGTCTCCTATCCCGGAAACAGCGCGATCAATGGCGGCCCTGTCGTAGTTGGTCAATTCCCTGAAGTCAGAGAGGGAAGCTTTTTTATCCGGGATCTGGCGTTCGCCGTCAAAGTGCACACTGCCGAGCCTGAACTGGATGTTTCTGATATCATGAGAAGCTATTTTGTCCAGTATCTCTTTATTCAAAAACTTCAAGTGCTGAAGCCAGGCGGGAGAATCTACGGCGATTACAAGTTTGCTAGCCTTTAATTCGACTGGGGCGGTGTGCATCGAAAGAGAACCGGCAAATATAGTTCGCCATTGTCGCCTGAGCGCCTCCAGCCTGATCCTGTCCGAGATGCCGAGATTGCGGAAAAGGGAGTTGAGCAGGACATCCACAGGCTGCAGAGTGCGTTTACGCATCGTTCGGTACTCTACGGCAGGAAGAATCCGTCATGCTCCAAGGCACTCTCATTTCTTCCTGCCGGCGGTGATTCTGCAGGGTTAAACAGCTTTTACAACTTTGTTCGAACGGAGACATCTGGTACAGACATAAGTCCTTTTCGCTCCGCCTTCGGTAACAATCTTGATCCTCTGTATGTTCGGCAGGATGATCCTTCTCGTTTTGTTGTTGGCGTGGCTTACATTGTTTCCCATCGTCTTTTTCTTGCCGCAGACATTACAAACAGCCATTTTGACCTCCTTAATTCATTGCATATATAAAGTCTTTTATGATAACATTTTAGTTATGTTGTTACAAGAGAGTTCGATGATTAACGCAGGCAGTCCCAGGGAGGGAGCAGAATAAATGTCCGTTGATGGTATAAAAAGCGCCGATCTGGCAAAGGAATTGGGAGTTAAAGCGACGGATGTTGTAACGGCCGTTGCTCGTCTGAGAGTGGCAGAATATAAGAAAGGTACGACAAATATCAAGCTCAGCGATGAAGAAGCCGTGAAGATACGGAACCTCTTTGCGCCCAAGGCGCCCGCAAAGGCTGTCGCAATAGTAGAAGAAGCACCGCCGCAACCGGTGAAACATGATATCAAGCCGGAAAAAAGAAAAGAGACCGTTCTCGAGAAGGGAATTTATCCTGCAAAAGTAAAACCAGAGTCCCATAAGAAGGAAGTCGGGCTGCAGGCGGCGAAGCCATCAGAAGGGCAAGAGATCTTAACCCCTGATGCTCCGGTAATAGCAGCTACCGAGGAAGAAGAGGTTGCGATACCTGACCGATTCCGCAAGGAGGTAGAGGTCGACAAGGTCGAGAAAATCAAAGTTAAACCGACCATGCAGAAGGCCTTTCAGACAGTCCGGAAGATCGATCAGAAAAAATGGGTTGATCTCAAATCCGGCAAGAAGCCGAACAAGTTCAGAAGACCGGAAGCGGTGCTGCCGCCGCCTATAACGGCACCCAGGAAAAAGTCGATCAAGCTCCAGGAAGGGACTACTGTAAAAGAGTTTGCCGATGCTATTGGTCATAAAATACCCGAAGTGATAAAAAAGTTCATGGAGATGGGGTATATGCCGACCATCAACCAGCCGGTCGATACGGATTCGGCCATGCTCATTGCGGACCATTTCGGCGTCAAGATCGAATTCGCCTCGGCAGAACAGGTGGACGTCGTCGGCGAGTTTGTGGAAGAACGGGAGAACCTCATCTTCAGGCCGCCGGTGGTTACCATTATGGGCCATGTCGACCACGGTAAGACCTCGCTGCTTGATGCTATAAGGGAGACAAAGGTAACTGAAACTGAAGCAGGCGGTATCACCCAGCACATAGGAGCTTATAAAGTCTCCCTGCAAGGCAAGGACATCGCATTTCTCGATACGCCCGGCCATGAGGCATTTACTGCGCTTCGGGCCAGAGGTGCAAAGGTCACTGATGTTGTTGTCCTCGTTGTTGCAGCCGATGATGGTGTTATGCCTCAGACCATCGAAGCTATCGATCATGCCAAGGCCGCTAAAGTGCCTATTGTCGTTGCGGTGAACAAGATAGACAAGCCCGAAGCGAACCTACAGAGGGTTAGACAGGAACTCGCCGAGCATGGAGTCGTTTCCGAAGAATGGGGAGGTCAGAATATCTTCGTCGAAGTCTCTGCCAAGAAACGCACAGGTATTGAACGTCTTCTCGAAATGATCCTTCTGCAGTCCGAAGTCATGGAACTGAAGGCTAATCCTAACAGGCCCGCAAAAGGCACGATCATAGAGGCGAAACTTGACCGGGGGCGTGGGCCTATCGCTACTGTTCTCATCCAGTCCGGGACTCTTAAGGTCGGAGATGCCTTTGTCGCCGGTGGCACATCGGGCAAGGTGCGTGCTCTTATCGACGACACTGGAAAGAAAATACACCAGGCCGGCCCTTCCACGCCGGTTGAGGTCATAGGTTTTGCCGAGGTCCCGACTTCCGGAGATATCTTTACCGTCGTCGAGGATGAGAGAAAGGCAAGGCAGATCGCGCTCATACGCCTCCAAAAACTGAAGGGCAGCGATGTCATCAAACACCCGAAGCTCACCCTTGATGAACTTTACGCCAAGATTAAAGAAGGCAAGATACGAGATCTGAATATTGTGCTTAAGGGCGATGTCCAGGGCTCTGTCGAGGCTATCAAGAGCGCCTTTGAGGGTATTACCCACGTCGAGGTGAAGGTTAACGTGATCCATGCCTCAGTGGGCGGCATCAATGAATCCGACGTTATGCTCGCTGCAGCTTCCAATGCGATTATTATAGGGTTCAACGTAAGGCCTGAGACAAAAGCTGCGCAGTTGGCCGAGAAGGAAGGTGTCGATATAAGGCTTTACAATATCATCTACGAGGCCATCGAGAACGTCAAGAAAGCGCTCGAGGGAATGCTGGAGCCGACCATCAAGGAAAAGATTATGGGTAGGGCTGAGGTCCGTCAGACATATTCAGTATCACGCCTCGGCACCATTGCCGGCTGTTACGTAATCGATGGTGTTATTATCCGCGCAAGTGATGGGGTTAGGGTCATCCGCGACAATATCGTGGTATATCAGGGGAAGATCGCTTCTCTTAAGAG
>Ga0181523_10002190_pt1 | contig 19470 bp, 18 predicted proteins | sample PEATcosm2014_Bin_43_FD_119752 | JGI IMG/M metagenome (GOLD analysis project Ga0181523, IMG submission 119752) | Peatland microbial communities from MTU Mesocosm Facility, Houghton, MI, USA - PEATcosm2014_Bin05_30_metaG | ecosystem: Environmental > Terrestrial > Soil > Wetlands > Peat | place...
AGTTTACTCAGCGCCTGAATATCGCCCGCACCCACATCTCCCACCACGAAATACCGCAGCCCATCCTGCGTCCAGTTCTCCATGTTAAACGAAAGCGCGTGCTCCGTACCTGAGGGCAAGCTGGCCGCGGCTTCTCCATGATCTTCAAAAGCACGATCCTGAAAAATGAAAACTGAAATCTCGTGCTTGCGCACCTGATAGATCAAATGCGCCCCGGGCGTTTGTGCGAAATAAGTGACGCGCCCACCCAGCAGCGTGAACTCCGATCCCTGCAGTTCCGGAAGATTGAAGGTGAAAGGAATCTTCCCTTGAAACCACGGCTTCACGGTATGCCGGTCGGTCGAGATGACGTCGACCGGCGCCGCGCTGGCCAGAGCGGCAACGTGCAGGTCAGCCAGTTCGCTGTAGACACGCTGTCGTCGCGCGCCTTCGCGTCCCATATAAAAATTTGTCGCGACCGAAATGATCAGCAGCACAAGAGCGGGCGCCGCGAGTATCTGCCAGTGCCAAACACGCCGGCGCGGTTTCGGGGTTAACGACTTCGAGATGCGATCGCGCAGTTCGGTGCTAGCCGTATAGCGCTTCCCGGCCACCTGCACCGCGCGCTTCATTTGCACTCGTCCAAGCGCATCAGCGGCACACGCCGAGCACGTTCGCACGTGTTCCGCCAGCACGCGCGCCTCTGCGAGATCGAGTTCGCCATCAACGTAGGCATCGAGCTTGCCGCGCCATTGCTCACACCCCATCTCGACCTCCCTCCACCTGCTTTCGCAGCAAGTCGCGCAGCCCCTTCCGCGCCCGAAACAAGCGCGACATCACTGTGCCGATCGGAATGACAAGCGTTTCCGCAATCTCCTGGTACGACATCTCCTCGACCTCGCACAGCAGCAAAATCTCGCGCGACGGCACCGGCAATTCCGCCAGCGCTCGCTGCACCATCGCGCGGTCCGCCTGCTCGATCAGGATGCTCTCCGGCGTCGTACTCTCGGCGGGCACCAGATTCTCCTCACCTTCTTCATCGATCGCCACCATGGTCTTGAGTCCCGTCCGCGAACTCAAGAACGAATTCCGCAGGATGCGGTACATCCACGCCCGGAAATTCGTGCCCGCTTGAAACGACGAAAATCCGCGCAGAGCCTTGGTATAGGTCTCTTGCACCAGATCCTCAGCCTCAGCCGTATCCTGCGTCAGCCAGCGCGCAAAGTTGTAGAGCTGGTCGAACAACGGCATAGCCAGTTCTTCAAATGTCGCGGCAGACACAAGCTTTTCCGGCGCCTTCATAGGTAAACCAGTTCCACGCTAATTTATTCCCTCTCGGGCGGCAAATTCTTGCGGGAGAAAACGTTAATGTTGATGCTCAACGGGCCGCGCACCGATGGTTGGTGGACGCTCTCCTCGGCAACCGCCACCAGCCCGCGTTCAGCTCGTGGCGCCAGCGCGCCGAAAGGAATCAGCGAACGCGTCGGCAATGGTGTAGCGCATGACGTGCTCGTACTCCGGACCCAGGAACCGGCGCAGGCGGTCCGTATTCATGATGTACTCCCCGGTCATGTAGGGAAGCGCGTCGGGCGGGATGGCGGAAATCTTCTGCCACCAAAGGAACGCCAGCACCTGCCGCATGGCCCATTTTCCGGGGACGCGCACCAGTTTTGCCTGGGCCATTTCGATGCAGCGGCCGAAGCTCAGAGGCTCGCCGCGGCCGGCGACATTCAGCACGGTCAGGCGCTGGGTTTCTGGCTCGCGCTGCAGGATGTGCCGGACCAGCCGCGCCATGTCATCGACGTGGACGAACTGAATCTTATGGTCGAGATACTGCTGGCCGCGCGGCAGCATGCAGGGGAGCCTCTTGCCCTCGCTCCGCATCTTCTCCGCGCGTGCCCCCTTGCCGTTGGGTGTGCCGCGAAACGCTCCCATGAGGTAATTCTCGACGCTGGTGCCGGCAAAAATGTGCGGCCGCAAAATATACACGCTGCAGCCGCGGAGAGCGTGAGAGCGCGTTTGCACCACCTCGTCGGACTGTTTTTTGTGGAGCGCGTAGGGCAGGGTGTGCGCTGCCAGCGGGGATTCTTCGGTCGCCGGCGCGGGCAGGTTCGATCCGTAGGCGGAGACACTGCTGGGAAAAATGAATTGCTTCACGCCGTCGTCGGTCGTGCGATTGGCCTCGGTGATCGCTTCCATCACGCGAGCCGTCCCGGCTACATTGATCTGCCACATGCGCTCGACGTCGACCACGCCCGCGCGCACCGGATCGATCACGAACGCCAGATGAACCACCGCGTAAGCGTGCGTGTCGCGCAGCAACTCGTACAGCACCCGGGTAGACGATTCCTGGCCCAGGTCCATGCTCTCAAACTGCAACTCGGAGTCGGTTTGGGGCGGATGCAGGTCCACCCCAATCACCGAATAACTCCCCAGCAGCGGCAGAAGCCTGGAACCCAGGTTGCCCGACACCCCGGTCACGACGACGACAGGTTTAGCCATCAGTTCGGTTGGGCCGCCGGAGGTTGCGCCGGAGGCGGCGTTTGCGCCTGACCCGGGCCGCCGGCAGGCCTGCCGGGCATCGGCATCGGACGTGGACCGCGCGGCGGTCCGGCCGCCCCCACTCCCGGACCGAAGTACGCGTCGTTGGTTTCCACCTTGAACGAATTGTTCATCTTATCGTTCAGTTCGCGCGTCCGATCGTTTTGCAACTTGCCCCGGATCTCTCTCTCGGCCTGATCGAGCGGGATCTCAGTGTTACTGTTTAGCTTGTAGATATAGTGTCCGCCCGCGTCGTTGATCACTTGCGAAACCTCGCCCGGCTTCAAGTCAAACACCGCGGCATGTCCCGTGCTCAAGCCACCGCGGCGTACACTCGGCAAATTCACGGTGGGGGATTCAATGTTCATGCCGGCAGCCTCGAACGCCTCCTTCTGCAACTTCACGAAGTCCTCTCCGGCTGCGGCCCGTGCGCGCAGGCTCTCGGCCAGCTTGGTCATCGCCTGTTCGGCTTTGTCGGAGTTCGCCTTGTCCTCGGCTTCTTTGGCCTTCTTCGCCTCTTCGCTCAGATTCTTGTCCTTCTGTTCCACTTCTTTGGTCTCGACGGGCGGCTGTTTGGTGCGCGGCACAAACATCCGGTTCACGTTGAACTGTTCGAAGGTATCGGCATGTTCTTTGTAGTACTTCTCGATCTCCTCCTGCGGAATATCCGCCGCTTCCTTCGAAATATCTTGCTGCACCATCTGGCTCAGGATCTGCATCTTGGCGATCTTAACTTTATCTTCAAACTGGGGAGTTTTGTCCAAGCCTTTTTTCGTGGCCTGATCCGACATCGCGATCCACTTCGGCAGCAAGCCCGCCAACTGCTTTTTCTGCTGTGGCGTGATGTTCGGGGCTAGATTGTTGGCCAGCGTTTCAAACTGTGCCTTGGTGATGACCGTCTTGCAGTCGGCCGCGGGAGTGCCTGCCGCTTGGGTCGCCTTCCCGTTGGCACTCTGCTCCGGACACACGCCGACTATCGTGATCACCGCCGCATCCTCCGGGACCGAAGCGGCCGTATCCGGTGCCGCCGCCTGCGGACTTGCCATCGCACTGGCCGGAACCCTGCCCGGTGCGGCGGGGGCAGGGGCGCTTGGGGCGGCTTGTCCCCAGGCCAGAGTCCCCAGCAAAACACACATCAGCCAACTCTTACGCATAAGTCATTTCCTCCAGGATTGGTGCATCAGAAAGATGAAAATGCCAAGCATCAAATCCTAGCACAATCGCCCGTCTTTTCCCGCCTGCCGGTCTCCCTTCAAAACTCCGTCGTCCCGGCTGAAGCCAGAGCGCCGGCGATCTCGGAGGGGAAGGACGTATTCTCCTCAACCACCATCTGCCGCAGTCCTAAGCGAGCGCGCCGGGCCGCGATTTGCTTGGCGCTTTCCGCTCGCAGAGGCGATAATTCCTGCATGTCCGGAAGCTCCGCGTTTTCTTCGTCCGAGTTGATGCGCTCAGAAAAGCGCTCGGCCGCGGGAAACTCCGTTCTGGCCGCAGTGGTCATTACCAGCCTCAAGATTATTGTCGGATTCAGCACCGGAAGTCTTGGCATTCTCTCGGAAGCTGCGCACTCCGGGCTCGACCTGATCGCGTCTCTTCTCACTTTTTTCTCGGTTGGAGTTTCCGACAAGCCCGCGGACGCCGAACATCAATACGGCCACGGCAAAGTCGAGAACTTTTCTGCTTTCGTCGAGACCGGCCTGCTCCTGCTGACCTGCGCCTGGATCATCTACGAAGCAGTGTCGCGTCTGTTCTTTCACCATATCGACATCGAGCCGTCCATCGCGGCTTTTGCGGTGATGCTGTTCTCGATGGGGCTGGACTGGTGGCGCTCGCGCGTCCTCGGCCGTATCGCCAGCAAATACGACAGCCAGGCCTTGGAAGCGGACGCGCTCCATTTTTCCACCGACATCTGGTCCGCCGGCGTGGTCGTGCTCGGGCTGGTGCTGGTTCTCGTCGGTCGCACCTATCGCATCGAATGGCTGCGCGATTCCGATCCCATCGCCGCTCTCTTCGTGGCCGGCGTGGTGGTTTCCGTGAGTTGGCGCCTGGCCCGCCGCACCGTCGATGCCTTGCTCGACGCCGCCCCGCCGGGAGTGCGCTCCCAGATCTACGATGCGGTCCTGCGGGTCGACGGCGTCCTCGAAGTCGATCGCATCCGCATCCGCCGCGCCGGCAACCGCTATTTCGCCGATCTCGCCGTGGGACTCGCGCGCACCGTCACCTTTCAACGCTCCGGCCAGTTGACCGCGTCCGTCACCGAGGCGGTTCACAAGGTGCTCCCCGACTCGGATGTAACCGTGCAGCCAGTTCCGCGCGCGCAACGTTCGGAGAATATTTTCGATCGCATCCGCGCCGTGGCCACGAACAATAACCTCAACGTGCACGACATCAGCGTGCAGGATTTTGCCGGCCGCCTCCATGTCGAGCAGCACATCGAACTCGAAGAGCACATGACCCTCAAAGACGCGCACGATCAGGTCACCGAACTCGAAGCCGATATGCGCCGCGACGTCCAGGAAATTGCCGACATCCTCACCCACATCGAGAGCGAGCCCGGGACTATCGAAAGACCCGAAGAAGTTGTGAGCGACGCCGAACTCGAGCATCGACTCAAGGCCGTGGCCTCGCACTTTCCCGAAGTTCTCGACGTGCACGAGTTCATCATCAAGCGGGTTCGTGGCCGCATGTATATCTCGTGTCACTGCACCCTGCCGGACGATCTTTCGTTGGCTCGAGTGCATGACATCCAAACCGAGCTGGAAATCCGCTTCAAGCAGGACGCGCCCGAATTGTTCCGCGTTCTGATTCACCCCGAGCCCAGCACCGACAACCGGAGGTAGTACGCGCGATGATCACCGCCAAAGCCATCTGGACCGATAACGAGCGCTACATCGGCGAGGCCAGCTCGCGCCACGCCATTGTGATGGACACTGCCACCGAGAAAACGGCCAGCACGCCCATGGAACTGGTGCTGATTGCTCTCTGCGGATGCACGGCTTCCGACGTGGTTGGAATTCTCCGCAAAAAGCGGGAACCGTTCACCAGCCTAGAAGTGAGCGCCAGTGGCGAGCGCGCTGCGGGATATCCGGCGGTGTACACGGAAATTAACCTCGTCTATCGCATCGGTGGTAAAGTTTCTCGCAAAGCGGTGGAAGATGCGGTTCGCCTCTCGAAAGAGAAGTACTGTTCGGTTTCTGCCATGCTGGAAAAGACGGCTAAAATTAGCTCCAAGATCGAACTGGTGGAATAGATGCCGCTCACCCGCGTCGTGTTTTTCACCCAACCCGGCTGCCTCTCCTGCGAACTGATGAAACTGTTCCTCGAGACCAAGCAGATCGCATTCGAGGAGCGCGACATCAGCACCGACATCGAGGCTCGCCGCGTAATGATGGAACAGCACGGCAGCGCCGAAACTCCAACTCTGGTGATCGTCTCCGGCGAACTGCAAGAAGTGATTGTCGGCTTTGATCCGGTGCGTGTTGACCAGTTGCTCGATTCGGCCCCATCATCGGATTCGGTGACTGAATCCTGAACTCCGGCCATTCCAGTCGAGACCTGCCACATCCCCTGCGCGGATATTCCTTCATCGCGTCCGCCGCGTTTCTCTGGGGAGTCTGCGCCGCGCTCGGCCGCGCCGTTTTCACGGGACGACTCCCGCTGACCGGCGAGGCCCTGCATCCCATCGACCCGCTCATCCTGTCGCAAACCCGGACGACATTCTCGCTGCTCGTGCTGTTCCCGCTACTCGTGGGCCGGCGCGGCTGGCAGCGCATTCGGCTTCCCATGCCCGATCTCATCCAGTGCCTTGTGCTCGGTATGCTCGGCGTGGCTGCTTCAAACTACTTCTATTACGTCGCCATCCAGAAGACGAGTGTCGCCATCGCCATCATCGTGCAATACACGGCGCCGGTTTGGGTGTTGATGTACGTGGTCGCTCGCGGCCAGCAGAAACTTTCGCTGCAGAAAGTCGCCGCCGTCGCGGTTGCCATCGCCGGCATTGCCCTGACGATCGGCATCGTCGGCGCCAAATCCGGGGGGAAATCGGCAACGGCTCTGCATCTCGACTCTTACGGTTTATTCGCGGCCCTGCTGGCTTCGTTTTCGTTCGCGTTTTACAACGTCGGCGGACACCGCGTCCTCGCCCGCTTCGACCGCTGGCGCGTTCTGGTCTGGACGCTGACTTCGGCCGCAGTCTTCTGGCTGTTCGTGAATCCTCCATGGAAGGTTGTGGCCGAGCACTATGCTCCCGCGCAATGGGGATTCCTGTTCTTCTTTTCCATGATTTCAGTGTTGGGACCGTTCTCGCTCTACTTCCTCGGCCTGCAGCATCTGGAGCCTACGCGCGCCATCATCGCCAGTTGCCTGGAGCCGGTATTCTCCATCCTGTTGGCCGCGGCATTTTTGAGCGAAGGCCTGCGTCCCGTCCAGACGTTGGGAATCGTTCTGGTGCTATCGGCGATCGTGATCGTGCAACTGCCGGGCCGACATGCGACCACCCGAGACGACGCAGTGGTAGTCGAGCCTATCGAATAATCCATTTCCAGAATTACCATCCCATTTCTCAAATTGCCATCCCGACCAGAGCCTGTTTTTCCGCAAAGTGCGCGAGCCCGATCCGTGAAACTGGTTACTCCCGCGTTACTTCGGTGCGGCCGTTGACTTCTTTTTGACAACCTGCCTGTGGGTATTTCGCTAGCCTAAGATCATCCCCCCAAAGACAGTTTCGAGGTTTATGCCATGAGAATCCGCTTCGCGATCTATGTTCTCGCGTTTCTATCGGCGTGCCTAACGCCTTGTTTCGCGCACCACACGGCCGTTGTGGTTAACAAAGACAACACGGTTGAAAATGTCACTTCCGCTCACCTCGCGAAGATTATTCGCGGCGAGGTCAAGAAGTGGCCCGACGGCAAGAACATTATCCTGGTGCTTCACAAGGACTCCGCTGGCGAGACCGAAACTCTGGAGCGGCTGAACAGGATGTCCGACGCCGAGTGGAAGAGTTTTCTCACGGCGCACAGGGATTCAATCCTGTTCGTCGACACCGACGCCGCCGTCCTCAAAGCGGTGCAGACCGAACCCGGCGCCGTTGGCCTCATCGAGGTGCACTCCATCGACAACAGCATCAACGTCGTCCATGTCGACGGCAAACTGCCCATGGAGGCCGGCTATTTGCCTCATTAGAAACGGGTCTCGTACGATGACACCTTAGATTGCGCCGCCGACCCGTTGCAGCAAATGAAAATATCGCCGCGCCTTGTTTACATCGCGCCCAATCTGCTCGCGCAAAGCTTCGACCGACGGAAATTTGATTTCATCCCGCAGCCGCTCCAGAAAACAGATCTCCACCTCCGTCTCCGGGTTCAACTCAATGGGATGGAAATTCAGCAGGTGGGTTTCAATGGCGAACAATTCCGCCCCGAACGTGGGACGATTGCCCACATTAGTGACTGAATCAAAGCGCTCCGTACCGACCCGCGTCCATGTGATGTAGACGCCGTCCTTCGGCACCAGTTCCTCGTAGCGCGCCAGGTTGATGGTCGGAACCGTGTACTTCGAGCCGTAACCGCGGCCGCGTCCCGGCACCCCAAGAATGCAAAACGGCCGCGCCAGCAGATGCCGCGCCCGGCTCACCCGCCCGGCACCCAGCAACCGGCGAATCTGGCTGCTGGAAACCGATTCGCCGCGCAGCATCATCTCCGGATAGACTTTGACCTCGAATCCCATCTCTCGCCCGAATTTAGCCAGCAGGGGCATGTCGCCCGCCGCCTTATGGCCAAAACGGAAATTGAATCCTTCATGCACTTCGCGAGCGTGCAGCTTTCCTTTCAGAATCTGCTCGGCAAACTGCCGCGGCGGCATCAGCGACAGATCGCGACCAAACGGAAGCAGCAGCACCGCGTCGATGCCGGTGCCTGCGAGCCAGCGCAACTTTTCGGGAGTGGGTGTGAGCAGCTTCAACCCCGCCTCTGGCCGCAGAATGCGCGTAGGGTGCGGCTCGAACGTGACGGCGACGGCCCTGGCCCCGGTCGTTCGCGCCCGCAGTGCAATTTCCCGCAGCACGTGGGCGTGGGCCCGGTGCACCCCGTCGAAATTGCCCACACTGATCAGCGTGGGCCCGAAATCGCCGGGAATGTCGTCGAGTTTGTGAAAAACCTGCATGCCTTCGAGGCTTGTGGATTATCGGAAACCGGCGGGTAGATTGTTGATTGCTGATTGTTAATTGAAAACCCTCGCCTTAGCCGCGTTCTGCCCGCGTGGGGATTTGCAATCAACAATCAAAAATCATCAATCAACAATTCCCAATCGGCAAACGCAAATCAGAAATCAAATTTCAAACTCCAGCTTCATCCCATCGTGCGACAACCGCACGTGCCGCGGCAGTGAGGCGTTGGTGGCTTCATGCGCCAGATCGTGGCAAATGTGCGTGAAGAATGCTCGCTTCGGTTTCAGCCGATCAACAATCGCCAGCGAATTTTTCACCGTCGAGTGCGTGGGATGAGGTTTGTGCCGCAGCGCGTCCAGAAACAGAATGTCCAGCCCTTCCAGTTGATGCAGCGACGATTCCGGAATTTCGCTGTGGTCCGTCAGGTACGCCCCCGAGCCAAACCGGTATCCATAAATCTGGGTTTCGCCGTGAATCAGCACCACCGGCTCGAACCGCACCCCGAAGACATCCACCGGACCATCAATGGGGCGCAACTCCAACTGGGGCAGCCCGCCAAACTTATAGTCTCCGTCAAAAATGTAGCTGAACATTCTCCGCAGAAATGCGGCCGCGTCGGGCCGCGCGTAAAGCGGGAGTTTCTCCGGTTTGTGCCGGTAGCTGAGAGGCCGCAAGTCGTCGATCCCCAGAATATGGTCGGCGTGGGTGTGGGTGTAGAGCACGGCGTCCACGCGGGTAATATTCTCGCGTACGGCCTGCGCGTAAAAGTCGGGAGTGGTGTCGATCAGCACGACCTTGCCGCCATACTCCAGCATGATCGAGGGCCGCGTTCGCCGGTCGTGCGGATCGCTCGAATGGCAGACGGCACAGTCGCATCCCAACGTGGGCACGCCCATCGACGTCCCACTGCCCAGCACAGTCAACGTCGCTTTCATTTTCCTCGAGTTCCGGTTCCGGCCGCTGGACCTGGCTGCGGCGGGCGGGCTAGCGCGTTGGTCACTTCCACATACGCCATGCGCAACTCATAAAGACTGTTCTGCAGAAAACTCTCTTCCACCGTGGTGAGATTGCCCTTAGTCTTCTCCGCGATCAGGCTCAGCGTGTCGATGGTCTGGCGCGCTCCAATCAAGTCGACGCGCGGCTGTTCGCCCTGTTGCCGCATCATTCCCAGTTGCATCATGGCAGTCATATAAAGCGAGGCCAGAAAACGCTCGAACGTAATCTCGAAATCTTTGGCGGAATGCCCGCTGAGCTCGACCTGCGCGTCGAGATCTTTGGAAGACTGCTGGTAGGCGGCCGCCTGCGCGGCTTGCTCCGCGCTGCTGGGCGGCGTGGGCATTTCACGGTCGAGTGTCGCGCCGGTATCTACTCCGCCGGCGTCCACTGCCACGGGCGCTGGAGTTTTTTCCGGGGCCGGAACCTGCGCCTCCTGTGCCACGGCGGGTGGCGGCACCGCTTTCGGCGCCTCCAGTTCTTCGGGCGCTTCGGAGCGCAACTCGCCCTCCGAAGTGAACAGCCGGCGGTCGGTTACCTTAAAACCAGATTGTTCGTGTCTTTTCTCAGCCATAAAACCTTTCCTCAAATCCGTTTCTTCAAAGCGATCTCCGAGATGCCATGGAACTTTGCGCTCGAATTTTCATCACGCCGGATCGTGTTCCAACGATCCCTCTTCTTCCTTCCGCAGCACGCGATCCGTGACCGGCAACTGCACCACAGTCGCCTTCGCCGCGCCAATCGCGACCTCACGCCCCGGCACTCCGGCCTCGCGCCGGATGTATCCCAGCGCCACCGTCTTTTCGCCACCCGTGAGTTGCAGGGAAGCGGCGCTGGTAATCTCTCCCACTTCCTTCTCCGCCGCAATAATCTTGGTCCCGGCCGCGATCTTCGCAGCGCCTTCCAGAATAAATCCCGTGAACTTTCGATGCACTGCGCCCCGCGACCGGATGCGCTCCACAATCTCCTGCCCAACGTAGCATCCCTTGTTGAAGTTCAAAGCGCGTGCCTGCTCCGTCTCTTGCGGCAAATCGCGTTCGCGGATGTCCACGCCATAGCGCGGAACGCCGGAAACGATGCGCTGCATTTCCAGAGCCTCGGAACCGACGGGCGCAGGGCCAGCGGCCAGCAAAGCGTTCCAAAGCTGCCTCACGCCGCCCGGCGCAATCCAGATCTCATACGAGACTCGCTCCGGGTCTTCGCCCCGCACCAGCGTGCACTCCGTACCTTGCCACATCACGGATTTCACCTGCAAAGCTTGCATCTCGGGAATTTGAAGTCCGGCCGCAGCCAACACCTCGCCCGTCTTCGGCCCGCCGATCCCGACCGCCGTCAGTTGCTCACTAACATTCGCAACCTCAACATCGTCCATGATGATGTAGTGGTCGAACGTCGCCACAATCTTTTCCGCTTGCCCGCAGTCGGTGTCCACCGTAATCGATTCTCCGCGGTTGTATGCATACAGATCGGCCAGGATGTGCCCCTGCGGATTCAGCAGAAACGCATACACTCCATGGCCAACGCTCAGGTCGCGGACATTATTAGTAACCATGCCATTGATCCAGCGCACGCGGTCGCCGCCGGTGAGCGAAATCTTCGCTCGAAATCCCAGGTCATACACGCCGCATCCGCCGCGCAAGGCCGCAAACTCTGCCTGCGGATCGCCAAAGCGCGCAGCCGTCGTAGCGCCGCGATACTCCCCGACGCTTACTGCGCCTAGCTCGTCGCCTTGAGCCTTGCTCTGATTCTGGAGTGCTGTATTCCCCATACCGGTAGTTCGATTATAGCGATTGTGGTAACTTTCCTGCCGTGGACTCAAGAAACGATACGCAGGAACTTGGAAGGAAGCGCGTCGCCGTCATCCCCGGCGACGGCATCGGCCAGGAAGTCATCCCTCAGGCGGTGAAGGTCATCCAGGCTACGCGAGCCAAGGTTGAGTTGACCGAGTTCGATTGGGGCGCCGACCGCTACCTGCGCGACGGTGTCACCGTTCCCCCCGACGGCTTTGCCATGCTGATCCGCGACTTTGACGCCATCCTCGTCGGCGCCTTCGGCGATCCCAGGGTGAAGACCAACTTCCACGCCAAAGAAATTCTGCTCGGCATGCGCTTCAGGATGGATCTCTACGCCAACGTTCGCCCGGTTCGCCTGCTCGATGCCGCGCTGTGTCCGCTGAAAGGCATCGAGCCGAAAGATATCGACTTCGTCGTCGTCCGTGAAAACACCGAGGGCGTCTACACCGACGCCGGCGGAATTTTCAAGCAGGGCACGCCCGACGAGATTGCAACACAAGAAGACATCAACACGCGCAAGGGCGTCGAGCGCATCATCCGCTACGCCTTCCAATATTGCGAGCGCCATACCAAGCTCGACGGCTCGCCCCGCAACAAAATCCTGATGTGCGACAAATCCAACGCTATGACTCACGCCGGAAGCCTGTGGCAGCGCGTATTCAAAGAAGTCAGCGGCGAGTATCCGCAAATCGCCGCGCAGCACATGTACGTCGACGCGCTCTGTATGCACATGGTGCGCGATCCGCGCCAGTTCGACGTCATCGTCACGAATAATATGTTCGGCGACATCATCACCGACCTCGCTGCCGGCTTGCAGGGAGGTCTGGGCATGGCCGCCAGCGGCAACATCCATCCCGGCAAGACTTCGATGTTCGAGCCCGTCCACGGCTCCGCCCCGCCCATCGCCGGCAAGAACATGGCGAATCCCTTCGGCGCGATCCTGACGGCGGCGATGATGCTCGCTCATCTCGGAATGGCAGCGGAGGCGGCCAAGATCGAAGCCGCCGTACTCGAAGCCGTCCGCCAGAAAAAGACCACGCAGGATATCGGCGGTACGCTGGGGACAAAAGAAGCGGGCGAGTGGGTGGCGAGCTTCGTCGGTCGTGTCTGAAAGCATCAGAGGCTTGTTCTGCTGGGCTTGTCATCCTGAGTTTGTCATCCTGAGCGAAGTGTGCCGGTTCGCGAAACGCGAATCGGCACACGCAGTCGAAAGGATCCCTATACCCGCGACTGCTTCCGTTGAGCATCGGCACGGTTGATCTTGCCTTTTGCCCACTGATCGCACTATCGTATTCTGGTCGCCTATTGGCGGCATCGGGAGTGAAGTATGTCTATCTTCAACCTCGTCAACTTCAGACTCGCCAGAGTCCTCCTTTTGGTTCCAGCCCTCGTTTTGACTGCTTCCAGAACTGCGCCTGCGCAGGCGGCCAACATAAGCGTCAAGACTGCTGACGATGATGACGCCGTGATCCACGAGCGCCAGTGGGCGAAGTCTGTAGAATCCGCTCTCGTTGCCGAGAGATTCGATGACCTCGATCGCATGGCCGACCAATATCGTCGCGAGAAAACCCGCCTTCCGGGGGGCGAGTGGCAGCTCCGGCTCTTTTACTTGGCGCTGGATGCGCCGCGGCTCAGCGATCAGGACTCCCGCGATCACCTGGCCCATCTGGAACATTGGATGCAGTCGCGCCCTGATTCCATCACGGCGCGGATTGCCCTGGCCACCAGTCTTCATCGCTGGGCCTGGGTGGCTCGCGGCAACGGCTACTCTAATACCGTTACACCCGAGGGCTGGCGTCTGTTCGACGAGCGCATCAAGCAGTCGCAGGCCGTGCTCGAGGGCGCGGCCAAGGTGAGTGCCATGTGCCCGCAGTGGTATTCCGAGATGATGACTGTGGGCCTGGCCCAAAGCTGGGACGCCAGCCGCATGAAAGATATCTTCGATCGCGGCATAGAGTTCGAGCCCGGTTATTTCTATCTCTATCAGCAGTACGCCAATTATCTTCTGCCCAAATGGGATGGGCACCCGGGCGATGCCGCTGCCTTCGCCAAATCCTCCGCCGATCAGGTAGCCGGGAATGCTGGCGATCAGCTCTACTTCCGGATCGCCACTTTCCTGATTAAGCGCGGAGACGGTGACTTCCCCGTTCACGACATGGATTGGGATCGCATCCAGCGCGGATACCAGGCCTTGTCCGCGCAGTATGGTACTTCTCGACGCACTATGAACCAGCTGGCTTTTATGGCTTACAGATTCAAGGATGCCGCGGTTGCCGGCCAGCAATTCGCCGCCATCGGGGATGACTGGGCGCCCGGCGTCTGGAGGGATCGCCAGTTTTTCGATCGCGCCCGCGACTGGTCCAGAGCTCACCCCTCCGAGACTGGAAAATAATACTCATGCCTCCTGAGAGTTTGTCATCCTGAGCGAAGTGTGCCGGTTCGCGGAACGCGAACCGGCACACGCAGTCGAAGGATCCCTACGCGCGAGCAATATCAGGATGACACGCGTCCCACCAGCAGCGCCAACTCCCGCCACTTCCACGCACAGTCCACGTCGACAAATCCAATGTCGCGCAACCATCCCAGCTGAGTTTCCACATCCAACAACTTGTTCGACGGATCTTCAGTCTCAACCGTAAATCCGATGCGCTCCAGAAACTCCTGGTGCAGCCGCGGAGTCGGCGAGGCCACGTGCTCCAGATTGCAGAAAACGCCCCCCGAATTCAGCAGCTCGTAAATCTCCGCGTAGAGTGCCCGCTTGCGTTCATGCACCAGATGATGAATCGCGAAGCTGGAGATGACGGCATCGAACGTGCCCAGAGCAGGCAGGGGTTCGTCCATGTTGTGGGCGACGACGCGAATGGAAGGTTCCCCGGCGAACCGCTTGCGAACAGCCTCCAGCATGGTCGGCGAAAAATCGACAGCCACAGCTTCGGTATCAGCCTGCCCGGGCCGTGCCAATTCTCGCCGAACCAAACCCAACAGGCGTCCGTCGCCTGTGCCTAGGTCGAGGATGCGCCGGGCCGTTGCGGGAACGAGTTCCAGCAGCGCCGCCTCCCCTTCACCGCGGTGGGAAATGGAGTCAGCCCGTTCCAGGTAGTCGCGGGCGTGCTCGTTCGAAGTCCAGAGATTGACAGGCTCGGTGGTCGTCATGAGGGAAAAGTATACGGAACCGTATAAACTCTATCTCAATGAATACGGCTAAAAGGCGCTTCTCATGGATTCTTCGGTGGCTTTTTGCGGTTGGCGTGCTGCTCGTGTCGACCGGCGCGCTCTGGGCGTGGACGCAAGATCAAGCCGCCCAGACTCCTGCTCCGCAACAACAAGACCAAAACCAGGCGGACAAAAGTGTCCGCCCCACACAAGATCAGCCCACGCAAGGTCAGAAGCCTGAGCAACCGAAAGAAGAACAGCCGAAGCCGGAGGTCAAGATCACTCCGCGCCAAGCCGAAGAACTTTTTCACTCGGTCGACGAGGTTCTGGATTTCGACAGCAAGCAGACCGGCCTGCCAATCAGAAAAAATGTGAAGCGCAAACTCACCAGCCGCGACGAGGTCGTCTCCTTCCTGACCAAGCATATGGACGACGAAGACACCAAACGCCTGCGCCGCCCGGAACTTGTCCTGAAAAAATTCGGGCTGCTCCCCCCCGGCTTCAATCTGGAAACTTTTCTGGTCGCGCTCCTTCGCGAAGAAGTCGCCGGTTATTACGATCCCAAAACAAAAACCGTCAACCTGCTCGACTGGGTTCCCATGGAAGAGCAGGAGCCCGTCATGGCGCACGAGTTGACCCACGCGCTCCAGGACCAGTCGGTAGGCCTGGAGAAGTGGATGAAGAAAGGCGAAAAGGATCTCGCCGAAATCAAGAGAGATCCAACCTCCACCGACATTGAGAACGACGAGACCGACAACGCCCGCGAAGCCGTCATCGAAGGTCAGGCCCAGGCCATCATGTTTCAATACGCCATCGCCCCCACCGGCCAATCGATTGCTAGTTCGCCGGCGCTGGTGGGACAAATGGAAGAGGAGACCCTGACGGGAACGTCCGGCACCAAGGTCTTTAACGAAGCGCCAATTTTCCTGAAAGAGTCGCTCACCTTCCCCTACAGCTACGGCATGGATTTCGTCATCCAAGTGATGAAGCAGGGCGGCAAAGAGAAGGCGTTTGCCGGCGTGCTGAAAGATCCTCCGCATACCACCCGCCAGATCATGGAGCCGGAAACTTATTTGTCGGGGGAAAAGCTCGAGCCCATGCCCGTCCCCGATTTCAAGCACGATTTCAAGGATTATCAGAAGTTCGATGTCGGCGCGATGGGCGAGTTCGATGTCGCGGTCCTCATCGAGCAATACGCCGGTAAGCCGCAATCAAAGCAGCTGTATCCCGCGTGGCGCGGTGGATATTATTACGCCGCGAAGCCCAAACCGGATTCGAAATCCGATTTCGTAGCGACTGCGCCTCTCGGTCTGCTCTACGTCTCGCGCTGGTCGAGCGCCGACACCGCGGCAGAGTTTGCCGCAATCTACGCACAGTCCCTGAAGCAGCGCTACAAAAAATTAGAAGAAGAACATCCCGCGTCCGAGCCGGCCGCGCCCAATGCAGATTCCAAGGCCGATCGATTACAAGGTCATCACGTCTGGACCACGGACGATGGCCCGGTTGTGATCGATGAGGAAGGCGATACGGTGCTGGTAAGCGAGAGCCTGGATGCGGCCACCACAGCCGCGGTTGAAAAAGAAGTATTCGCAGCGCCGCCGGCGCCGAAGTGAGCCGTCACTATTTCTTTTTGCGCTCGCGCTCGTCCGGAACTTCTCCCAGGAAATGTTGAACCTTCGCCGCGACCGTGAATTGCTTCCCCGCGCGCTCCACGGTTAATTTGCGTTCCTGCCCCGGCGTTCCTCCGAGCATCGCCCACACCTGTCCCATGGTGGATCCGCCCACCGGAATGCCATTCACCGCGACCAGATGATCGCCCGGCTGCACGCCGTCCGGCCCCTCAGGCAGAGACGGCTTGCCCTCGAAGTCGGCAACGCCGAGGATCGTGAAACGACCGTCGTCCTCGGGACGCAACGTGAGTCCGATGACATCGAAGTCCGGAAAATTGAAGTTGCGGCCAAACTCGAAGTAGACGGTCGAGTGGGCGTAATCGAGACCGACGCGATAGTTGAGCAGCGCGTCAGAGCCGAGAAGGCCTGCCGTCGGCACAGTTGTCGGTACACCGGCGCGCTTTTGAAAAAACTCCATCCGGTCTTTCGGGAACTCGACCGCAACCACGCTGGCCAGAAAAAGCGGCCCGTACTGCAGGCGATCCAGGCGCATCACCTTCCACTGCGCTTCATCGTCTGAGCCCCACATGTTGGCCGATCCCACAGCGCCGGTCATCTGCGGCCAATCCGGATGAGCCGTCGCAAGTTTGTCGAACACGTCTTCGGCAAGAAAGCTGATCGAGGCGCCCAGGTCGAGCGCGAGATTGCATTTCTTTTTCTCGATCTGGCTGAGAATCTGGATCAGGCCATTCTCCGCATTCACCTCAACCTTTGCACTTGGCCCTCGGAAGGGAATCGTGCCCGGCGCACCGATCGAGATCTTGTGCTCGGGAAAGTCGATCAGCACGTCATAGTGGCGCAGGATGCTCGACGGCAAGGTGATCTCAACCCCCATGCCCGCGGCCAACACCGAAGCCGCGTTCACCGGCTTCAGCGGGATCTTCGCTTCCTTCACGCCGGCCAAAGGAATTCTCATCCCGCCAACCGAGATTTCCCGCGGCGGAGGCGAAGAGCACTGCTGGTCATTGTCACTGCAGGAAACCGCCAGCCCCAACAGCGTTGCCAACCGCCGGGACAGGTAGAGATCAGGATTGCCGTTGTCTACCCAGGCATGCACACGCTCGGTCGATCCGTTGGGAAGCAGGACGTCCGCATTGATGACGATGCGGTTGTGATCGATGGCTGCGGGGACCGTGACCGACCTCGGCTCGGGCTGAGTCGCCGCTTTGCCCGCTGGTTTGTTTTGTGCGTTGCCCCAACCGCACAGCAGGAACAACGCGCAGGCTGCGGCACAAAACCTCATACTCCAAATTGTAGCGCCATCGCACTGCCCGTCCAGAACGAAGGATTTCATCCTTGATGTTCCTCCTTCGTGATACCTCGTGTCCTTCGTGGTAAAGCTTTGCCACCTCGAGGTCGAGCACAGCCGGCAGATTCTCGTCCTGTATAATCACGAGTTTGACTTGCGCGTGCGTAAGCGTTCTGGAGGACGATTGGCGAAGGGACGATTGGCACAGGCGGAAATCGGCGTGATCGGCGGCAGCGGCTTGTATTCCATGCCCGGCCTCGGCAAAGTGAAGGAAGTGCGCGTGAAGACCCCTTTCGGCGCGCCTTCCGACGCCTACGTGTGCGGCACCATCGAGGGACGCAAGGTGGCATTTCTGGCGCGTCATGGACGCGGTCATCGCCTCCTGCCCAGCGAACTCAATTTCCGCGCCAATATTCACGGCTTCAAGCAACTCGGCGTCGAGCGCATCGTTTCGATCTCCGCAGTCGGATCGCTAAACGAAGAGCATAAACCACTGGACTTCGTAATCCCCGACCAGTTTTTCGATCGCACCCGCCATCGCGTGGATACTTTTTTCGGCGGCGGAGTGGTGGCACACATCGCCTTTGCCGATCCAGTTTGCGCAGAGTTGGCGGGCGTGGTCGAGTCCGCCTGCAAGAAAGTCGGCGTCGTCGGCAAGCACGGCGGAACTTATCTGTGCATGGAAGGACCGCAGTTTTCCACCAGGGCAGAGTCGAACGTCTATCGCGGCCTGGGCATGGACGTTATCGGCATGACCAACCTGCAGGAAGCCAAGCTGGCCCGCGAGGCGGAACTGTGCTACGTCACGGTCGCCATGGTCACCGATTATGACTGCTGGCATCCGCATCATGACTCGGTGACGGTCGATCAGATCATCGCGGTGCTGCTCAAGAACGCCGACAACGCGACCAAAGTTGTCCGCGAGACGGTGGCCGCCATGCCGCGCGGTCGTTCGTGCAAATGCGCTGCCGCGCTGGCCCACGCCATTCTGACGGATCCCAAAAAGATTCCCCTCGCAACGAAAAAGAAATTGAGATTGATTCTTGGCAAATATGTAAAGTGACGCCGGTTTTGCCAGCGCTAACACGAATCCATAACGACAGCTTAAAGACAGGATTTCCGGATGAGTATTCTCGTAGTCGGTTCGGTTGCATTCGACGATGTCACCTCGCCTTCGGGCAGCGTGAAAAACGTTTTGGCCGGAGCGGCAACCTACTTCTCGCTGGCCGCGAGCTATTTCACGCAGGTCCGCGTCGTGGCTGTGGTCGGCGAAGACTTTGGCGCCGAACAGGAAAAGGTTTTTCTAAAGCGTGGAGTCGACATTCGAGGAATCGAACATGCTAAAGGCAAGACGTTCCGCTGGGGAGGAACCTACGGTGAAAACCTCAACGAGGCCAAAACGGATTTTACCGACCTCAACGTTTTCGAAGGTTTTCGGCCGCGCATTCCAAAGGAGTACGAAGACACCGAGTTCCTTTTCCTGGCAAATATTCAGCCGACTCTGCAGGCCGACGTGCGGCGCAAGATGACCGGAGTGCGCCTGACCGGCTGCGACACCATGAATTACTGGATCAAAGGCGCCCTCGCGGAACTCCGCGAAACCCTGAAACTCGTCGACGTTCTTCTGATCAACGACACCGAAACGAAAATGCTCGCCGGCGAAACCAACCTTCCCCGCGCCGCAAACAAGGTACTGGCCATGGGTCCGCAAGCGCTGGTCATTAAGCACGGCGAATACGGGGCGACAATTTTCTTTCGCGAGGGAGCGTTTGGTCTCGGTCATCATCCTTTTCGCGCCCCCACGCTGCCCATTGAAGAGGTGAAAGACCCTACTGGCGCGGGGGATTCCTTTGCCGGCGGGTTCATGGGTTATCTGGCGTCGCAAAAGGAATTGAGCCGTGATGTTCTGAAGCGCGCGCTGTTCTACGGCGG
>Ga0181523_10002194_pt1 | contig 19455 bp, 14 predicted proteins | sample PEATcosm2014_Bin_43_FD_119752 | JGI IMG/M metagenome (GOLD analysis project Ga0181523, IMG submission 119752) | Peatland microbial communities from MTU Mesocosm Facility, Houghton, MI, USA - PEATcosm2014_Bin05_30_metaG | ecosystem: Environmental > Terrestrial > Soil > Wetlands > Peat | place...
CGGGCAGGGTCCCGGCGTTCTCCCGAATTCTGCCCTGATGTCCGGTTCCATTGGTCGCCCTGAGCAGCGGCCATCGCTGGTCAGCACCGTACACGGGCCACCATCGACCGCAAATCAACCGGACAAACAGGTACGATCGTCGACTTTGCCGGGACCCTGCCCGGCGACCTCCGGGACGGCAAAGGTTTGCCCATAGGCCGATCGAAGTGAGTCCTCATCGTCCCGGAAGGTTCTGCGCGTTCGGAGGGACTCGAACCCTCAGCCTTCTGCCACGGGCGAGGGTCCGGACCTCACTAACCCTGTGACCTCGGTGGGGCTAGATGGACTTGAACCATCGACCTCATCCTTATCAGGGATGCGCTCTAACCGGCTGAGCTATAGCCCCAGATGCGCGGCGAGAACCCGCGCCCGCCGGGAAAGGTTACCGCAATCTGCGCCGCCTCGGCGAACTGGCGGACAGGGCGCTACTCCGTTTCCCGCAGCGTCACCTCGACCCCGCCGACAAGGCGCGCGGTCAGGTTGTACACCACCGAGCCGACGGTGGCGAAAGCGGTGATCAGGAACACGTTGAGCACGCCCAAAAGCGCCGTGTAACTGAGGATCGTCGACGCGGAGAACCAGTGCGAGACATTCACGCCGTTGGTCCCCTGGCCGGAGGTGACGTTCGACAGCGCCTTCTGGATCGAGTCGAACACGCCCAGGCCGGCCAGCGTGCCGTAGAGCAGTGTCACCGCGACGAACAGGATGACGAAGCAGGCCAGTGAGATCATGAAGCTGAACTTCATGACGGACCAGGGTTCGAACCGGGAGACCATCAGGTGCGCCTGCCGGGTCGGCGCGCTGCTCTTGTCGGCCCGCTGCGCCTTCGCCCGCTTGGGCACGGACTGGGGTCTGGGCATCTGGGCCGCCGCGGCCTGCCATGGCGACGGCCGCTCCGGCCGGCTTTCCCCGTCCCTCGGCCGCGGTTCAGACTGCGGGCGCAAGTCAGCTTGGTTGCCTGACTCAGCTTGGTTGCCTGACTCAGCTTGGTTGCCTGACTCAGCTTGCGGGCGTGACTCAGCTTGCGTGCGCGGCGAGGGGGTGACCTGAGCCGGATACGGCGGAGCGGAGAAGTCGTGCTGAGCCCCCGAGGAACCGTAGATGCTCTCCGAGGGCTGCGCAGCATAGTCGCGGCCCATGGGCGCGGACGGAAAGTCCTGGGTCCCGGCGATCGAACCGGACGGCGCCGGGTAATCCCTTTCCGTACCCGCAGGACCGTAGCCGTCGCCGGCCGACGGCCCGGCGTACGTGCTCTCCGCCGGGTATGTGCTGTCGGATTTTGCCGTCGTTTTCCAGACGGACTCTCCTTCGTGGGAGCGCCCGTTGGCTTCGCCGGCGTCCTCGCTGGCCGGCAAGGTCTCCGTCTGCCCGTCCTCGGCAGGAGGCACACCAGTATCGTCCGCGGCCACCCCCGGCCGTCGCGCCGTCTCGTCCGTGCGTTGCTCCACGCCGTCCTCCTCGGCTGCAGTCCCTCTTGGTGAGGCTACTTCGGCAGAATACGGCCTAACACGCCGTCAGGCCGCCCCACCGGAAACTCAGCCGTCCCAGGTAACTGCGGTCCCTTCGTCACCGGGTCACTCCCCGTCGGCTCCGTCGCCGCTTTCCACTGGCGGCTCGGCGGCACCATCGGGCTGGTCATCGTCGGCCGCATCGAGCGACTCGGCGTTGCGCGCGAGCCCGACCACGCTGTCCCCAGACGCGAGGTTCATCAGCCGGACACCCATGGTCTGCCGGCCAGATCGCTTGATCTCACCGGCCCTCGTCCTGATGACACCGCCGGCCGAGGTGATGGCAAAGATCTCGTCGTCCGGACGGACCATCAGGGCGCCCACGAGCCGCCCGCGCGTTTCGACAATTCTGGCCGTAACGACACCCATGCCGCCACGGTTCTTCACAGGATACTGATCAGCGGGTGTCCGTTTTGCGTAACCGCCTTCGGTTGCGACGAGGACATCCTCATCTTCCCGGACCACGTACATGTCCAGGAGTTCGTCACCGTCGGCAAAACGCATGCCGATGACCCCGGACGTGGCCCGGCCCATCGGCCGCAGCGACTCGTCGCTAGCACGGAACCGCAAGGCCTGCGCCTTGCTGCTGACCAGCAGGAGATCCTCTTCCGGGGCGACCAGCCGGGCGGCGATGACCTCGTCGTCGTCGCGGAGGTTGATGGCGATGATGCCGCCGGAGCGCGGCGAATCGAAGTCGGACAGGCGCGACTTCTTGACCAGGCCGCTCTTGGTCGCGAGCACCAGATAGGGCGCCACATGGTAGTCGCGCAGCGCGAGGACCTCGGCGATCGTCTCATCCGGCTGGAAGGCCAGCAGGTTGGCGACGTGCTGCCCGCGAGCATCACGGGCGGCCTCTGGCAGTTCGTACGCCTTGGCGCGGTACACCCGGCCCTTATTCGTAAAGAACAGGATCCAGTGGTGCGTCGTGGTGACGAAGAAGTGGTCAACGATGTCGTCGGTGCGGAGCTGCGCCCCGCGGACGCCCTTGCCACCGCGGCGCTGGGCCCGGTACAGGTCCGTCTTGGTCCGCTTGGCGTAGCCGCCGTTCGTGATCGTGACCACGACGTCCTCTTCGGCGATCAGGTCCTCGTCTGTGACGTCGCCGTCGTAGGCGATGATCTCGGTCCGGCGGTCGTCGCCGTAGCGCTCGACGATCTCCGCGAGCTCGTCACCAACGATCGTCCGCTGCCGGGTGGGTGAGGCCAGAATCGCCTCGTAGTCGGCGATCTTCGCCATCAGGTCTTCGTACTCGGTGGTCAGCGCCTGCCGCTCGAGGGCGGCCAGCCGGCGAAGTTGCATGTCCAGGATGGCTTGCGCCTGGACCTCGTCGATCTCCAGCAGGGTCATCAGGCCCTGCTGCGCGTCGTGAGCCGAGGCGCTGGCCCGGATAAGCGCGATGACCTCGTCGATCCGGTCAATGGCCTTCAGCAGGGCACGCAGGATGTGCGCCCGGTCCTGCGCCTTGCGCAGCAGGTAGCGGGTGCGGCGGACGATGACCTCGATCTGGTGCGAGACCCAGTACCGGATGAACTGATCCAGCCGCAGGGTCCGCGGCACGCTGTCGACCAGCGCCATCATGTTGGCGCCGAAGGTTTCCTGAAGCTGGGTGTGCTTGTACAGATTGTTCAGTACGACCTTCGGGATCGCGTCCCGCTTCAGCACGATCACCAGGCGCTGCCCGGTGCGCAGGCTCGTCTCGTCCCGGACGTCCGCGATGCCGGTGACCCGGCCGTCCTTGACCAGCTCGGCGATCTTCTGCGCTAGGTTGTCCGGGTTGACCTGGAACGGCAGCTCGGTCGCCACCAGGCACGCCCGGCCCCGCTGGTCCTCTTCCACCTCGACGACCGCGCGCATGGTGATAGAACCGCGGCCGGTGCGGTAAGCCTCCTGGATACCGCGGCGGCCGACGATCAGCCCGCGGGTCGGGAAGTCGGGGCCCTTGATTCGCGCGATGAGCGCCTCGAGCAGGTCCTCGTCGGCGGCCTCAAAGTTATCCAGGTACCACTTGACTCCCGCAGCGACCTCGCGGAGGTTGTGCGGGGGGATCTTGGTCGCCATGCCGACCGCGATACCCTCGGACCCGTTGACGAGCAGGTTGGGGAACCGGGCGGGCAGCACGACGGGCTCGGCGGAGCGGCCGTCGTAGTTGGGCCGGAAGTTGACGGTGTCCTTGTCGATGTCCCGCAGCATCTCCATGGCCAGCGGGGCCAGGCGGCACTCGGTGTATCGCATGGCCGCGGGCGGGTCGTTGCCCGGCGACCCGAAGTTGCCCTGGCTGTCGATGAGCGGGTAGCGCAGTGACCAGTCCTGGCCGAGCCGGACGAGCGCGTCGTAGATGGCACTGTCGCCGTGCGGGTGGTACTGGCCCATGACGTCGCCGACTACGCGGGAGCACTTGGAGTACCCGCGGTCGGGCCGGTAGCCGCCGTCGTACATCGCGTACAGCACGCGCGTGTGCACCGGCTTCAGGCCGTCCCGCACGTCCGGCAGGGCCCGGCCGACGATGACCGACATCGCGTAATCGATGTAGCTGCGCTGCATCTCAAACTGGATGTCGACCGGCTCGGTGCGGTCGTGTCCCGGCGACGGAACGCCGTCGGTTGTTACGTCAGTCACTGAATATCCTTGTTTCGGTTGGGAAAGCTCGCGTTGCACGCACGCCCCGCGGTGGTGCCGCCATGGTGGTCAGATGTCGAGGAACCTGACGTCTTTGGCGTTGCGCTGAATGAAGGAGCGGCGGGCCTCCACGTCCTCGCCCATCAGCACGCTGAACAGTTCGTCCGCCTGCGCCGCGTCGTCGACCGTCACCTGGAGCAGGACCCGGCGCGCCGGGTTCATGGTGGTCTCCCACAGCTCGGTGGCGTTCATCTCACCGAGGCCCTTGAACCGCTGAATGCCGTCCCGCGGGCGCGGATCCTTCCGGCCGTTCGCGATACCGGCTTCGACCAGCAGATCCCGCTCGGAGTCGCTGTACGCGTATTCGTCAGCGTTACCGCGGCCCTCCCACTTGATCTTGTACAGCGGGGGCTGGGCGAGGTACACGTGCCCGGCCTCGATCAGCGGCTTCATGAACCGGAACAGCAACGTCAGCAGCAGCGTCCTGATGTGCTGGCCGTCTACGTCGGCATCGGCCATCAGCACGATCTTGTGGTACCGCAGCTTGGCCATGTCGAACTCGTCGTGGATACCGGTGCCCAGCGCGGTGATCATCGCCTGGACCTCGGTGTTCTTCAGCACCCGGTCGATCCGGGCCTTCTCCACGTTGAGGATCTTGCCGCGGATCGGCAGGATCGCCTGGAACTCGGGGTTCCGGCCGCCCTTCGCGGAGCCGCCCGCCGAGTCGCCCTCGACGACGTAGACCTCACACCGGGAGGGGTCCGACGACTGGCAGTCCGCCAGCTTGCCCGGCAGCGAACTGCTCTCCAGCAGGCTCTTGCGCCGGGTGAGGTCGCGGGCCTGCCGCGCCGCCACCCGGGCCCGCTGGGCCTGCATGGCCTTGGTGATGATGTCCTTGGCCTCGCCGGGGTTGCGGTCGAACCAGTCACGCAGCTGGTCGTTACAGACCTTCTGCACGAACCCCTTGGCCTCGGTGTTGCCGAGCTTGGTCTTGGTCTGGCCCTCGAACTGCGGGTTGGCCAGCTTGGCCGACACGATCGCGGTCAGGCCCTCCCGCACGTCCTCGCCGGTCAGGTTGTCGTCCTTGTCCCGGAGCAGCTTCTGCTCGCGGGCGTACTTGTTGATGACCGTCGTCAGCGCGGCCCGGAACCCCTCCTCGTGCGTGCCGCCCTCCGCCGTGTTGATCGTGTTGGCGAAGGTGTGCACCGACTCGGAGTACGAGCCGGTCCACTGCATGGCGATCTCAACGGAGATCCCGTCGCCGTCCTCGCCGAAGTCGATCACCGAGGCGTGCACCGGCTCCTTGGAGGAGTTCAGGTACCGGACGAAATCGGAGATCCCGCCCTCGTACAGGTACGTGACGACGCGCGGGCCGTCGCCCTCGGTCTCCGGCCGCTCATCGGCGAGCGTGATCGTCAGGCCCCGGTTGAGGAATGCCATCTCCTGGAGCCGCCGGGACAGGGTCTCGAAGTTCCACGTAGTGGTCTCGAAGATCGTGGGGTCCGGCCAGAACGTCGTCGTGGTGCCCGTGTCGGCGGCGGGCTCGCCACGCTCCAGCGGCCGGGTCGGAGCGCCGCGCTCGTACGACTGCCGCCATACGTACCCGTCCCGGCGGATCTCCAGGTCGAGACGAATGGACAAGGCGTTCACCACCGAGACGCCAACGCCGTGCAGACCGCCGGAAACCGCGTAGGACTTACCGTCGAACTTGCCACCGGCGTGCAGCGTGGTGAGCACGACCTCGACCGCGGGCCGCTTCTCCACCGGGTGCATGTCCACCGGAATCCCCCGGCCGTTGTCACGCACCCGGACCCCGCCGTCCGCCAGCAGGGTCACCTCGATGGCGTCGCAGTACCCCGCGAGTGCCTCGTCGACCGAGTTGTCGACGACTTCCTGGACCAGATGGTGGAGTCCACGCTCCCCGGTTGAGCCGATGTACATGCCCGGGCGTTTCCGGACGGCTTCAAGGCCCTCGAGTACCGTGATTGAACGAGCGTCATATGACAAGTGGGAACTCCATCCTGCAGGTCGCGCGCGAGACACCCCCCGTGCCGTAAGTGTGCGCGTACCCCCAATTCTAGCTGGGAATTCGGTATGGCACGGGCGTTCCTAGCCGTACGTGTCGCCGTGTCCCCGACTTCCCGGTACCCGCCATCCGCCACGCTGCCGGGGGCCGGCCGGCCCCCGGACTTTGACTCGGCGGACGGTGCCCTCACCGAGTTCGGAATTAAGCCTGCGGACCAGCATCGACGCAAGCAGCCTGACTTGCGTGGCCCACGCGGTCGAGTCGGCCGCGATGACGAGCTCGCCGCCGGCGAAGCCGTCTGGGCGGGTGTGGGCGGCGAGGTCGGGCCCGACGATCTGGGCCCAATTACTAAACACCGAACCCACCGCCACATGTTCCTTCCAGCCTTGATCCGACAGCAGGCCGCCGATCGCGGCCGCCAGCGGCTGGGGGTCGTCCCGGCGGGGCCGCCGCGGGCGCGACGACGGGTCTTCCGACATCCGTTCGGAATCCACACCGGCCCCCTGGCCCGCCGTGCCGGGCCACCCAGATGCCGGCCATTCGCCCCGTGCCCGCGCGTCGGCGATCACGTCGGCCAGCGCCGCAGCCGCGCGCCGCAGCCGCTCCGCACGCGGCACCAGGGCCGGATCGGCGTCAGCCCGCACGGGTGATGCTCCCGCCGCCGACGTCGCAGCTGACTCCCGTGAGCGTGGCGGGCACGTCCGCCGTCACCGCAGCGGTCACGATGACCTGCTCCGCCCCGGCGACCAGGATCGCCAGCCGGTCGCGGCGGCCCGCGTCGAGCTCGGCGAAGACGTCATCGAGGATCAGCACCGGGTCCTCCCCGTCGGCGCGCAACAGCTCGTAGGCAGCCAGCCGGAGGGCCAGCGCCAGCGACCACGACTCCCCCTGGCTGGCGTAGCCGCGGGCGGGCAGCTCGCCGACGCGCAGCTCCAGCTCGTCACGATGCGGGCCGACCAGGCAGACGCCACGCTCCAGCTCCCCGGGGCGGGCCTGCTGGAGCGCGTCCCGCATGGCCTTCTCAAGATCCGCGCCCTTCCCGCCCTTCCCGTCCTTCCCGTCCGTCCCGGCCCCGCCCTCCTCCTCCGCGTCCGCTCCGTCCCCCGGCGCGGGCAGGAACCCCGGCAGGGACGCGGGCAGGGCGAACGACGGCCGGTAGGCGATCCCGGCCGGCCCGTGGTCCCCCGAGACGGCCGCATACGCCGCCTCGACGTGCGGGCGCAGGGCCCGGACGAGGGACAGTCGCCCGGCCAGCAGTTCCGCCCCCACGCGGGCGAGCTGGTCGTCCCAGGCATCCAGGGTCGCCGCCATCGACGACGGCACGGGACCGCCCCCGGGGCCGCTGGCTTGGGAGGTGGAGGACGCGGTGACCCGGCCGCGGGAGGTCCGGGCCCCCGCCGACTTCAGCAGTACGGTCCGCTGGCGCACGATCCGCTCATAGTCCGAACGGACCGCGGCGTACCGTGGCGCCGCGGCGACCAGCAGGTCGTCCAGGAAACGCCGCCGTTCGCCGGGATCGCCTCTGACCAGGGCCAGGTCCTCCGGTGCGAACAGCACCGTGCGCAGCACGCCGAGGATCTCCCGGGCCCGGGGCAGCGGGGCCCGGTTCAGCCGGACCCGGTTCGCCCGGCCGGGATTGACTTCGATCTCGATCAGCGCGTTGCCCCGGCCCGACGCGATCGCGGCCCGGACGATCGCGCGCTCCGCGCCCTGCCGGACCAGGGGGGCGTCGGTGGCGACCCGGTGACTGCCCAGGGTCGCGGCGTACCCGATGGCCTCGGCCAGATTGGTCTTTCCCGCACCGTTCGGCCCGCTCAGCGTCGTCACTCCCGGCTCAAGCCTCAGGTCGGCCGAGGCGTAGGACCTGAAGTCGGTGAGCGCGAGCCGTGTTAGGTGCACGGCTGTAGAGGTTACTGCCGCACTGCCACGGGCCTGGCTATCCCGCCGACCGGATGGGCATGAGGACGTACCGGTAGTCCGGCGGCCCGTCCTCGCCGCGCTTGCCGGTGATCACGGCCGGCCGGGTCGGCGTGGTGAAGGAGACCCGGGCCGTGTCGGAGTCGATGGCGCTCAGCCCGTCGAGCAGGTACTGCGGGTTGAAGGCGATCTGCAGGTCGTCACCGTCGAAGCTGGCCTCAAGCGTCTCCACCGCCTGCGCCTCGTCCCCGGCCCCGGCCTCCAGCACGAGTTCGCCCGCGGAGAACGCCAAACGGACGGGGGTGTTGCGCTCCGCGACCAGCGCGACCCGCTTGACCGCCTCGGCGAACGGTGCCGCGGGAAGTTCGGCGACCGCGTTGAACTCGCTCGGGAGCAGGGTCTGGTACCGGGGATACTCCCCACCGAGCAGCCGGGTGGTCGTCTGGCGGCCGCCCCCCTCGAATCCGATGATTCCCTCGCCATGGGTGCCGTCGTCGCCGGGCACGCTCAGCGCGATGGACACTTCGGCGGCCGTTGTCAGGGAACGGGCGGCGTCCACCAGAACCCGCGCCGGGACCAGGACTGCCGCCGACATGTCCGGCTTGACCGGCTCCCAGTGCAACTCGCGAACGGCGAGGCGGTAGCGGTCCGTGGCCACCAGCGTCACCGTATCCTCGGCGATCTCCATCCGGATCCCGGTGAGCGCGGGCAGGGTGTCGTCACGGCCCGCCGCGATCGCGACCTGGCTGATCGCCGAGGCCAGGATGTCCGCGCCCATGGCCCCCGCCTGCGGTGGCATCCCGGGCAGCGTCGGGTACTCGTCGTCGGGGAGCGTCAACAGGGTGAAGACCGCGCTGCCGCACCTCAGTGTGGTCCGCGTGCCCTCCGTGCTCATCTCCACGGGACGGGCCGGCAGGCTCCGAACGATCTCGGCGAGGAGCCGGCCGGAGACCAGGACCGTTCCCTCCTCGTCCGTGATCACCGGCACGCTGGCCTGTGCCGACACCTCGTAGTCGAAGGTCGACAGCGTGAGCTGCTGTGCGGCCGCCAGGTGCATGCCAGCCAGAACCGGAACTGCCGGCCGGGCCGGCAGGGCGCGGGCCGTCCAGGCGACGGCGTCGGCGAGTACGTCTCGCTCAACCTGGAACTTCACGGGAACTGCCTCCTGCACCTGTTCGTGGCATGGAATGCCCCTCGCGGCTGGGCGCGTTTAGGGCCGGGTCGGCGCTGAGTATAGGCGCGGCGGGACCTTCGTGCACATGTGCCCGGGCACCCACTTGGTTTGTTTCTTTCTATTTAGAGAACCGTCGTAGTCATAGGTGCGGTGGACGCTGGGGATAAGCGCCATCGTCCCAGGTCAACAGGCAGATTAACGTCCACAGGAACTGTGCCCGCGCAGGGGACGGGAGCGAGCCGATTGTGCCTCGCGATTGGCGGGCTGTTTTCTCCCCACCGGTTCTCCCCCACTCTCCATCTGCCGTCCACAATGTTTTCCACAAGCTGTGCGCACAGCGCTTCTTGATAGCGCGGGGCCTGCCCGCCCGGGCCCGGCCCGGCCCGGCAGGTGATTCACCGCAGGCGGGGCAGTGACCGCGGGCATCGGTCAGCCCGTCCGTGCCTGCTGCTTGATCCGGTTGGTGAGCTCCGTGACCTGGTTGTAGATCGACCGGCGCTCGGCCATCAGAGAACGGATCTTGCGGTCGGCATTCATCACGGTCGTGTGGTCCCGGCCACCGAATTGCTGGCCGATCTTGGGCAGGGACAGATCGGTCAGCTCCCGGCACAGGTACATGGCGATATGGCGTGCGGTCACCAGGACACGTGATCGCGAGGTGCCACTCAGATCTTCCATGGACAGCCCAAAATACGAGGCGGTCTGTCCCATGATCGTGGCGATAGTGATCTGCGGTCCCTGGGCCTCGGGGATCAGGTCCTTCAGCACGATCTCCGCGAGCTGGAGGTCAACCGACTGCCGGTTCAGGCTGGCGAACGCGGTCACCCGGATGAGGGCCCCTTCCAGCTCCCGGATGTTAGTGGAGATCCGGCTGGCGATGTATTCGAGGACCTCCGGCGGCGCGTTGAGGCCTTCCTGGATGGCCTTGCGGCGCAGGATCGCGATCCGCGTTTCCAGCTCCGGCGGCTGCACGTCGGTCAGTAGTCCCCACTCGAACCGGCTGCGCAGCCGGTCTTCCAGGGTGACCAGCCGCTTCGGTGCCCGGTCACTGGAGATGACGATCTGCTTGCTGGCGTTATGCAGTGTGTTGAAGGTGTGGAAGAACTCCTCCTGCGTGCCTTCCTTGTTCTCCAGGAACTGGATGTCGTCGACGAGCAGAACGTCAACATCGCGGTAGCGGCGGCGGAAACCGTCCTGCTTACCGTCGCGGATCATGTTGATGAAGTCGTTGGTGAACTCCTCGGAGCTCACGTACCTGACCTTGACCCCGGTATAGAGGGTCTGGGCGTAGTGGCCGATGGCGTGCAGCAGGTGCGTCTTGCCCAGCCCGGAGTCGCCGTAGACGAACAGCGGGTTGTAAGCCTTCGCGGGGGCCTCGGCGACGGCGACGGCCGCCGCATGCGCGAACCGGTTGCTCGAGCCGATGACGAAGGTCTCGAAGGTGTACTTCGGGTTCAGCCGGGCGCCGCCCGGCCGGGGGACGGCGTGCGGAACGGGCGCCGGGTGCGGTTCGGGGCGCAGCGGCGGGGACGGCTGCCGGGCGTCGCCGGGGCCCTGGCCGCCCGAGACGCCGGGCCCACTCGGCCCGTCGAGCGAGTCGCGCGGCCCGTGGAGGGGGACACCCGCGGGCGGGAACGAGGAGGCCAGCACCGGCTGCTCACCCGAGTCGTGGGGCAGGCCGCCCGGGGCGGGGCCGCCGTACGCCGCGCCGCTGTAGGCCATGCCGCCCGGGGGCCGGTCGATATCATGACGGCCCGTTTCGCCGGGGGCGAAGTCCGGCGGGACCGGACCAGCGGCCGAAACCGGGTCGACGGTCACCGCCAGCTGGATGGAGCGCCCGAGCTCAGCGGACAGCGCGTGCGTGACCAGCGCACGAAGCCGCGTCTCGAGCTGCTCCTTGACAAATTCGTTCGGGGTGGCGATCAGCGCGGTATTTTCCACCAGTCCCAGCGGCCTGGTCAGCTTGAGCCACGCACGCTGGTGCGGCTTGATCTGAAGATCCGCGAGGCCATCCAGGGACCGGGCCCATACGTCCGCGAGGTCTGTTTCACTCACCGCTCGCTCCCCTCGCGTGCTCCGTACATATATTCCACAGGTCCATCCACAGGTTGTGCACGTAGCACTTCCGCTGCACCCCGTCACCGTCACGTCCCGCGAGCGTAAGCGGCTTACCGGCGTACGTCGCAGGCGTTGCGCGGTTGTCCACAGCCTAAGCCGTTGACGCGGGCTGTGGCGGGTTAACGGCGGTGTTCTTGGCTGGCGCTCCGGCGAACACCAGGCGGTGTCTTACGCACATCGGCGAAGGATGCGGGCGGCGCCCCGGCTTCGCCGCGCGTGCCGCCCAGATGCCCAGTTTGACGCCGGCGCCGAGGGGGATTAGCGTACGAAGGCCGAACCCTGCGGCAGCGGTCTTGCCTGCCCACGTGGCCGGCCGGGCCAGCGTCGCTGGATTATCACACGATCAATCTTCTGGAGCTCCGGTGAGTAAGCGCACGTTCCAGCCGAACAACCGCCGCAGGGCGAAGACCCACGGCTTCCGGCTGCGCATGCGCACTCGCGCTGGCCGCGCCGTTCTCGCGGCGCGCCGCCACAAGGGCCGCGCCCGGCTCAGCGCCTGACGTCGCCGCGCCCCGGCGCGGCCACGGGATACTCGTACGTGCTTCCCAGCGAATCCAGGATGCGGCACCGCGCAGAGTTCACGCTCGCGGTGCGCCGTGGTGCCCGCGCCGGTCGTCCGATTCTCACCGGTCACCTTCTTACGCAGATTCAGAGCCATGACGCGGCCAGGGTAGGATTCATAGTCAGTCGCGCGGTTGGCACCGCGGTGGTGCGCAATCGGGTGAAACGTCGCCTTCGTGCGCTCGTGCGCGGGTATCTTGGCGTGCTTCCTGCGGGTAGCCTGCTTGTGGTCCGCGCCAATCCTCCGGCCGCGGCCGCACGCCAGGCGGATCTGGCCGCCGATCTGGATCTGGTGATGAGCAGGTTGCTGCGGCGGCAGGTTGGGGCGCTGCTTCACTCATGAGCGCGGAACAGGACGGCCGGACCGAGTTGGCCGCCCACGCGATCCCGGACCCACAGGGGCCGGCGGTTGTGACGCGTGTGCTGATGGCCGCTGTCACCGGGTACCGGCGGTTCATCAGCCCACTGCTGCCCCCGCGCTGCCGGTTCGAGCCTTCGTGCAGCGCTTATGCACTGGAGGCTTTGCAGGTACATGGCGCGGCCCGCGGTCTGTGGCTGGCCATGGCCCGCATTGCACGGTGCCATCCGTTTAATCCGGGGGGCTACGATCCCGTGCCACCCTGTGACGGAAGCGGGAAGCCGTCCCGGACCGGGGCCGGCACGCTGTCCACAGAAACGCAAGGGAGCTAGCACGTGGGGATTCTCAACCCCTTCTACGACGCGGTCGCCTGGGTGCTGATGCGCATTCACGCGCTGCTGAGCGTTCCCTTCGGGCCGGCCAGCGGATGGGCATGGGGACTGTCGATCGTCTTCCTTGTCATGTTGATGCGGCTGATCATGGTGCCGCTGTTCGTGAAGCAGATGCACTCCCAGCGCAAGATGGCGGCGCTTGCGCCCCAGGTCGCGGCGCTGCGGAAGAAATACAAAGACGACAAGCAGACCATGAACCAGGAGGTCATGAAGCTCTACCAGGAGAACGGCGCGAACCCGCTGGCCGGGTGCCTTCCCCTGGTGATCCAGCTTCCGGTCTTCTTCGCGCTGTTCAACGTGCTGCGGGCCATCGCCGAGGACAAGCCGGAATTCGGGCTCACCCCGGCCGTCGTGTTCAGCGCGCAGCACGCGCACATCTTCACGGCGACGATCGCTGACCGGATCTTCACCAGCCCGCTGCCGCCCTATCACTTCGCGCCCGGAGTGCCCGCCAGCGCCAAGGCCGTCATCTTCATCTTCGTCTTGATCAGCTCGACGACCACGTTCCTCACGGTGCGGCAGAGCGTCAAGCGCGGCATCGGCCAGGTGGGCCAGGACCCGAACAACCCGATGGCGAACTCGCAGAAATACATGATGTACATCGCGCCGCTGTTCGCCCTGAGCGGTCTGTACTGGCAGTTCGGCCTGGTCCTGTACTGGTGCACGACGAACGTGTGGACCCTGGGGCAGCAGTACATCCTGTTCCGGAACTTCGCACCGGTGACCGCCGGTGCGGATGCCGCGAGTGCCACCGCGCCGGCGGCCAAGGGCACGGCTGGCCCCGCCGGTACCACGGTGTCCAAGGGTGCGGTGTCCAAGGGCGCGGCCCGGGGAGCAGTGGCCAAGGGCACACCCGGGAAGGCCACCCCGGCGAAGGCGACCCCGGCCCGGAGTGGCCCTGCGAAGAGTCCCGCCGCATCGAAGGGTGCCGCGGCGGCCGCCGCGGCCGGGGCCACGGCCGCCGCATCGGCCAAGAGCGCCAGCGCCGGAAAGAACGCGGGCAGCAACGCGGGCAGCGCGAAGAGCGCTACCGAAGCCGCCGCGGTTCCGGCCGGGAGCGTTAAGGCTGCCCGCAAGGGCACCGACGGCCAGCACCCGCGCGGCAGCCAGTCGCCCCCAGCGGCTTCCGCGCCAGCACCCCCGCGCCCGCAGGCGGCCAAGAGCGCCGATGGAACGCAGAACGGCGCCGAGCGCCGCGGTCTGAGCAGGCTGGTGCGGGGCAAATCTGAGCCCGAGCCTGAGCCGGAGGTCCCGCCCGCTAGGCTCGTCAGGCAGCAGCCGGTCCGGCAGTCACGCAGTAAGCGTTCCGGCAAGCGATGACGTTGGTTGATAAGAAGCGGCCCCTCACCAGCGAGGGACCGGTCGTGAGCCAGGCGGAGGACATGCTGAGTGACGTACCAGGTGATAACCGGGGCGCAATGGTGAGCACGGGTTCGGCAGAGACCGCTGTAGGCCCGGAGGCTGACGGGCCGGAAGAGGTCGGCGCCTCTCTCGGGACGGAGAACCTGAACGGGTCGGACGAGGCTGACGAGCCCGCTGAGGCGGGCGAACGCAGCGACGACGACACTCTGGTTGACCTCGCCGACCTCGAGCAGGAGGGCGAGATCGCCGCCGACTACGTCGAGGGGCTCCTTGACATCGCCGACCTGGACGGCGACATCGACATGGATGTCGAGGGTAACCGCGCGGTCGTATCGGTCGTTGGCGCGACGCTGGACGAACTGGTCGGCAGGCGCGGTGAGGTGCTCGAGGCGCTGCAGGAGCTGACCCGGCTGGCCGTGCACCGGCAGACAGGCGAGCGGGCCAGACTGATGCTGGACGTGGGCGGATATCGCGCCCGCCGCCGGGCTGAGCTGACCGAGGTGGGACGGGACGCGGCCGATGAGGTCAAGCGGACCGGGACCCCCAAGCCGCTCGCGGTGATGACACCATTCGAGCGGAAGGTCGTGCACGGCGCCGTGGCGGACGTCGGCCTGCGCAGCGAATCCGAGGGTGAGGAACCAAACCGGCGGGTCGTCGTCTACCCCGCTGAATGAGATCTGCTGTCCCGGCTCCTCCCGGCGCCATGAGACCTACCGTCCCGGCTCCTCCCGGCGCCGCGGTCGCCCTCTTCGGGGCAGCCACTGAAACGGCGGTCCGCTTCGCGTCGCTACTGGCGACCCACGGCGTAGAGCGGGGGCTAATCGGTCCCCGGGAGGTTCCGCGCCTTTGGGAACGGCACCTGCTGAACTGCGGCGTGCTCGCGGAACTGGTGCCCGGCGAGGCCGAGGTGGTGGACATCGGCTCCGGGGCCGGCCTGCCGGGCCTGGTCATCGCGATGCTGCGGCCCGAAGTGCAAATGACCTTGCTCGAGCCGATGCTCCGGCGCACGACGTTTCTCGGCGAATGCGTCACGGAACTGGGCCTCGGCCATGTTATGGTGTGCCGCGGGCGGGCGGAGGACATGGCCGGGGTGATCCGCGCGGACGTTGCTATCTCGCGGGCGGTCGCCCCGCTCGGGCGGCTCGCGGAACTCTCGGTGGGGGTCGTCCGCCCGGGCGGCACGATCCTTGCGCTCAAGGGGGACCACGCGCAGACGGAATTGGACGAGGCCGGCCCGGTCCTGCGGCACCTCAGTGTGCAGAGCGCCGAAGTTCTGAGGGTGGGCCACGGTATCGTCGAACCACCGGCCACGGTCGTCCGTATTCGGGTGGCCGGCAAGGCGCGAAGACGCTCACGGCGGCCAGATACGGCGGCCGGCTGACGGCTGCGGTTGACCGCGCAGAGCGCCGAGGGAGCCGTGGCCGGCAGGCCCTTCTCGCCAGCGTGGCGCTGACTGGCGGGCGTGCCGGCGTGGAGAGGAGCAACGTGATGGTGCCTGCGGACGGCCTTGGATGGCCCGACCGGCCACCCGCCGCGATGCGGCATCCCGTCGTACCGCCGGGCCTTCATCGCGGGCACGCGGAGCCGGAAGGGCCGGAGTTGTCGCAGGGACCACGTGCCTCCAGCGGTCAGGCTGCCGATGCTGCGGGGCTGGGCTGGCCCGGTGACGAGTGCCGCGAGATGCGAACCGACATCGGGGTCGCCGCCGATTCCGCTGCGACGGAACGGCAGCCGGCCCCGGCGGCGGCCCCTAGCGCTCCCCCTCCAGGAGGTGGCGCGGTGAACGGCGCACATATCCCGACTGGAATTGGCTCACCCGGGGCAAAGCAACCCGGGGTAAAGCAACCCGGGGTAAAGCAAGCGGTACAGCGAGCATTGTCGGCCGCAGTTTCACGTGAAACGGTGACTGCGCCGCGGGCCGGACCCGCCGGGCCCGTAGCACATGAGCCGACCAGGAACGCGGGCGAGAACGGCCGCAAGAACGCAGGCAAGAACGCAGGCAGGACCGTAGTGGAGGACGCGATGCACGGGGGAACGGCGGCCCGGGGCCGGGGCGACGTGGGCTCGGTCGTGATACCGGAGGTGCCGCAGAATCCGCGGGACACTCCGATCGGCCGGGCCGCCGAGGCCGCGGTGGGGGTGCGCGGCGCCGGGGACGACCGGTCGTGGCCCCGCCCCGCCAGTTGCCGGATCATGACGATCGCCAACCAGAAGGGCGGGGTCGGCAAGACGACAACGGCGGTTAACCTGGCCGCCGGCCTGGCCCAGCACGGATCACGCGTCCTTGTCATCGATCTGGATCCACAGGGAAACGCCTCCACCGCGCTGGACGTCGATCACCGCGTGGGGGCGCTGTCGGTCTACAACATGCTGGTGGAGGACCGGCCGCTCGCTGATATCGTGAGGCCCGTGGAGGGCTTGCCCGGGCTGTACTGTGCCCCGGCGACCATCGACCTGGCGGGTGCCGAGATCGAGCTGGTGCCGCTGGTCGCACGCGAGTCCAGGCTTTCCCGGGCCGTGGCGGCTTACGATTCCTCAGGCCTCGATTACATCCTCATCGACTGCCCTCCGTCGCTCGGCCTGCTGACCCTGAACGCCCTGGTCGCGGCGCGGGAGGTGCTGATCCCGATTCAGTGTGAGTACTACGCTCTCGAAGGGCTCGAGCAACTGCTCCGGACTGTCGACCTGGTCAGGGGCCACCTGAACCCGGTCCTGCAGGTCACGACCATCCTGCTGACCATGTACGACGGCCGTACCCGGCTTGCCTCCCAGGTCGCGGACGACGTACGGTCACACTTCGGGGAGGTCGTCCTGCAGTCGATCATCCCCCGCAGTGTGCGTGTTTCCGAGGCACCGAGCTACGGGCAGTCCGTCATCACCTACGACCCCGGGTCGAGCGGTTCGGTGGCCTATGTGGAGGCAGCTCGGGAGCTGTCCATCCGCAGCCCGAAGGTAGCGGGCTGATCCGGGTCACCTGCCCGCCGCGGGGCGCAGGATGCTCACCGTCCTCACTTCACCCGGAGCAGCGGCCCGCGACCTTCCTCAGGACGGCGGGTGAGCTCGGTGGCCGGGCGAAGCGGAGTGGACCCGCTCACGGCCCCGCTGACCTATCCGGGCCGGCCGCCGCGGCGGAAAGCCGTGCTGGTCGCCGATTCAGACGTTTTCGAGGTCCAGCCCGTCCGGGAGGCTGCCCTCGGCCAATGGCGCGTCAGGCTGGCCGGGCGAGCCGCTCCTGATGGTCCCGTCGGCCCCGTCGGCCCCGGTGGGCCCGGTGACCCGGCGGGAGCGGACCAGCCGCTCGACCATTTCCTCCGTGGGCGGGGAGCAGCGCCGTTCGTTCAGCGGACGCCCGTTCTGTCGGTCGGCTCGAACGCGTCGCCGGCGCAGATCCGCCGCAAGATGGCGAACGCCGGCCTGCGGCCGGTCGTACCGATCACGGGCGTGAAGGTCCATGGGATGACCGTGGGGGTGTCCGCTCACGTCAGCAGGCCCGGGTACGTGCCGGCGACCCCCGTGTCGGATCCGGCGGCGGTGTCGGACATGTGGGTGCTGTGGCTCGACCCGGAGGCCCTCAGCGCTCTGGACGCCACCGAGCCGAACTACCATCGCGTCCGCTTGTCATCTTGCTACGCCGTACATCTGCGGCCGGGAGAGCCGGTACCCGGATGCAGCGTCTACGTGTCGCGGCACGGCCACCTGGTCAACCAGGCGGGCGAGCCGCGTACCCTGACCGACCAGGCCACGCTGATCACCGGGCTGCTGGCCGACGTGCCGGCCCTGGTGAGGCTGGCCGGGACCACACCCGCGGAGTGGATCAGGCGGACACGGGACGACCGGGTACGGGACGGCATCCGTGCCCTCTTCCTGGCTGCAGGTATCGTGCGGCCGGCCGGAATCAAGGCTGGAATCGAGGCCGAAACCAAGGCCGGCCGGGAGCCTGGCCCGCGGTAGGCCCGGATGGGCGGATGGGGAAGCCCCGCGAAGACCGGCCCAGCGTGCCGGGAGCGGCGATCCCGGCGGGCGGTTCCGCCGCCATCAAGCGTCCACCGGTGGCGTCTGTGCGTGGCGGCTGTGGCGGGTGCCGGTGCCGGTGCCGGTGGCGCTCCCCGTGCCGCCGCCGGGACCGATGTGCTGGCCGCGCCGGACGATCCGCGTGCCGGCTTCGATGCTGCCGGGCCCGCCGGACCTGGCAGGATAGCGAGTGGGTTTGGATGGGTGCGGATCAAGGAGATGCGGTGACTCAGCAGAGGCGCGGGCTCGGCAAGGGACTCGGTGCGCTTATCCCGGCGGCGGTGGGGACCGGGGCGGAGACGGGCGAGGCCGAGTCGGCCGCAGAGACGCGAAGCGCATTCACACCGGATCAGCGGGCCGCCGCGGCCGCCGACGATGGCGCGACGGGAGCCCAGCCGATCGCCGGTGCCTACTTCGAAGAAGTAGCCACCGGCTCGATCACCCCCAACCCGCGTCAGCCACGGCGAACGTTCGACGAGGAAGCGCTGGACGAGCTCGCGTCGTCCATTCGCGAGGTGGGCCTCCTCCAGCCGGTCGTGGTCCGCCAGGTGATGCCGGGCCGCTACGAGCTGATCATGGGCGAGCGTCGATGGCGGGCCAGTCAGCGCGCCGAGCTCAAGCTGATCCCCGCGATCGTCCGGGAAACTGCCGACACCGACCTCCTGCGCGACGCCCTGATCGAGAACCTGCACCGCCAGCAGCTCGACCCGCTGGAGGAAGCCGCCGCATACCAGCAGCTTCTCGATGATTTCGGCGCGACGCACGAGCGGCTGGCGCAGCAGATCGGCCGTTCGCGCCCGCACATCTCCAACACGCTCCGCCTGCTTAACCTGCCGCCCGCGGTGCAGAAGCGCGTTGCGGCCGGGGTGCTGAGCGCCGGGCACGCCCGGGCCCTGCTATCGCTGGACAGCCCCGAGGCGCAGGAGCGCCTCGCGCACCGGATCGTGGCGGAGGGGCTGTCCGTTCGTGCGGTCGAGGAGATCGTCGCCGTTGGCGACGAAGACCAGGCCCGGCCGCGCCGGCGCCAGGGGGCCAAACCGGTCGCCCCGGGCCTGCGGGATCTGGCCGACCGTCTCTCCGACGCGCTCGAGACGCGCGTCAAGGTGGAGCTGGGGCAGCGCAAGGGAAAGATCACGGTCGAGTTCGCCTCGCTCGATGACCTCGATCGCATCGTCAAGGCGATGTCGCCGGATCCGGGTCCGGAGCCGCCGGATTCGTCTGCCATCCCGGGCTGAGCGAACGCCCCCGCGCCTGGGCATCGCCCCCGCCCGCCAGCACCGGCCGTCCTGCCAGCACCGGCCGTCCTGCCAGCACCGGCCGTCCTGCCAGCACCGGCCGTCCTGCCAGCACCGGCCGTCCTGCCAGCACCGGCC
>Ga0181523_10002197_pt1 | contig 19442 bp, 12 predicted proteins | sample PEATcosm2014_Bin_43_FD_119752 | JGI IMG/M metagenome (GOLD analysis project Ga0181523, IMG submission 119752) | Peatland microbial communities from MTU Mesocosm Facility, Houghton, MI, USA - PEATcosm2014_Bin05_30_metaG | ecosystem: Environmental > Terrestrial > Soil > Wetlands > Peat | place...
GGTGTCAAACGAATCAACGAGCGGAACTATTGATGGTAAGCATCAGGAATTCGGAGACAGGGAATGCCCTGAAACGGGCGGCCGCAATATCTCGCAATAAAAAAGGCTCCGGGAGCTTGCACTCCCGGAGCCTACCATCTTTTCTTAAAGTTTAGAATTCGTAGCGCAACGCAATCTGCATGATGCGCGGGTTCGTGAGCAGGCCCGAGTAGTCGCCGAAACTGCCGCCACTGCCCAGAGTCAGGGCCGAGGAGAGCAGGCTGGACTGCACGTCGAAGCGAACGGAGTTTGTAAGGTTAAAGGTCTCCCAGCGGAACTGCAGGCTATGTGATTCCTTCCAGGGCATCGTCCAGCGCTTGGAAACGCCAAGATCAATGCCAAAGAAGCCATCGCCGCGGATCACGTTGCGCTGGCCAGACTCGCCCGCGTAGGCCGGGGCGAAGGAGTTGATGGCGGCAGGTCCATTCGCGAAGATGTTGGGCGTGCCGGTATTGAAGTAAGCACCGGTCTTCACGGGTGCAATCAGGTCGGCGTTGCCTTCCTGCTCAAAGTTCGTCGGGAAGTTGCTGTAACCATTGTCCACGTTCACAGGGAATCCACTTGTCCAGCGGAACAGTCCGGAGACTTGCCAACCGCCAATGAAGGCGTCCACCAATCGGCTGGAACTGCGGCCGACTGCACGGCCGCGCCCGAAAGGCAGCTCGACAAGCCAGTTCGCGTTGAACTGGTGCGTGGCATCGTAGGAAGAGACGCCGCGTTCCTGGTTCGGATTCCACGCGTTGATGACGATGTTGTTGAGGCTGCTGGTGTAGCTGGCCGGGCCGATTCGTTCGGCATCGGAAGCCAGATCGATGGATTTGGAAAAAGTGTAGTTCAGGTCGAATTGAAATCCATTCACCATGCGATGCCGCAGCGTCACTTGCATGGCGTTGTAGTTGGCATTGGCCATGGAGCGCCAGGCGTAAAGCGAAGTGTATTGGGGACTGTAATAAGTGTACTGGCCGGTTGTGGGGAAATAGGAAACGTTGGAATTGTTGAAATCGGGGATGCCGTAGGAATCGAGGTTGTAGAGAGCCAGCGAATCATTGAAGCGCTGGCTGCAGAAAAGATCAAAGGCGGCGACAACCGGGCTGGTCGTTGCCATCAGGATTGGATTGCCGTTCGCATCGGTGCCGGTGCAGCCGCTCAAGGTGTAAGCGCCTCCCGGACGGAGAGGCTGAATCTCGTCAATCCAAAACTGCTGCACATTCGTGGGAACCTGATTGGGATTGAAGGAGAGTGTCGCCGTGGTGCTGCCGGCATTGAGTTGCGGCCGGAACAATTTTGCTAGCGCCACTTCCGCGCCAAAATAATCGATCCCCGCCTTCTTGTCGTAGATATCCAGAGGCATGGCCATGTCATCCTGTGCCAGGAGCCTGTGAGAGAGGCGGCCCACGTAAGCAACATCCAGCGAAAACCCGGAACGGAGTTCCCGGCTGACGGCGAGATCCAGTGTGTAGGAATAGGGCGTTTTCAGAGTGTCGTCCACACCCCAAGTGATCGCGGAACCGCCGGTATTGAGACTGCTTGGGAAAGCTACGGGATAGGTTCCTGGTGGCGGTGGAATAAAGATCTGAGCCCCGGTGTAATCGGTGGTGGGAATCGTATTCATGGACGTGAGTCGCGGGGCGGTCAGGGATGTCTGGATGTCGGAAGGATTCGACAATTGGGTGGACAGTCCGAACGAGCCATTCTGATCGAATGTGTCGGCAAGGCTCTCTCCCACACGGTCATACACGATTCCAAATCCGGTGCGGATGCTGGTTTGACCTTTTCCGCCGAATAGTGCGCCGAGGAGTCCCGAGGAAGCATCCGGAGCCCAAGCCAGCGCGACGCGCGGAGCAAAGTTGTGATAGTCCCAGTTGTAGAAACCCGCTTTACCGTTCGCCGGCCCGGCCCAATTGTAGCTAATCAGAGGCGCGGCGCTGGATGGAGTTCCCTCCAACATGCCACTGGCGCGTTCATTGAACCACGAGTTCAGGCTAGTGGTGGGAGCTACCTGAAGGCCATTGACCTCCCAGGGCGGGGAGAAAAGCGAATAGCGAAGGCCGAGCGTTAGCGTCAGCGTCGGTTTCACCTTCCACGAGTCCTGTGCATACATCTCGTAAGAGTCCTCGCCGAAATTGCGAGTGACTGGAGCTCCCTGCGCGAGGGCATTCCCATCTCGGCCGTAGTTGTAGTAGGCGTTGACCAGGGTGACCATCCCCAGCAATGAGGTCATCGGATAGTCATAGTTGCTGACAAAAGTCGAGTCCACCCCAGGATAGCCGTTATTTGCCGGGTTCAGTTGCGAGGCGGTCGTGGAGGAGAGGCCAGAGCCGGCTAGCCAATCCGGATTCGCCGAGCCACTGCTGAAGGAATTGTTGGTGCTGCTCGAAGGGCTGCGGAGAATCCCGATTTGAACCCCAAATTGAAGCGTGTGTTTTCCTCTCATCCAGGAAATGTCGTCGGTGAAATTATGGATGGGACGCTGAAACGAAGAGGAATACGTAATGCCCTGATCGAATGCCAGAAGATTGTTCCATGGTTCGTTGGTATCACCCAAGGTGCCCAGGCTCTCGCGGACAAAGCCGTAACGGAAATTGTTGACGAGCGAAGGCGAGAGTACCGCCGAATAACCGGCGATGATGCCTTTATTGTAATTAACGTTGGACTGTTCGGGAACACCGCCCGGGAGAAACGGCGCACCGGCAGAATTCTCATTCGCAAGCGCGGCGCTAATGGAGAGCCGCTGTTTGGCGTCTCTTGTTATGTTGTAGTCGAGCTTCGCGATGTACCAATTCTTTGTGGTATCGGTGGGAGCGCGAAAGCGATAACCGGCGGTATTGACGAGGTCGCCTGTGGTTTGATCATTGGGCAAAGGATAGTTGGCCATGTAGCTGAGGACGGCGGGATCGGGACCGTGCGGACCCAGGCTGGTGCTGTCCATGGCTGTGATCTGTCCCGGTGAGAGCGCCTCATACCCTGGCGGAGCGGTGTAGGAAGCAAGACTTTTCCCTTGCACGGTGTTGCCGGGACAAAGCGTCGTGTTCAAGGAGCCATCGGGGTTCGTTTGGCAAAGGTATTGGATGACACCGTCGCGCATGGCCGCGGTGGGAACAGTTCGCAGAGCGCTGACAGATTCGGCATCGCGGTAACCCTCGTAGTTCAGGAAGAGAAAAAGCCGGTCCTTCAGGATGGGGCCGCCCACCGAACCACCAAAAATATTGCGATTTAGCTGGTTGGCCTTATTGGGCTGGTCGCTTGCGAGCTGCGAAGCCTTGATGAAGTAGTCGTTGGCGCTGAAAATGGAGTTGCGATTGTACTCGTATGCGGAGCCATGAAAATTGTTCGTTCCGCTCTTGGTAACCAATGCCACCTGAGCGGCGGAGGAGGCGCCTTCATCGGCGCCGTAGTTCGTGGTGGTTACTCGAAACTCCTGAACGGAATCAAGGGTGACGGGAAGAACCGAGGTGAAGGAGTGCGCGCCCTTGTCGTTTACAGAGATGCCATCGAGGGTAACGTTGCTCTGATCGCTGTGCGAACCATTGACCGAACCGCTGCGGGTATCTACGTCCGTGTCAATGTCGGGCCGGTTGCCGGTATAGACGACGCCCGGCTGAAGACTCAACAGGTCGGGAACGTTTCGGCTTTCCAGAGGAAGCTGTTTCACCTGATTTTCTCCGAAAGCTATGCCGAGAGAGGCGTCGGTTGTATTGATGGTCTCCGCCATCGCAGAAACTTCTACCTGCGTGCTGAGAGAGCCGACTTGGAGCACAACTGTTACAGTGTTGGGAACATTCACCAGGAGCTGGAGATTCTTCTGCTCGTACTTGTTGAAACCGTCTTTTTCCACGGTCAGGACATAGGTGCCCGGGGGAAGGGCAAGAAACTCAAACTCACCGTTGGGGGAGCTGGTGGCGTCGCGTTCGAGGCCCTGCGCCGGATTGATCAGGGTAACTTTGGCGCCGCCAATCGAGCCGCGGGATTTGTCGAGTACAGTGCCATGCAGGGAAGTTGTGCCGATCTGAGCGGAGGCGCCCGTTAGGCCCAAAACCAGCGAGAAGGTAAGGGTGAAAAATAGCCGCCTACAAAAAGAAATATGCATGGTGTGCTCCTTTCGAGAGCGAGTTTGTCCCTGCACCGGAATGAATGAACGGTTTCCGAGTGGAAAGAGAATTAAAAATCGGTCGACTCCTCGGCAAGCCCGACCGGTTTTGCCACGTTTCCCCGGTACCCAGCGAAAACATTGGGGAACATTCTGGCGTATCCGCGCGCAAAGTCAAGGGTTACAAGGCCCGGCCTGCCGCTGAAAACTGCATGCGATGTATAAAGGGATTTAATGGGCGAAATTTGCCCGCGGAACCAAACGCAATTACAGTTCGAGAGTCCTCAGGGGGACGTGCTGGGACGCGACCAGAACTTCGCCGGTGAACGCGCATTCGGCGGGACGGCGGCGCAACGCTTCTTCGGCGGAAATGCGCACGAGATCCGGATTATTGTTTTCCTGGGAGATGTGCGCGAGCACCAGATAGCGCGCGCGTGAATCGAAACCTTCGGGATCGGCGAGGAATTCACTGACGGCGTGATTGGAAAGATGACCGGTGCGCGAAAGTACGCGCTGCTTCACGACCCATGGGTACGGGCCGACCTTCAGCATATCCAGATCGTGATTGGATTCCAAAACCAGGCAATCGCACTCGCGCAGATGAACCTTGACGAGTTCCGGCATGTAACCCAGATCGGTGCAGATGGCGATCTTCGTACCGTTAGTCCGAAACGTGAAACCGATGGGGTCCGCGGCGTCGTGCGGGATTGCGAAGGCGTGCACTTCGATATCGCCAATGGAAAAGCACTGCCCGGCTTGAATAGACTCAACGCCGTTCAGCCGTTTGCGAAACGTGTCGGGAAGAATGCGCTGCAGCGCGTCCATGGTCGGCTCTGTAACGTAAAGGGGGGCTTTCCAAAGGCCGAGGGCTTGCGGGAGTCCGTTACAGTGGTCGGTATGCTCGTGGGTGATCAGGATGCCGTCGAGGTGGTCGAGATCCTTTTCGATGGCGGCAAGGCGGGCGAGAGTTTCGCGCTTGCCCAACCCGACGTCCACGAGGATGCGAGTGCGTTCGGTTTCGAGCAGCGTAATGTTGCCCGAACTGCCGGACGCGAGAATGGAAACGCGCAAACCGATGGAGAATCTCCCGAAGAACGAAACGCGAAACTTTGAAGATGATGGCAGAGCGCGGAGTGTGCGTCAACGGCATCCGCTAAGGATTTGATTCCAGCTTTTTTTGCTGGGGTGGGCTGTCGTTAGCCGATACAAAGTCTGAGCGCTGGAGGCCACGCTCCGCCAGCTTTTCTTGCTGCATTTTCAGAAAGTTCTTCCGCTCATTCTGGAAAGCAGCTCGAAGACTCGTTGCTTTTTTCATTTTTGCATTAAATTCGCGAGACAGGTCACCGTTTCTGAAGATCAGCTTGGAATTACGCAGGGTGAATTGTGATTCGTGCAAAAGGGCGAACGCATAGACATCGATTGCGGCTTGCATCCAATCTCTTTCGGTCTTGTGCAGGTGTTGGCGCACCGCCAGATATTCATCCGTGGAGGTCTTCACGGAATTCATAAGTTCGTCTGCCTCTTCCTTTGGAATTCCGGCAGCCTCTAAGTGTCTCCTCATCTTCTGCAAGAGAGCATCCAAGGATGCATATTTCTCATCTACTGCTAGGCCGGCACGTAACTGACTCGCAACTTTTTCCATCTCCTGGTGGTTCCGAAAGGAAACTGGCTGCAAGTTTTCTTTAAGCGCAGCGTGATCGAGAGCCGCGCTGTCATTCGTATAGTCTTTATTGAACTGAATCACGTCCTTGAAAAACCCTCGTGCCGCGGTTTCCCAGGGCTGCGTGTCCGTAGATGTGGGAATTTGACCTGATGCTTCCTTGGCGAGGGCCGCGATACGCTCGTTTATTTGGCGCTCTTGCGATATCGGATTGTGCCGGAAAGAACCAATCACTGGAATGATCGCCAGGAGAGCCGCCCACATCGAGACAACGAAAATTTTGTGCACATTGGCTCGCTTGCGTCGGCGGAGCTTGTAGTAAATTGCTCCAACGATCGCCGGGACCATGAAATTTGCCAGGCAACGGCCAATCCAAAAGCCAAGCGATTCTGCGGTTAGTACCCTGTAAGTCTTCAGTGTGGCGAAGTAGTTGATGAATGCCACCAATGCCAAGCACAACAGAGATCCGATTGCGAAGACAATCTTCTTCGCGCGCGATACGCGAAGACCTGACGGCGCCGCGGCAGACGCATCGCCGACGGCCGGGGATGCTTCGGATAGAGGCACTCCACAAACCGGGCAGTGACGCAGATGCGGATCGATTTCCTGGTTGCACCCGGGACAAGTCATTGCTATCTCCGAGGTTCGATAATGGGGATGTTAGCAAATCGATTAATCACGCGTCGAGGCACTTATTCTGTCGAGGGAATGGAAATCACCGCCGGGAAGTTGCGGAAGGCTTTTGATGCTGCTCAGAGTTAGCAGGCCAGGCGGGCGCGATCGACGGAAAAGCCGTTGAGGGGTCCGAGCACAGTGACAGCGACACGCTCCGGCTGGAAGAATTCGCGGGCAAGCGATTGCACTTCGTCGCGAGTGACGGCTTCGATGGACACAAGAATTTCGTCGAGCGAATAAAACCGCCGGAAATACAGCTCCTGGCGCGCCAGATTGGACATGCGCGAACTGGTGGATTCCAGCGAAAGCATCAGCGAACCTTTCAGGTGGTTCTTGGCGCGCAACAGTTCTTCGTCGGTGACCGGCGATTCCTTCATGGCGCGGAATTCGGCCACGGTCAGATCCAGCACCTTGCCGATGGTTTCCTTGGCCGTCCCCGCATAAACCGTCAGCATCCCCGCATCGGAATATGGCGTGATCTCGCTGAAGACAGCGTAAGCGAGGCCCTGCTTTTCGCGAATATTTTGAAAGAGGCGCGAAGACATGCCGCCGCCGAGTAAATTGTTCAACACGGCGACGCCGAAGCGGCGCTCGTGGGCCAGCGGCAGCGATGGAACGCCGATGCATAGGTGGACCTGCTCCAGATCGCGTTTGGTTTCGAGATTGATCGGCGCGCTCGTCGAAGGCGCGGGATCATCCTGTGTCGAGCCCACGGCCTGCAAATGGCCAAATTCCTTTTCGACCAGAGCCAATACCTGTTCGTGCGTGATGTTCCCCGCGGCGGTGACGATGATGTGGTCCGGCGCAAACCAGCTTCGGAAGCGCCGAAGCAGCGCTTCGCGATCGAAATTGCGCACCGTTTCCGGAGTGCCAAGAATGGGCCGGCCCAGAGAATGCTCCGGCCAGAATCCGCGCGTAAAGATGTCATGGAGCAGATACTCGGGATTGTCCATGTCCATCTTGATTTCTTCCAGGACGACCTGGCGCTCTTTGTTGACGTCGTCGGCATCCAGCTTCGGGCGAAGCACGAGGTCGGCGAGAACGTCGAAGGCGATGGGCAGATGCTCATCCAGCACCTTGGCGTTGAAGCAGATCTGCTCCTTGGAGGTGAACGCATCCAGCATGCCGCCAACGGAGTCCATTTCGCGGGCGATATCTTCGGCGGAGCGGCGCTCGGTGCCTTTGAAAACCATGTGCTCCAGAAAATGGGCCAGGCCGTTTTCGTCGGCGTCTTCGCGGCGGGAACCGTTGCGGACCCAGATTCCCACGGAAACGGAGCGGACGTGCTGCATGGTCTCTGTAATCACAATAAGGCCGTTGGAGAGAACGTGGCGCTGGATGTCGCGGACGTTGGAGACCATGAAAGTATTGTTGCACATGGAGGAGAGAGAGGCGAGTGGCGAGTGCGGTACTCCCGGAGAGGGGATAAATCTTCTATTTGCAGGGGGTTACGTTTGTCGGCGGATTCCAGTCCGGGACGCGGTCGGGCGCGGGTGGATTTGTTATTGTTAATGAGAGAATAGTGAGGGAACGGCGAGGCGCGGATGGAATTGCTGGGAAAATCGCAAGAAGAATTGCGGGCCTACTGCAAAAGCCTGGGGGAACCCGAGTATCGCGGCGGGCAGATTTACCACGCACTGTACGCGGAGCGGCGCTTCGATCTGGCGGGGATGTCCAATTTGCCCGGAGCGTTGCGCGAAAAGCTGGCTCGGGAGGCTTCGGTCACATTGCCCGAGGTGCGGAAAAGGTATCTCTCGAAGGATGGATCGGTGCGGTATTTGTTTGGAGTCGGGGAAGATGGAAAAGGCTTTAACGCAGAGGTCACAGAGGACGCAGAGTTCGCAGAGAAGAGCAGACGGATCCTGCAGAAACCGGCGGCGGTGGAAGCGGTGTTTATGCCGAGCGAGGGGCGGCAGACGATTTGCATTTCGACGCAAGCGGGTTGCGCGGTGGATTGCCAGTTTTGCCTGACGGCGCAGCTCGGACTAATCCGGAATTTGACGGCGGGAGAAATTGTCGGGCAGGTGCTGGTGCCACTGAAAGAAATGGGTGAAGCTCCGGAAACGAATAAAGGAGAGATGGCCGGAGATACGGCAGACGATGATGAAGAAGATGGCGGCTTGGCGGGGCGGACAAATGTGGTCCTGATGGGCCAAGGCGAACCGCTCCTGAACTTTGACAATGTGATGGCGGCGCTGCGGATTCTGCTGGATAAAGAGGGCGTGGGCCTTTCGCCAAAACGTGTGACGCTCTCGACCAGCGGCATTGTGCCGGGAATCGAGAAGCTGGGCAAGCAACAGGTACGCCCAAAGCTGGCAATTTCGCTGAACGCTTCGAACGACGAGCAACGCAACGTGCTGATGCCCATCAACAAAAAGTATCCGCTGAAAGCGCTGATGGAGGCGTGCCGGGCGTACCCGCTGCGCAATTGGGAGCACCTGACGTTTGAGTACGTGATGCTGGGCGGCGTGAATGACGCGGCGGACGATGCGCGGCGCGTGTTGAAGTTGCTGGCGCCATTGAAGAGCGTGAAAGTGAACCTAATCCCGTGGAACCCCGGGGAGTTGCCGTACAAAGAATCGAGCGAGCAGAATATCGAGGAGTTTCGCCGGATTCTAACGGATCGCGGCGTGGCAACGTTTGTGCGCTACTCGCGCGGACGCGATGTGATGGCAGCGTGCGGGCAGTTGGCTCTGATTGAAGTAAAGAATTCGCCGCTCGCGGTCAAGGGTTAACGTAGAATTTGGGCAAAGACCAAAAGGTACCCGCGTGACGACTCGACATCGCAAGACTCTGTGGATTTTGTTCGCAGGACTAGTGTTGCTTCTTGGAGGGACTGCTATGGGCCAAAGTTGGTGGTCAAAATTGTTTTCCGCAAAGAAGAACGCTGCGACGGTCGTTGGTAACTACGAGACTCCGGAAGATGGCGACAAGATGATACTTGTGGAATTAGGAAAGGCAGGTGCGGATCTGACGCAACAGCGCGAGGTCCTGCACTACCTGTATGTCCCAACGCAAGACGCGTCACATCGCGCTGCCTTGAAACTCCGCGAGAAAGGATATGAAATCTCGGAGAGGCCTTCGGCGGATGCTGCAAAGAAGCCACCGAATCCCTGGCTCGTGCTGGCCCGCAAAGTAACTGTGGTCAATTCGCAAAGTGTGCAAGAAATGAGAGTTGTATTTGAAGGCCTCGCGAAGGAAACCAAAGGCGATTATGACGGATGGGAAGCGGCGGCCAAATCCTAGAGTTTCGGATCTGAATTTTCCGCTAAATATCGCGCGCCAGTGCCTCGCCCCTGCTTTTGGCGTTCTAGCAATAATATGCCGGACATTGTCTACGACCGCCGAATCCCAATCACTGACATGTGGCGGCCGGTGAGGCCGGCCTCGCGGCGGTGGCTGAAGAAAAAATCGGTATGGCAAGCGGTGCAGAGGCCGCTGCTAAAAATATTTTGCGGGCGGACGCCGGCCGCAAGGAGTTGCGCGCGGTTTGCTTTGGGAAGATCGAGGTGTACATTCCGCGGCGGTGGCTGGTGGCCGGGAGGCGCCATGTTGAGCCACTGCAGCGGATTGGGTTCATCTCCAGTGCGCGGTTCATCGAAATGCTCAGAGGCATCGGCAAATTGTGCGGAGAATTTCGTGACGAACTCGGCGCCAACTTCATAACAGCAAGGACCGATGGAGGGCCCGATAGCGGCGAGGAGATCAGCAGGCTCGCTGCCAAATTCGAGGCGCATCCGGCCAACGGCTTTTTCGGCAATGCGGGCGAGCGTGCCCTTCCAACCCGCATGAATGGCGGCGACGGCGCACTTTTTGGGATCAACGAGAAGAACGGGAACGCAATCGGCGGTTTGCACCCCAAGGAGCACGCCGTGGCGATTGGTGGCGGAGGCGTCGCCCTTGCACGGATGCGCGGGCGCGGCGTTGAACAGATGAATCGCGTCGGAGTGAATCTGCTTGAGCGGAGCTAACGTGAGATTTTCAGCCCCGAGTGCGGCTTGCAGTAAGCGGCGATTTTCGGCGACGTGTTCTCGAGCGTCCCATTCCATGAAACCGAGGTTTAGAACTTGCTTTCCTTCAAGTGGGCTGACGCCGCCGGGCCGCGTGCTGAATCCATGGGCGAGCCAGGGAATTTTACGGAAGGGCGCGAGTTGAATAATCTGCAAGCCGCGGGAACGGTGCATCACCCAGGGTGATGACAAAGGCAGTGGGCGCTGGCTGGCGCGTTGGCCGTTTGGAGGCTTTTTCGCGGATGTTTTCCGTGCCGGCATGGTCCTGACAGTATAATCGGGTCGAGGATCAACAGCGGAATGATCGTGGGATTGGGCATCGACGTGGCGGAAGTGAAGCGCATCCAAGCCGTGATTGTGGCGCAAGGGGAAAGGTTTCTTCGGCGCGTGTACACGCAGGACGAAGTGGCGTACTGCGAGAAGTTCAAAAATAAGTACGAACGCTATGCGGGACGCTTTGCGGTGAAAGAAGCGGCGATGAAGGCGCTGGGAACAGGCTGGAGCCACGGAGTGCGTTGGGTGGACGTGGAAGTGGTGCGCGTGAAGGGCGGACGTCCGACGCTGGCGTTGAAGGGCGAAGCGAAAAAGATCGCCGATGCTCTGGGAGTGAAGAATATTGCGGTGAGTATCACGCACACGTCGGAGCAGGCGCTGGCGCAGGTGATTTTCGAGGGGTAGTTGGGCCCGGCGTGAAACGGCGCCGCCCGGCGCCGGGAAATTCAAGAAAAACATTCACAGGTCGGTGACGACTATCTCGCGCCGTTATTTCACCAAAAGGAACGGGCCGAGGGCGAGTGCGTCGATTCCGGCGCAATAGAAACTGCGAACGGCGCCCCGCGGATCGGTAACCAGCGGCTCGCCGAAAAGATTGAACGAAGTATTGACCAAAATGGGGGCAGGCGCGGATTCACCGAATTTGTGCAGCAGCCTCCAGAAGATGGGATTGGCATGCTGCTCGACAGTGTGGACGCGCACGAGATTTCCGTGGAAAGCAAAGCGCTCGAGGCCACCGACAGGATTGGTGAGCGTGGCCAGCGACGTCATAAAGCGGCAATTCGGCGAGGCATCGAAATATTCGGAGGCGCGTTCGGCGGGAACGGAAAGCGCGAAGGGATGAAACTCCTCGCGATGCTTGACGTACTCGTTGACGTTTTCGAGGACGTATTCGGAAAAGGGCGAAGCCAGCAAGCTGCGATTGCCCAGGGCGCGGTGGCCGAATTCCGTGCGTCCCTGGCACCAGGCGACAATTTTGTCGCGCAGCAGCAGCCTCGCGGTTTCCTCGACAGTCTGTTCTTCACCGGGAAGATAGCGATACACGATTTTGCAATTGTCCAGCACCGTCTTCATTTCCTGCGAACTGGCGTGCAAGCCGACCGCAAGGCTGGAAAGCGGCGCGCGGCCGGAGTGCCCGGCAATTTTCTTGCGCGAAAGATAAGCCGCGCCAAGGGCCGTTCCCGCATTTCCGGAAACGGGTTGCACGTAGACATGCTCGAATGGGCCGCGAGCTTCGAGCGCGTGGACGAGAAGCACGTTCAGGAAAATACCACCGGCCAGGCAAAGCGAGCGGGCGCTGGTGCGCTCCGCGAAATTCGTGGCGAGTTGCAATACAACCTCTTCGAGAAAATCCTGCGCGCTGCGGGCAAGATTGGCGCGTACCACGGGCCCGGGAGCATGTCCCCGCGAGGAGAGGCCGAGCTCGCGATAGAACTGCGGTGAAAAAATACCTCGATGATCGGGGCCAGTGGCAAAGTAGCGGCGATTTAGTACGGGCGCGCCGGTGGGTTTCCAGGTAAACAGTTTGCGGAAGGCGGGGAGAAATTCCGGTTCGCCATCCTTGCTGAGCCATTGCAATTTGTGTTCATCGCGGCGGGAACGCAGCCCGGCAAGTTCAGTGACGCGGGAATAGAACCAGCCGAGAGAATCGGGAAACTTCATCGAGTGCAGCGGCTCAATCTCATCGCCGTCGCCGAGAGCAACCAGGCCGGATTGCGAATTGGCGCCCTGATCGAGAGTGAGGATGAGGGAGCGATCGAAACCGGAGGTGTAGTACGCGCTGGCGGCGTGGCAGAGATGGTGATCGAAACGAGAAAGGCGCGGGCCTCCGCGAAGAAGCGGGAGCAGCATATCCTCGAACGGGGAACGCGGGGCCCGTTTGCGCGAGCGGGAATTGTGAAGTGGAGCGTTGCGATCGGCAAGAGCGATGGCGCGGCAATCCGCCAGCTTCAATTGATTTTCGTGGAGGCAGCGAGCCAGGGCCAGCCGGGGAATTTCCAAGGAGTCCTGAAGGCGATTGAGCTTTTCTTCCTCGATGGCAAAGAGAATGAACTTTTCGTCGAGCAGAGTAACCGCGGAGCCGCGACCGATGGTGGAGATGCCGAGTATGCGCATGAGAATGAGTCAGCTCGTTTCTGGAACGGCCAGCACCGGCTCAGACGGCAAGGCACAAAGAGTTTTGCCTTCGGAGTGGGTGACACGGGCCGTGAAGAGTTCATTGGATGTTAATGCGAAAGGAAGCTGTATCGCGAGATAGTTTTCGGACAACGCGGGAGTTACGGAAGGATCGTCAAGCGGACCACGGCGCAAAGTGATGACGCGAAGGTTGCGTCCGATTTGCGAGGCGCGGAATTCGGCGGATTTGGTGTCCGCCAGAGCACGCAATTCGCGGGCCCGGCGCTTGATTACTCCACCTGGAACTTGATTGGGCAAAGCGGCGGCTTTTGTGCCGGGGCGCTGGGAGTAGGAGAAGACGTGCAGATAAGTGAAGGGCCGCTCTGCGATGAAACGAATCGTGGCCGCGTGGTCGGTTTCGGTTTCACCGGGGAAACCGGTGATGACGTCGGCGCCGATGGCAGCGTGGGGCAGTCGTTCGTGAATGAGTTCAACACGTCGCGCGTAGTGCTCGGCGCGATACCAGCGATGCATGGCCGCAAGGATACGGTCCGAAGCGGATTGCAAAGGCATGTGGAAATGAGGAGCAAGGCGATCTGTGGAAGCGATGAGTTCGATGAGGGAGAGCGAGACATCGAGCGGTTCGATCGAGCTGACACGGAGGCGTTCGAGTGAAGTCTCGTCGAGAATCCGGCGCAGGAGATCGAGGAAATCGACGCGAGGAGAAAGATCGCGTCCGTAGGAACCAAGATTGATGCCGCTGAAAACGATTTCGCGGTAGCCGGATTCCGTGAGGCGCTGAATTTCGTAGACAACTTTTTCCGGAGGCAGGCTGCGCGATCTCCCGCGGACGAAAGGAATCACGCAGAAAGAGCAACGCGAGTTGCAGCCATCCTGGATTTTCAGCGTCGGGCGTGTGTGATTCCCTTCCCCGCCAAGGACCGGCGCGACGAGCACATCGGTAAGGTCGAAAATGTCGCCGGTGAGGATACGCGCGGCGGCCTCTTCAGGCGCAAGGACGCCGGCTGGCAAAAAGGGGAGCAGCGGAAGTTCCACTGAAGCGGGCGGCGTGATGCGGGCGTGAATCGTGTTTACCAGAGACGGGATTTGCGGCTTGTGCGAATTGCCGACGACGAAGGAGACGCCGGGGAGAACGGCCAGTTCTTCGGGAGCGCGCTGGGCGTAGCAGCCCGTGACGATGATACGCACGGAGGGATTGGCAGCGTGAAGTTTGCGGATAGCGTCGCGCGCCTGGGTGTCAGCAGCAGCGGTGACCGTGCAAGTGTTCAAGACAACGACGTCTGCGCCGCGTCCTTCGGAGGCAAGTTCGCAGCCCTGTTCGCGCAGCTGGCGCTCGATGGCGGCGCCATCGGCTTGCGTGGCGCGGCACCCAAACTGTTCGATGTAAAAAGTGGGCATGTTCGCGAAGCTTGCGGATTCTATTTAACCACACAGACGAGTTGCCGCGAAGGAGGCTGCGTGTTGTGCGGCGGCAACTTCCTTGGCAGAGAAAACTTTACGGCGGAGAGAGGCGCCATTACAATCTGGATAACTCTATGACACCACCACGAAAAAACCCCGCTGCGCTGTTGGATGCCAAGCTTTCGGTAGTGATTCCCGTTTACAACGAGAAGGATACGATCTGCGAAATCCTGCGCCGCGTCCAGGAAACGGAGATGCGCAAGGAAATCTTGGTCGTCGACGACTTTTCCAAGGATGGCACGCGCGAAATCCTGCAGGGCATGGCGGGACTGCAGGCGAAAGGGGAAGACCGTGCAGCCGCGACCGATGGCGGCGACGCGATCGACCTGCGCGAGATGCGCTTTTTGTTTCAGGGAGCGAATCAGGGCAAGGGCGCGGCGTTGCGGCGCGGATTCGCGCAGGCCACTGGCGATATCGTTCTGGTGCAGGACGCCGACCTGGAATACGACCCACGGGATTATGGAAAATTGCTGGAGCCGATTCTGGACGGGCGAGCGGACGTGGTGTTTGGTTCCCGATTCCTGGGCGGGCCGCAGCGCGTGCATTATTTCTGGCATTACGCGGCGAACAGATTCCTGACTCTGCTTTCGGACGTTGCCACCAACCTGAAACTGACCGACATGGAAACCTGCTACAAGGTGTTCCGGCGCGAAGTCCTGAAGGGGATTCAGTTGAAGTCCGACCGTTTCGGATTCGAGCCGGAGATTACGGCGAAGATCGCCAAAGGCAAATGGCGTATTTACGAGGTGCCGATCAGCTATGCCGGGCGGACCTACGAAGAGGGAAAGAAGATTACGTGGAAGGATGGAGTGCAGGCGTTGTGGTGCATCATCCGGTATAAATTGGGAGATTGAGATTCAAGAAAAAAGATAAGCGATACTGCGGATTAAATCTTGCTGAGATGGGATCCAGCGTGCTGGACCCCTACAAGAACGAAATTTGAAGACTGGCTAGGCCTGGGACATGCGGCGCTGAAACGTCAGCAGGATGAGGTCCGCGCGGCGGCGCACGCCAAATTTATTCAGTAGATTGGAGACGTGGAACTTCACGGTGCGCTCGGCAATATTGAGCTTGCTGGCGATTTCTTTGTTGGAGAGATTTTCGAGCAAGGAATCGAGGACTTCCTGTTCGCGGCGGCTGAGATTGGTGACCGTGTCGGTCTTCAGGCGGCGCCCCTGGCTGGTGAGGATGGAATCCACGAAGCCGGAGAGCACGGAACGCGGCACCCAGAAACCGCCGTTGGAAACGAGCGGCAGGGCGCGAGAAAGCTGGTCGCGCGCTTCGGCGTAGGTGAGGATGCCTTTCACGCCAAGGCGGAGCAAGGAATACGCGTTCGCCTCGGTGACGGAATCCCCCACGACAATCAGGCGAGCATCGGTGTAGCGCTCCAGAATATTGGTAAGGAGCGCGCCGGTAGCCTGTCGCGCGGCGTGCGCATCAATTACATAGACCTGCGCCTTGGGAGGTTCCAGGTTGCGCAGATCGGGCGCCAGCGTGGATTCCAGTTGCTTGGCGATGACCTTGAACTGCGAGGCCTTGCCAAGCAAGCGTTCAAATTCGGTAAGCACCAGAGGGTGCGGGGAGAGCAGACAGACTGTAAGTTTCGGGGACATACGTTTATTGGCCACTGTACTTCAGGGTAGAGAAACCAGCGCCAAGGGGCAAGGACCTTGCGGACACATGTTCACGAGTGGTCAATGACAGATTCGGCGTATTTTCAGAGGATTAGGCGGCTTAGGAGGGCGGAACTGGCAGCAAAGACAGGGCGAACGAGCAGGTGAAAAGGATACGGTTCTGGGGAAAGGCCAAGTAAAATAGAGGGATATCCCGGGCAACGGAAGACCGCTGTAAAGGAGCCGGACGAAGCGTCGAAAGGGCAAATGAGGAACTTGAAGGAATCCGAGAAGGCTTTGCGGGAGCTGCTGGCCGAACGCATCCTGGTGCTGGATGGCGCGATGGGCACGATGCTGCAGCAACGCAACTTGACGGCGGCGGATTTTGGCGGCGCTGCGCTCGAGGGGTGTAACGAAAATCTGGTACGCACACGGCCGGACGTGGTGCTGGATATTCACCGCAAGTACTTTGAGGCGGGAGCGGATATTGTCGAGACGAACAGCTTTGGCGGAACGCCCCTGGTGCTGGCGGAATACGGGCTGCAACCGTACGCGCATGAACTGAACAAGCGCGCGGCGGCGCTGGCGCGGCAGGCGGCTGAAGAATTCTCGACGCCGGGGAAGCCGAGGTTTGTGGCCGGGTCGATGGGACCGACAACGAAGGCGATTACGGTGACGGGCGGCGTCACGTTTGATGGACTGCGGGATTCGTATTACGTGCAAGCCAAAGGATTGGTGGACGGTGGCGCGGATTTGTTGCTGGTGGAGACGTGCCAGGACACGCGGAACATCAAGGCGGCGATTCTGGCGATTCAGAAATTGGGGCGAGAAATCGGGGCAGCAATTCCCTTCATCGTTTCGGTGACGATTGAGCCAATGGGATCGATGTTGGCGGGGCAGACGGTGGAAGCAATGTGGGCTTCGCTGAAGCACGCGCATCCGCTGGCGTTTGGGATGAATTGCGCCACCGGGCCGGAATTCATGACGGATCACATCCGGACGCTGAGCACGCTGACGAGCGAATTCGTGTCGTGCTATCCGAACGCAGGGCTGCCTAATCCTGAGACGAGCCAGTATGAAGAGACGCCGACGACGCTGGCGGCACAGTTGGAAAAATTTGTGGACCACGGGTGGTTGAACTTCGTGGGCGGGTGCTGCGGCACCACGGAGAAGCACATCCGTGCACTGGCGCAGATGGCAACGGGGAAGAAGCCGCGCGTGCGGCCGGGCGATTCCCATCGGGCCATCTACTCCGGGATCGAGACGATTGAGGCGGATGAGCAGACGCGGCCGCTGCTAGTGGGCGAACGGACGAACGTGATCGGTTCGCGGCTGTTCAAGAACCTGGTGGCGGAAGAAAAGTGGGAAGAAGCAACGGAGATCGGCCGGCGGCAAGTAAAAGGCGGCGCGCACATCGTGGATGTGTGTCTGCAAAGCACGGAGCGGGATGAAAAGAAAGACATTCCGTTCTTCTACGAGAAGCTGATTCGCAAAATCAAGACGCCAATCATGATTGATACCACCGACCCGTCGGCGGTGGAACTGGCGCTGACATATTGCCAGGGCAAAGCGATCATCAATTCAATCAACCTGGAAGATGGCGAGGAGAAGTTCGAGAAGGTGGTGCCCATCGCGCACGATTTTGGCGCGGCGATTGTGGTGGGCTGTATTGACGAAGACCCGAAACAGGCGCAGGCGTTCACGCGGGAACGAAAGCTGGCGATTGCGCAGCGGTCTTATGAGTTGCTGACAATGAAGTACGGGATGGCGCCGGAAGATATCGTATTCGACCCGCTGGTGTTTCCGTGCGCCACGGGCGACGAAAACTATATCGGCGGCGCGGTGGAAACGATGGAAGGAATCCGGTTGATCAAGCAGGCGCTGCCGGATACGCGAACGATCCTGGGAATTTCCAACGTGTCATTTGGATTGCCGGCGGGCGCGCGCGAGGTGGTGAACTCGGTATTTCTGTATTACTGCACGAAGGCTGGGCTGGACCTGGCGATTGTGAACACGGAGAAGCTGGAGCGGTTCGCTTCGATTCCGGAGCACGAGCGGCGGCTGGCAGAGGATTTGTTGTTCCAACACGCGCCGAAGGAAGTGCCCGCCGAGAATTCTAACCGCGTACTGTTGCGAAGCGCGCCTGCGGATTGGCGGCAGCAGAGCAAAGAGCAGAAGGCGGCGCTTAACCAGTTTCACATTGCGGCGATCACCGAACATTTCCGCACCACGAAGAAGAAAGAGAAATTGAAGGCGGCGGATGTGCCGCTGGACACGCGGCTATCGAACTACATCATCGAAGGGACGCGCGACGGATTGGTAGGCGACCTGGAACTCAAACGCGCGGAAGGCACGCCGCCGCTGGACATTATCAATGGGCCGCTGATGGAGGGAATGTCCGAGGTGGGCCGGCTGTTCAACGCGAACGAATTGATTGTGGCGGAAGTGCTGCAGTCCGCGGAAGCGATGAAGGCGGCGGTGAGCCATTTGGAACAGTTCATGGAGAAGGCGGACACGGCAAAGCGCGGGAAAGTGGTGCTGGCGACGGTGAAGGGAGACGTGCACGACATCGGGAAAAATCTGGTGGAGATTATTTTGAAGAACAACGGGTTCGACGTGGTGAACCTGGGGATCAAAGTGCCGCCGGAAGAGCTGATCAAGGCGTTTGCGGCGCACAAGCCGGACGCGATTGGCTTGTCGGGCTTGCTGGTGAAGAGCGCGCAGCAGATGGTGATTACCGCCAACGATTTGAAGGATGCGGGAATCGGCGTGCCGCTGCTGGTGGGCGGAGCGGCGCTGAGCGCGAAATTTACGCAGCAGAAGATCGCGCCGAGCTATGGCGGAACGGTGTGCTACGCAAAGGACGCGATGACGGGGTTGCGTTTGATGAATGAATTGATGGACCCTGCGACGCGGGAACGCGTGTTGAGCGAACACGCGATTTCCGGGAATGGGGTGAGCGTGACCACGACGGTAAAGATTGCGGAGAAACCGCGGGTGACGCGATCGCCGAAGGTGCGGACGGATCTGCTCATTCCAAAAGTGGGATACCTGGAGCGCAAGGTGCGGCTGGTGCCGGATTTGCGCGAGGTGTGGAGTTACATCAATCCATACATGCTATACGGACGGCACATGGGATATCGCGGAGATTTCGAGAAGCATCTGGCGGCGCGGGAAGAGAAAGCGGTGGAGCTGTTCAACGAGATGGAAGAGGTGAAGAACGAAGCCGCGACGTTCATGAAGGTGCGCGCGGTGTGGCAGTTTTTTGAGGCGGAAGCCGAAGGCGAGTCGTTGCATCTGTTTGCTCCGGGGGGCGCGGAACCCGTGCACACGTGGAAGTTCCGACGGCAGAAGATTGGGGATCAATTGTGCTTGAGCGATTACGTGCTGCCTGCTCGTGATGGGCAGCGGGATCACGTGGCCGTGTTTGTGGTGTCAGCCGGCGAGGACATACGGGACCGCGCCGAGAAGGCCAAGCACGACGGATA
>Ga0181523_10002198_pt1 | contig 19437 bp, 13 predicted proteins | sample PEATcosm2014_Bin_43_FD_119752 | JGI IMG/M metagenome (GOLD analysis project Ga0181523, IMG submission 119752) | Peatland microbial communities from MTU Mesocosm Facility, Houghton, MI, USA - PEATcosm2014_Bin05_30_metaG | ecosystem: Environmental > Terrestrial > Soil > Wetlands > Peat | place...
AGATCGTTGCCTGATGCACATCCAGCCCAATATACTTGGCATCGTTCATGAGGGCGCTCCTTGTAGGTGATGATGCGAACGATCAGAACCTACTCCAAAGGGGCGCCCTTTTATAATGCGTTTGCACGAGTTGAGAATCTTCCACTACCCACGTAGAATTAAATCCAGGTACTTATGACCTGGCAGTGCCTGAGTCTGATCGTTTCCGCCGTTTGCGCTGAGCAGGTCCGGCCCGCTGCCTTCAACTAAGGAGATCCTGCATGGCTTACGTGATTGCCGAACCCTGTATCAACACCAAGGACACCGCTTGTGTTGATGTCTGCCCCGTGGATTGCATTCATCCGCGAAAGGACGAGGCGGCGTACCAGTCCGAGACAATGTTGTACATCAGCCCTGCCGAATGCATCGATTGTGGCGCGTGCGTCCCGGTTTGCCCTGTCACCGCCATTTTCGCGCTCGAAGACCTGCCGGAGAAGTGGTCGAAGTTCACGGCCATCAACGCCGAGTGGTACGAAAAAAAGTAATCAACCATTTGCGCCGCCTGACCCGGCGCATTCTCTCTCAACGCGCTCCGATCGTTCGGAGCGCGTTGCTTTTGGTCCTCATCTCTCGCCCCACAGGCGGCTTTTTTCACCTCTTTGACATCCAATCGTGTGAAACAATCTAGGATTCGCCGGAGCTCTCTTTGCGCCTCACCACGCCTCGCTGCATTTTCATGGTCCTTCTGACAACGGCAGCTCTGCCCGCCGTTCTTGCTGCGCAGGCACCCGCTCCGCTTGCCGGCAATTACACAGGAACACTGCAAGCCGGAGAAGCGCAACTCCACCTGGTCCTGCATCTCACGAAGACCGTCGCCGGCGAGTATCGCGCTTCGCTCGACAGCTTGGACCAGGGCGTCTTCGCAATTGAAGCCAGTTCCATTAAGATCGCTGCTGCCACCCTTAGTCTCGACGTCACTTCCGTTGGCGCCCATTTCGAGGGCAAAATCTCCACCGATCATCAGACCATTGATGGCCTATGGTCCCAGGGCGACGCCTCCCTTCCACTCCTCTTTCACCGTGAATCTCCCAACGCTGCTACTCGCAAACCAGCGGAAGCTGTTTTCCCGGTTGAAGGTCTCTGGCAATCCGCGCTGGAAACTCATGGTTTGCGCCTGCGCCTGCAATTGCATGTGGCCCATGACACGGACGGTCAACTGGTCGGCGCGCTGGACAGTCTCGATCAGCAAGTAGACGGTCTACCCGCCATCCGTATGGAATTCAAGGAAGCCGCCTTTCGTTTTGAAATTCCCGCTGTCGCCGGCGTATTTCAGGGCACGTTGAATCCCGCCAAAAATAAATTGATTGGCACCTGGTCGCAGACCGGCGCGGAAGAAAAGATCGAGTTTGTACGTTCCGATCAGCCCCTAGAACTCCGCCGGCCGCAAACCCCTGCGAAGCCCTATCCCTATCGCGAGGAGGATGTTTCCTTTTCCAATACCGCGGCGGGCGTAACTCTCGCCGGCACTCTCACTCTTCCCAAGGGCACCGGCCCTTTTCCTGTGGCGCTTCTCATCGCTGGTTCCGGCCCCAATGACCGCGATGAAGCCCTCGCCAGCCACCGGCCTTTTCTCGTTCTCGCCGATCATCTCACTCGCGAAGGCATTGCTGTGCTCCGCTACGATAAGCGCGGCATCGGCAAATCCACTGGCTCAACGGACAAGGCAACCACGGTGGACTTGGCAGCCGATGCGCAAGCGGGCATCGCCTACTTGAAAACGCGAAAAGAGATCGATCCGGCAAAAATCGCCCTGATTGGCCATAGCGAAGGTGCCATGATCGCGCCGCTCATCGCTTCGCGAACCAAAGATGTAGCTTGGATCGTGCTCCTCGCCGCTCCCGCCACCTTCGGCGAAGAAACTTTGCTCAACCAGTCGGCGCTCATCGGGAAAGCCGCTGATCTGACGGATGAACAACTCGAAGCCAGCCTCAACTTCGACCAGGCCGCCTACGACCTCGTGCGCACCGAAAAAGATCCTGCGGCGTTACGCGAAAAACTCAATGCCTTGGTGAGAGAAACCGGTCTTGGTGCGGCCATGCCTCCCACGGTTATGGAAACACAAATGCGCATGATGGAATCGCCCTGGTTCCGCTTTTTTCTCGATTATGACCCGCTTCCCAATCTGAAAACGCTGCAGGTGCCCGTCCTCGCGCTATACGGTCAAAAAGACCTGCAAGTCCCCGCCAAGGCAAATCTCCCCGTGCTCAAGCAAGCTCTTCAGGATGCCGGGAATAAAGACGTCGACGTCCGCGAACTTCCGGATCTGAACCACCTTTTCCAGCACGCCTATTCCGGCACGCCCATCGAATACGCCGCCATTGAGGAAACCTTCTCTCCCGATGCCATGCAGATCATCTCGGACTGGGTTCTGCACCACAGCGCTAACTAGAAGCGCTCTGACACGCGATTCGAGGTTTTGCAGCGGCCGCCTTCTGCCTGCCCGCCGCAGGAGGGAGGCGGGCGCCTTTGACTTCAGCTATTCCCCACCTTCCTCACCCGTTGCAAAATCTCTCCCGCCCGAGGTATCAGCTTGATCCCCTCATTCTCTCGCCCTTCCCACTCTTCGATCTTAATTTTCGCGGGATTCGCATAACCTAAATTTATTCTCCGGCACTGCTCCTCCGGAATCCCCGTCGCCAGCGTCACCTGAATGCGTGAAGTCTCGCGCCCGCTCGCCGCATCGAATGTTCCTTCTCCCCGCACATGAATGGAATGCGCCAGGACGCCGTGCGGCACATCCTTAAATTGTTCCCACTGTTTCAGAAAATAATCGCGGCAGTGGTAGCCGATCTCCCCGATGATCGCCCCGTGCGTATAGCTGATTTGCGTCAAGCCCGGCGCGTAAATAATTACCTCGCCTCCGTCTTCAATCGCAGGCTCCGCCTTGTACATGCCTTTCGCCGCCGTCCACAAGTCCTCATACATCTCCGGCATCACGGAAAGAATGCGGCGATACGGGCGGTGCGTCCACTCGATATGAATCTCAGTGGATAACTCCGCCGCCGCTTGCCACGCCTCTCGCGGCGCGCCAAAGAACATCCCCGAAACGCCGTTGTGAGTTACAACCAAGGGCAGGCAGGCCAGCGGCACGCGTACAAATTCCGCTGCGCGATCGATCATCGCGCGTACCGGGGTGCGCTGCGTGCCAATAATGTTGCGGCTTCCGAGCAGCGCTCCCAGCCAATGCGTATGATCAATCATCTCTTTCCCGCTGATCCCCGGAAAAAGATATTTGTTGCCCCCGGAAAAACCCACCACCTCGTGGGGAAACACCGGTCCGCAGATAAGCACCTCGTCGTACTCATAAATGATGCGATTGATGCGAACGACGATCGGTTCGCTCAGGATCCCGCCGGATATTTGCGCGACTTCCTCGGCCGGAATTACTCCGATTTCCGTAAACGTCTCGGGAATATCCCATCGATGATTGAAGACACGCGAACTCCCGCAAACCCCATCTGTCACCGGCTTTCCCAGTAGCCGCGACAGTTGCGCATCGTTCATCAGCGGATGCGTGCCCAACGCGATCAGGAAGTCGCAAGCCGCCGCGCGCCCGCCAAGTTCCTCCCCCAGCAAATCGAACAGCAGTGGCATCGGCATCGTGCGCGTACCATCCGGGATAATGATCAGCAACCGCTTACGCTCGATCCGCAGTTCCCCCAGCCCGCGCGCAAGGAACTCCCGTATCTCGTCAAGCGAAAGCGTTCCCGGCGCAATAGCTTTGCTGTGAATCATGTTTGTGTTACCCGGCTAAGAAATCTTCTCTGGAGGTCCCAATCACCAGCGTTTCCCAAAGCCTCATTGCCGCATCTCCCGGAATTGTGGGAAACTCTGGACCATTATGCGCAAGATTTCATGGGATTGCTCCTAGTTCCTCGGAACAATGAGCACCTCTCCCAACAGCGCCGCGGATTCCACTCCTCTGCACGGAAGATGGCCCATCGCCTTTTTGTTGGCCTTTGGCGTCATCGTTAATTTCTTCGACCGCATCAATCTCGCCGTTTCCCAGGAAGCCCTGCACGCCTCTTTCGGACTCACACTGATTGCCTTTGGCTATCTCTCAAGTGCCTTCAGTTGGAGTTACGCGGCGATGCAGCTCCCCGCTGGGTTGCTCCTCGACCGTTTTGGCGTTCGCCGCGTCGGCCGCCTCAGCACTCTTTTGTGGAGCGTGGCCTCATTCTGCGCCGCGCTCTCCACCGGGCTTGCAGGGTTGTTCGCCGCCCGGCTCCTTCTGGGCGTCGCGGAATCTCCTACTTTCCCGGCCAATGCCAAAGCCATTGGTCAGTGGTTCCCGGAGCGCGAGCGCAGCCTAGCCATGGCCATCACCGATGCGGCGGCCAAACTTTCCTCGGCCATCGGCGTGCCCCTCATTGGCATCCTGCTCCTGCATTTTGGCTGGCGCTGGAGTTTCGCCGCAACCGGCTTCATCAGCCTGTTTTACTTCGCGCTTTTCTACCGCGTCTATCACGAGCCTCCAGAGCAATCTTCAGTGCATGCCCGGGAAAATAGGCAGGCCTTTACTCCTGCGCAGAAGGCGCGGAAAACACCACTCGGCTACCTTCTCGTGCAGCCCAAGGTGTACGGCCTCGCCATCGGTTGGGGCGCCTACAATTACACCTTCTTCCTTCTTCTCTCCTGGCTGCCCAGCTACCTTTCCGTGTCACTCCACGTGGACCTGCTCCACTCCGTCTTCTATACCAGCGTGCCCTGGCTTTTCGCCGCCATCACCGATTTTGTTGTCGGCGGTTGGCTTGTGGACTTCCTCATCCAGCGTGGCTGGAATAGCACGCGAGTTCGTCAGGCAGTGATGCTCATCGGCACAAGCCTCGGCTTGGCCATCTGGGGCGCTGCCCATGCGAGCACACCCGCCACGGCTTTGGTCTGGATCAGCATCGCTCTTGGAGGCCTCGCTGCCGCCGCTCCGGTGGCTTGGACCGTCCCCTCCCTGATTGCGCCAGAAGGCTGCGTTGGCACGGTGGGCGCTCTGGCGAATTTCTGTGGCCAGTTGTCCGCCATTCTTGCTCCGATCTTCACCGGCTACATCGTTTCCGCAACTCATTCCTTCGCCGCCGCCTTTGCTATCGCCACTTTCGTCCTGCTTCTGGGCATTGCCAGCTACGTGTTCCTCCTGGGTCGAATCACACGCATTCCCGACCTCGCTCTATCCTCTTAGGGGTAATTGGCGGGAACTCTCTCCCTTCCCGAACACTCCTCCCGGCCGTGTCGCGGTATCATGGAAAGGAAACTTACCGGCCCTACCACAGCCCGCCTCTCAGGGGGTGTCGGGGTATCATAGAAGCGAACCACTATGCCCGCGACCAACCCGCCATTTCACCTCATTCTGATCATTCACGCTCACCAGCCGGCTGGCAATTTCGAGCACGTTTTTGAGGAGTGCTACGCGCATTCCTATCTCGCCTTTGTCGCTCTTCTCGAAAAGCATCCGCGCATTCGCGCAGGCCTGCACTATTCCGGACCTCTGCTCCTTTGGATCGAAAAAAATCACCCCGAATATTTCGAGCGTCTGCGCCACATGGTTGCTTCCGGCCAAATTGAGCTGATTGGCGGCGGCTTTTACGAGCCTATCCTCATTTCCATCCCCGCGGCGGATCAACTGGAACAACTAACTCGCCTTGCGGATTATCTGGAAAAGCATTTTGCCAAGCGGCCCACGGGCGCCTGGCTCGCCGAACGCGTTTGGGAGGCGCAATTGCCTTCCGCGCTGGCCGGGGCCAATGTCAGCTACACCCTCGTGGATGATCTGCCGTTTCTCGCCGCGGGATTCGAGCCCGAAGAACTCTACGGCCCTTACGTCGCCGAGGATTGCGGCAAGTCCGTCTGGCTGTTTCCGGGCCTCAAGGAACTGCGCTATCTCATCCCCTTCCGCAAAGTCGAGGAATCCATCGACTATTTCAAAGCCGCTGCTCAAAAGCATCCCGGTGGAGCCGCCGCTTTTGGCGATGACATGGAAAAGTTTGGCGTCTGGCCCGGCACTTTCAAACATTGCTATGAGGATGGCTGGCTGGAGGAATTTTTCCTGGCCCTCGAGGAAAACGATTCCTGGTTGAAGACTTCCACTCCCGCTGACTACATCGCCTCGCATCTGCCCCTCGGCCGCGCCGATCTCCCCTCCGCCTCCTACGCGGAGATGATGGAGTGGGTGCTGCCCACCAACACGCGCCTGCGTTATTTTGCGATCGAGAAGGAATTCGCTGCGCGCCCAGACCTGCTCTCCCTCATTCGCGGCGGCTCCTGGCGCGGCTTCTTTCGCAAGTACCCCGAGTCCAATCTCTTGCACAAGAAAATGCTTCGCGTCTCGGCTTGCGTTGCTTCCGTGCCGCCGCGCCGCTCCAGTGGTGAACATACCGCGCAGCTACAGGAAGCCCGCGACCTGCTCCTTCGCGGCCAGGGCAACGACGCCTACTGGCATGGTGTATTCGGTGGCCTTTACGCGCCGCATCTTCGCACGGAGCTTTGGCGCAGGCTCATTCGCTCGGAATCCCTCGCCGATCAACTCACCCCCGACGGTGCTCGACCTCGCGTGGAAATGCTGGATTATGACGCTGATGGCGCCCCTGAACTCCTGTTCTCCGCTCCCGAATACCAGGCCCTACTCAAGCCTTCCGATGGCGCCACTCTCGCCGCTTTCGATTTCCGTCCCGCTTCCGCCACTCTCATCAATTCCGTAATGCGCCGCCGCGAGGCGTATCACACCCGCCTCCGCGAAGCCGCCTCGGCTGCTTCTTCGCAAGGTGGCGCCGTCTCCATCCACGATCAGGTCCGCGTGAAAGAGCCCAACCTCGAGCGATTCCTCCGCTACGATCGCTTTGCTCGCCACTCGTTCCGCCTGTTGCTCTTCGATCCCTGGCGCACTCCAGCGGATTACGAAACGTTGCAGCTCAACGAATTGCCCGGCATCGCCGCGGGCTCTTTTCAAGTGCGTAACTCTTCCGCCAATTACGCCGTTCTTGTTCTCGAGCAGGATTTGCCAGAATTTGCCGTCAACCCTGCGAATCCTCCCCGTCTCAAAGTGACCAAACATCTCCTTTTCGGCCCCGCCCCGCAAGGCTGTGAAGTAGGCTGCGACCTCACGCTCTCATTGACTGCGCCACTGAGCCGGCCGCTCCTGTTCGGTCTCGAGTCCGTAATCAATTTCCTGGCACCCACAGAGCCCAACCGCTTCTTTGTCACTCCTTCGGGCCCGCAGAATCTCAGGTTCTCTGGAACCTTGCCCGGCCCGCAACTTCTCATCGAGGATGGTTGGCAGCGTGTTCGCGTCAACTTGCACGCCCCTAATGCGGAGAATTTCTGGGTGGCCCCCATCGAAACCGTCTCCGAATCCGAAGGCGGCTTCGAGCGCGTCTATCAAGGCTCGCAAATCCTCGCCGTCTGGCGTCCCAACTTCACCGTGCAAACAACCTTCTCCGCCCGCCTCCTCTGGCGTGTCGAATCCCTGTAGCGCCGGGCGACCTTGGAGCCCTGCGGCTTTTCTCTTGGGTTCTCTTTCTCCTGGGTTTTTCTTGCCTTTGTAGGGCCCGCCTTCTGAGGCGGGCCGCTCCCGTGCCTTCTTACGTCTTCATCCCCAGCAGCTCCGCGAGCTTCGCCAGCTCTTCCTTTAACTCCGCCGCCTTCTTTGTGGCGTCCGCCAGGTTGCCTCCCTGGAACGAAGCGACTGCATCATTCCACCTCTGCTTCAATTGATCGTATTGCGTTCTGGCATCCGGCAGCATTTCCTTCTCCAAACCCTCCGGCAATCTCGCCCCGTGCGAGTAAGCATCCAGTCTACGCTTCGCTTCTTCCATAGATTTCGGAATCGTCTCGCTGAAGCTCGCCCAACTCTTGCTCAATTGGTCCTTCTTCGCCGCTGCCGCCGTGGCCAACTCCTTTGCCTTGTTCGCCGCGTTTTGTGCGCCGCTCAATGCTCCCTGGTAATCGCCCTTCGCCAGCGCCTCCCTGGCTTTCCGCATTGCGTCTTGCGTCTCTTTCAGTTCATCTGGCACATACTTTTCCGCTTCACCCTGTACCGCCGTGATGGCGGCCTGCGTGGCATCCAAAGCCGCTTCCGTCGCTTCTTTCTGCCCGCCATTGCACGCCGCCAGGATCACAGCCACACTCACAATTCCAAACGCGGTCCAATTCATCTTACGGAACATCGTCAGTTCCTTTCTGGATTGTGTCCACCGCCGGGCAGGACGTGAACGGGCACTTTTTGGCAAAGTCTCCAGCCGAACTATACTCGAAACTACACGCAGGGAATACATTCGGTCCACACGAAAACCCGTCGCGCTTTCTGCGCAATTCTTTCCTCTCATCCACTCGTCCTGAATTTCCGAAAACCGCTGCCGCGGAGTATCCTCTTCTTTCGTGAAACACCGGCTCATCCAACTCGCCACTTCGATCCTCCTCATTTTCTTTGTTGCCCTATGCCTGAGGTGCGTTTTTGTTTTTCAGCAGGCTCGCCAAATTCCGCCGGAAGCTCTTCGCGTCGTGCCTTTCCAGAATGAGGTCGGCAATGTCGCGGATTCCCTGGCTCACGGCAACGGTTTCTGTTGCCTGTTTCGCCAGCCAACCGGCCCCACGGCGTGGCTTGCCCCAGTCTATCCCCTCCTGATCGCGGCTATCTTCAAACTGTTCGGCAGCTTCACCGTCGCTGCCTTTTACGCGGCCGCTTTGATGAACAGCCTCTTCTCCGCGCTCGCTTGCATTCCCCTCTTTTACGCAGGCAAACGCATCGCAGGCATCCCCATCGCCGCTACCGCCTGTTGGCTCTGGGCCATCTTCCCCAGCGGAATCATGATGCCGTTCGAGTGGATCTGGGATCCCTCCCTCTCCGCTCTTTTAGCCGCCGCGTTGCTCTGGGCCACGTTGCAAATTGCGGACCACCATGGGGTTCGCAATTTCGCGCTTTACGGTTTGCTTTGGGGATTATCCTTGCTCACCAATCCCGCTCTCGGCGCTCTCTTGCCGTTCCTCGCGGGCTGGATTGCTTACCGCCAATTCCACGCCCGCACGCTTCGCCTTACGCCTGTCCTGCTCTCCATCGCCGTTCTTCTTGTCTGTTTGCTTCCCTGGACCATCCGCAACGCCGTCCAGTTTCATCGTTTCATTCCCGCGCGCTCCAATTTCCCTTACGAACTCTGGTCCGGCAACAACGAAATCTTCGATGAACATTCCCGCGCCGTGAATCGCATCACCCGCTACGAGCAGGTGCACCTCTACGCGGAACTTGGCGAGAACGCCTTCCTCAAGGATAAGTGGCAAAAGGCCACCGAGTTCATTCGGACCCATCCGGCACTGTACACGCAGCTTTTCGGCCGCCGCATCGTGGCCACCTGGCTCGGTGTGGAATCACCCTGGCAGGATTTCCTCCGCTCAGACTCTCTCTTCGTGCGCTTCATTCTCATCTGGAATGCATTCACCCTTCTTGGCGTGCTCGCTGGACTCTTCCGTCTTTTGTTGGCGCGTAATCCATTTTTTTTGCCTGTCGCAGTTTATCCACTGGTGTTTCCACTCACCTTTTACATTGCGCACACATCCCTTCGGCACCGTCACGCTTGCGATCCAGTGCTCGCGTTGCTCATGGCCGTCGCGCTCCTCGGCGGCCGCCTCGCGCAAGACTCCTCGGTCTCCTTTCCCCTCCTACGCAACCCCGCCGGATTGCGAACTCCAGGGCAAAATAGGTTAGACTCTTAGACATTCAACGCATCGAATTCCACGGAAGCAGCGCATCCAGAAGCCTTTCCAACATTGACGATTGATGAATAACGCCACGCAAACCATCCTGGTCTCGGTCCACTTCCAGCTCCTGCTCACCCTCTTTCTCGCCGTGCTCCTCTGGTCACTCTATTTCCGCCTGCACCGCCTTCCATTTTTCCGCTGGTGGGCCTGGGCTTGGACTTCCTTCGCCGTCTACCTCGCCATCGCCACAGTTTCGCTGCGCTTGGGTCCGCAGTGGACTCCGGCGAAAAGCAGCCTTATTTTCCTCCTGTTGGTTTTGGGGTTTCTGCAACCCACACTCCTGGTTCTAGGCGGCATGAGCTGGCGCAGGACGAAAAGCCCCTTGCGCGTTGGCTTGTGGACATTTGCTTTCTTCACACTCCTCTTCTCTTTGGCCTCTTTTGTTCTCGGATATCTCTGGCGCCACGACGCCATCACCAGTTTTGCGATTCGCAATCTACCCCGCACCCTTGGTATGGCTGCGGCTTTGCTCTTCTGCGGCTTCGTCTTTTTCCTTCACTGGCGCAGAAATCGTTCCTGGGCCGCTCTGATCACAGGGATCTTCTGTTTGCTTTATGCCTTCGATCAAGCTTTCTATTCTCTTGCGTTTGCCTTGTCGCTCATGGCGCACTTCGGCTGGAGCTATCCGCCCTTCTTGCACTCCCTGTCTGATCTGCAGGTCCTGATGAGTTCCAGATTGTTCTTCCTCGATCTCTTCAATATGTGCGGAATCTGCCTGGGCATGATCGTTGTGCTCGTTGAGGAATATCAGCAGAAGGAGTGGCAACTCGAGGAAAGCCGCCAGCGCAACCTGGGCCTCGCGGCGGACAATGTTGCCCTGCAAGCGCAAATTGCCGAACGCCAGCGTGCCGAAAACGCCCTCCGCGAGAGCGAAGCCAAGTTCCGCCAAGTCGCGGAAACGGCTTCCTGCGGCATCTGGATTCTCCAGGACGGGCAACTCGTCTATGTCAGCCCCCAAGTCGAAATCATGACTGGTTATTCCCGGGCGGAGATTCAGGCCATGGACCCTTGGGAAATCGTGCATCCGGATTTTCGTTCCGTAATGCTCGAGCGGGCCAAGGCAGCTCCTGAATCGGCGAAACTTCTGCCCAATTTTCAATACAAGGTTCTCACCCGGGACGGAAAAGAACGTTGGCTGGAGCTTACGGACAGCCCCCTCCAATTTCAGGGCAAGCCGGCAATCCTCGTGACGGCCCTTGATATCACCGAAGCCAAGCGTGCCGAGCAGGAAATCAAAGAGCATTCCATGTACCTCGACACGCTCATCTCCAACAGCCCTCTCGCTATCGTCATCAAGGACGAGAATCACCTCGTGCGTTTTTGCAATCCGGCCTTCGAGAAGATGTTTCTCTACACCCAGGACGAAACCCAGGGAAAAGACCTGGATGTGCTCATCGCGCCGCATGATATCGCGGCCGCCGTCCAATTGACCGATAGCGCGCGCTCCGGCGGTGTGGTGCACGCCACCGCGCAGCGCCAGCGCAAGGATGGCACCATGATCGATGTCGAACTCTATGGTGTTCCTCTCTATTCAGGCTCCCGCTTCGTCGGCGCTTTCGCTTTCTATCAGGACATTACCGAGCGTCGCCGCTCCGAAGAAAAACTGCAGCTTCTGCGCAGCCGCCTGGTGCGCGCGCAAGAGGAAGAACGTGCTCGCATTGCCCGCGATCTCCACGACGACGCCGGCCAGCGGCTCGCGCTCCTCTGCATCGATCTCGAACGCTTGAAACATTCCTCTCTTACGACCAACCCTTCACTTGCCCAGCAACTCGATTCCCTCGTTACCATGGCCGGCGAAATCGCTTCCGATGTCCACAGCGTTTCACGTCGTCTGCATCCCTCCCAAGTGGAATTGCTGGGGCTTGTGAAGGCGCTGAGCAATTTCTGCCGAGAATTCGGCACGCGCAATGATATGGAAATCCTCTTCGAGCATCCCGATATTTCTTCACGCCCTTCACCGGAAGCCGCGTTCTGCCTGTTCATGGTCGCTCAGGAAGCCATTCGCAATGTGTTGAAACACAGCGGGTGCCGCCGCGCTTTTGTGGTTCTCACTCAAAAAGAAGGCCAAGTCCACCTGCGCATCTCCGATACAGGCGAGGGATTCGATCCTGCCTCTGCCGCCGCGGCCAGTTTGGGCCTCGGGCTGCTCAGTATGCAGGAACGTTTGCTCAGCCTGGGTGGCGAGTTGACCGTTAAGTCGCAGCCCGGCGGTGGAACTTGCATCGAAGCTTGCCTTCCGCTCCAGCCCATCGCCCCGGAACAACACGTGAAGGCGGGCGACTGATGCGTAATATGCTTGCCGCGAATTGCGTCGCATCAATAAATTACTCGGTCTCAAGGATTTCGATGACGCTGCAAAATGAGAGGGGTAAACGTCATTCGTAAAAGCCGTCTTGCTTTCTTCTTACTATTATTCGTCACCGCGCCTGCGAGTGTCCTCCCAACGATTCTTGGTGATTCGGATGGCTGGACTGGAAGGAATCAAAGGGTGATCCCTAAAACAGAAACTTTGCGGCGATTTGAACGAGTCGTGGCGGCGCCGCGCTCACGACCTGCCCGAACGACGTACTGTTGATATTCCCGTCCACAGACTGCGGTCCAAAAAACTGCGCATGGTTGAATGTATTAAACGCCTCGATTCGGAACTGCAGCGATTTTCCTTCGGTCAGACGGAGATTCTTCAGCAGCCCCAAATCGAAATTGTTCATTCCCGGCCCGTAGAAGAATCGCCTCCGCGCTGTTCCCGGAGTTCCCAGCGCATTCTCGCTGAACTGTAATGTGTTGAAATATGGCTGGCCATTTCGGGGATTATGATTAAGCTGAAGCCCCCCTCCATTGTAGTCCGGCTCATCAACGCCGTAATTGTTGATGCCGTTCGGTTCTGACCCAAACAACGAATTATCGCCGTAATTAATGAGCGTGACGGGAAATCCCGTGCTGAATCGAGTGATCCCGGAAATTTCCCAACCTTGCGTCCAACGATTGCTGCGGTGAAGCAGATTTTCTAGCGGCAGTTGATAACTATAGCTGGCTACAAAATTGTGCTTCAGGTCGAATGCGGACAACGCCTTGCTGAGGGCAGGATTGATGGGATTGACCTCTTCGCCGATGTTTGAAGATTGATCCTGCGATTTGCTGTAGGTGTAGCCGGCAAGCACGTTCAATCGCTTGCTCGCGTGGCGCAAGGTAATTTGCAAAGCGTTGTAATTGGAATTTCCTATCGTGGTTTGATTCGCATTGCTTCCGAAATTTGATCCCAACGGACCTCGGGTACCCTTGTAAATCTGGCCGCTGGAAGTGACATAAACCGAATCTTCCCCAAACGGTCCGCAAGGAACCTGGCCCGGCGCAAGCTTCGCGGGATTGCTCAGATACAGACAAAGTGAAGGATCGCCGGGATTCGCTTCTTCCAGAACCAGAAGCCGGTGCGCTTGCGTACCTACATAATTCAAGCTGAGCACCGTCTCGGACCCAAATCCGCGCTCCAGCGACAACATGTAATCCTCGGTGTACGGAATTCGGTTGGACGTCGGGTAATTTGGAAGCCCGGAAATCGGCTCAAACTGCGACCAATCCACATTCGAGTCGGGATGACTTGCCGACGTATTTAACGGCGCAAGCGTCACCGGAAAGTACTGGCCTAGATTCTGGCCGGTTGACGCCGTAACGAACGGAGTCGCGAACAACGGTGGTGCGGGGCTTGTGTACGTGGTTCCGTAAGGCGCGTTCGCGCTCATCACTCCGATGGTCAGGGCTTCAATCGCGGTATAAAACATTCCATAGCTTGCACGGATGCTGGTTTTCCCCGGCCCGCCGGCAATTGCTGCGAGCAGCCCGTCGCCAGCGGCGCTCGGAGAATACGCGAGCCCGATGCGCGGGGCAAAATCGAGATTGCCCGCCGGTGCTAAAGTGCGCGGCACGCCCGGATCAGTTGGGTAGAGGATTCCTGCTGGCGCTCCGGGAAACGCAACCGACTGTTTGCCCGGCTCGAACGTGGCTATCTGGTTGTACTTCTCGTACCACGGCTCGATCCGGTCCCATCGCAGGCCGTAGTTTAAAGTAATATTGCGCGAGATTCGCCAGCTATCCTGCGCGTAAAATCCCAGATATTTGTTGCGCCCGTAAAATGCCTGCAGTTGACTCTGATTATATTGGCTGGGGGCTCCAAGCAGGAAATCCGCGAAGTCGGATCCGGTCTCCGTACCGAAGAAGAGGAAGCTGCCGTTGAATTGCGCAATGGCATTGACGTTCACCTGATCGTAGTGAAATTCACCGCCCACTTTCAGCGTGTGCGTGCCGAGCACTTTTGAAAAATTATCGAGCCACTGATACGTGTTTCCTGCCTGCTTCAGCTCATTTGTGTTGGTGCCGATGCTGAAACTGTTGAAGGCGACGCTCTCCACTCCTTCTGTCTTCGGAGATAAGGGAACGATTCCCGGAGTTCCTTGTCCCACCTCAAAACCCTGCGAAGCAAGGCTGACTCCAACCCCACCGACAGGTTCACCCAGGTCGTTTGCGTTGCGAAGATAACTGAAATGAAATTCATTTACCGCGGTTGGACCGGCTGTCTTTGTATCTCCCAAACTAACAAGTTGTGCTTGACCCAGATAAAGCGCGTTGAAACCTGGCACATTCGCCCCGCCTTGAGCGATGGGGTACGGATTATTCTGCGACCAGTTATCGAGAAAATAGTAAGCCGACAGCAGGCCCCAGCCTGTGTTGGCGTCGAGTCGATAGGCCCCTTTGTCGTCCCGCAAGGTCAGCTCATAGGCCGAGGTCGAAAATGTCCCATTCGTATTGTTTGGAGAAGGAATATATTGCAGCAGTTTTTTTGCCGGTGCCGACCATGTGCTCTCCGGAATGACCGCGCCGGGAAATACGCAGGTCGTATTGTTGCACCCGGGCGTGTAATAAGGTTCACCCGCTGTAACCGCATATCCCAATTTCTGCGAAAGCATCGTTGCCCAATTCGGTCCGCTCACCGTTGTCGGTGCCGCTTTCCCGGTCGCGTCAGTGGTCACAAAAGAACTGGCAGTATCGGAAAGATTCCCCGCGCGATCCTGTCCGGATGGGACGGGAATCTGGCCGCTGTCGATTCCCTGCGTCGAGCGGGTTCCTTGATAATCCGCAAAAAAGAAAAGTTTGTTTTTGCGGATCGGACCGCCAAATGTTCCTCCGAACTGATTTTGGTCGAACGCTCCGCGCGTCGGCGAAAAATAATTTCGCGCGTCGAAATCAGTGTTGCGAACAAACTCAAACGCGTCTCCGTGAAATTCATTGTTGCCTGATTTGGTCACCACGTTGATCTGCCCGCCGCTGAACTCGCCGTATTCCGCATCCAGATTATTGGTCAGTATCCGGAACTCGGTGATGGAATCCAGATTCGGAATAATTGCCGCGCCCATATTCACGTCTTCTTCCACGTCGCTTCCGTTGACGATGAAGCTGTTCGCAAATTCCCGCTGTCCATTGATCGAAACCGTGCCGGGGTTCAGATCCCCTGACGGTGACAATACGCTCGCCCCCACATCCTGCACGGTATCGGAACTAATGGAGGTCATCGGCGCTACCCCCGGCTGCAATGACAGCAAGTCGGTAAAACTGCGGCCGTTCAGCGGGACCGCTGTTATTTTCGCGCTGGTAATCACCTCTCCCACCTGCGTGCTCGTCGTTTCCACGCTAAGTTGGTTCTCTACCACCGTGGCGGCGTCCGACCCTTGGCCCAACTCCAGCACCGCGTCTATCGTCAAGGCACTGTTGGCATCGATCACAATCCCGGTGCGCCGGTAGGGCCGGAACCCAGAAGCTGCGATTTCCAGGTCGTAGCGACCCACCGCCAGGCTGGGAAACGAATAGAAGCCTTTACTATTTGTGAGCACGATTTGTTGGATACCGGACTCGGTGTTTCTAACCGTAACTGTCGCCTTTGGCACCACCCCGCCGCTTGGATCCAGCGCCGTCCCTGCGATGCTTCCCCCGATTCCGGCCCGCGACTCCGTGGCAACAAGTGTGAGGAACAAGAAAGCACAGCAGATAACGCCTTTCAATCGCCTCAAAGCTGAAGATGGAACCCCCTTAGCAAGCCTCTCCGAAAAACACCCTGTTATAGACACCCACAGTCTCCCAGTTTGAATAGTTTATGCAACTTATTTGCATCTACAAATATACGACAAATCTGGTCCGATTTACACTACCCTTCACTGAACGACAAAAATCCAACGCTCAATGTCGTTAGGAACAATCCAAATGGGCAAGATTGCACTCTGGCGTTCAGAGAGAAATGGCTGTGAATTGCTTTCTGTCATGCATGCGCTCCAGCTCCGATGTCCGTTTCGGAAAGGAGCGAGGTGCGCAAGTACCGGTAAGTCGTGCCAGCTCAACCGGTCGCTGCAACACCATCTAATCAGCCGATCTGACAATACTTCCCTTGGGGAGCTCATCTGTCGGGCTGTTCTCAATTAAACCTGGTCGCTGCCACCCCTTAAATCTCTAAAGTGCCCAATACCGCACAGACGCGGCATTGCGAATCGACCTAGGATGAGGTTGTTCGAGGAAACATAGACTAACGAGGTGAATTTATGCGCGGATTTACAGTTCTGATCTTGGCTGCTGCTGCAGCATGCTGCTTAACAGCCACCGTCCCCAAAGCGGAGGCCCAAGTCACCGTCGACATCGGGGTAGCCCCTGACTGTCCCTACGGCTACTATGACGCCGCACCCTATGACTGTGCTCCCACTGGCTACTATGGTCCAGAATGGTTTACTGAGGGCGTCTTCATTGGCGCCGGCCCATGGTTTCATGGCCCTACAGAATTCCGGGGCAACGTGGACAACAGTCTCCACCCACAGAACGGCTATAAGGGCCCAAAGCCAAACCGTGGGGAGAAAGCCGAGCCATCCAAGCGTGTCGATAGTGCTCATTTCAAAGGAAATGAAGAGCGGGATGGGCGTGGCCACGTGACTACTCCCAAGAAATAATCCACATCCAGCCGTGTCGCTTCGCTCTCAAGGTCGCGGACGATACTTCTGAACGGGGAAGAAGGCGTCCGCGAACCCTCTGGTGGCCCGGTGGCCAGGATGCGCACAGCCAAGCGTTCAAGAAAGTGCAGGGGGAGATCTCCGCCTGGCCGGTGCTTCTAGTATGCTCGAGGGCACTGTGAAGCTCACCTAGGTTGATCGCGTTATCACCGTCTTTCCCAACGTCGCGGCAGCCTCGGAAAACTTCGTCATCGCCGCACCTCCGCCCGACCCCTCCGGAACGATTCGCTAACAGCTTGATTTCACCGCGCCCCTCCGGGTTTGCGTCTACCTCGACTTACGAGATGCCCCGCCTTGCTGCTTCATGGGCCCCTTTGCTAAAGTTTGAGTTCGCCCGATGGAGCACATGATGAGCATCTCTCCCGAACTTCTCGCTATTCTCGTTTGTCCGCTCTGCAAGAAGCCTGTGCATCTTCTTCCAGATCAGTCCGGGCTCAAGTGCGAAGCCTGCAAACGCATCTACCCCGTGCGCGACGATATTCCCGTGATGCTGCCGGAAGAAGCCACCGTCGCCCCGGATTAACCTCGCCACTGAAAAGAGCCGCATGTCCCCCGATTTCGCCAACTCGATTCCCCGCTTCAAACGCCTCCTCCCGCGTTTCCGCAACATCCGCATCGGCGTCCTCGGCGATCTCATGCTCGATCGTTACCTCTGGGGCGAGGCCAGCCGTCTTTCCGATGAGGCGCCCGTACCAGTGGTGAAGTTCGTATCGCAATCGGATTGTCCGGGCGGCGCAGGCAACGTCGCCGTCAATCTCGCAACTCTCGGCGCGCATGTCGAGATCTTCGGCGTCATCGGCGGCAAGAAAAGCTCGCTGAAACAGGCGAGAGAGAAGCTGCAGGATGACGAGGCGGGCAGCGCCTTGCGTGCCTGCTTGCGCGCAGCCAAAATTGGCGAGCGCGGCGTGTTGGCCGATATTCATCGCCTTACAACCCTGAAATCCCGCGTCATTGCCAAGCATCATCAGATTGTTCGCGTCGACAATGAGTGCCTCGATTCATTGGCCCCGGAAGTATCTGAGAAACTCTTCCAATTGTTGTTGCCTTCCTTGAAGCAGCTCGACGCCTTGGTGCTCTCTGACTACGACAAAGGTCTCATCACTGACACCTTTGCCGACCGCGTCCTGCATGCCTGTCACCAGGGAAATATCCCGGTATTTGTGAAACCGAAAAGGTCGCGTCTCTACGCTTACCGCGGTGCGCGCGTAATCGTCTGCAATACAAAGGAAGCTGGCTTTTACGTGACGCGGGAACTCCCCGACGAGAAATCCATCGAGGAAGCGGGACGTGCGCTGTTGCCGCATTTCGGCTGCGCCGCGGTCGTAATTACGCGTGGCCGAAAAGGCATGAGCATCTTCGAGGAAGCTTCTCCGCGCACCATTCACATTCCCGCAACCAGCTTCGAGGTGACTTACGCGCGCGTTGGGCAACCCGGAATCGATCGTGGCACAACGGGCCGTCAGGTCTTTGACGTGACTGGCGCGGGAGACACAGTTCTCAGCGTATTAGCTCTGGCGATGGCCGCAGGCGCTTCGCTCGCCGATGCAGCGTTTCTGGCGAACACAGCCGCGGGCGTTGTCGTCGGCAAACTCGGAACGGCGAGCGTAAGTCCAAAGGAACTAGCGGCAGCGCTCGCAGAGATCCAGAAATAATTTGGAATTTTAACGTGCCCGCAACGTCAGTAGGGCACCGGGAAGCTCAGCGATTTATCCGCGGGTGTCACCCAGATTGTCACCACTTTGGTTTTCTGGCTCTTCTCGCCGTCGCTCGGGTCGGGCATCGGCACAAACGGGCTGATGGCCACGTTCACGGCGATGGAATTGCTATTCCGCACGGACTTCGCGCCCATAATCTTGTAACTCTTCACCGGCCCGTAGTAGCCGCTTGCTCCCCAATCCGCCAGGAAATCGTTCATCGCGTAGCTCGACGTCGGTTTCCACAGCGCGTAAGCTTTCGCCGTATCGCCGGTGGTTAGCGCGTCGAAGAACTGCACCGTCGCCTTTTTCTCCGGGTAATAGCGAAACGTGAAGTACAGCGCGATTACAGAAACCAACACGACAACGACGACCGTAATCGTCATCGCACGTGATTTGTGTGGTTGTTCAGCAGGTGGTTCGAGTAGTGACATGATTGTGTCTCCCGCCTGCGAGCGTCAGGTTGCCAGTCCCGGCGAGCTCGGGCCCAGCAAGAAAACTTTAACAAGAGAGGCGCTTCGCCGCAAACCTCTTCTTTCCATTTCCTCTTTTATTAGGATGCGTTTCGCCCGCCGCGGGTTTTCAGAAAATCGCGCGCAAACGCTCTTCCGGCCAACTCAAATTCGTCGCGTCACGAATCCAGCTTCATCCCGCCAGCGCGCCTCCGGGGCCTTCGGGAAGTTCAATCGCATATTTCGTACGCGCCTTTTCGCGGTGCATTTCCAGCGCCAGTTCAATCAGCTTATCTATCAATTCGCGAAAACCGATTCCGCTGGCTTCCCACAATTTCGGATACATGCTGATCGACGTGAAGCCCGGAATCGTGTTGGCTTCGTTCAAGAATATTTTTCCGCCTTTTTTCTCCAGGAAAAAATCCACGCGCGCCATGCCGCAAAGCTCCAGCGCGCGAAACGCGTCCACGGCCATGG
>Ga0181523_10002199_pt1 | contig 19428 bp, 13 predicted proteins | sample PEATcosm2014_Bin_43_FD_119752 | JGI IMG/M metagenome (GOLD analysis project Ga0181523, IMG submission 119752) | Peatland microbial communities from MTU Mesocosm Facility, Houghton, MI, USA - PEATcosm2014_Bin05_30_metaG | ecosystem: Environmental > Terrestrial > Soil > Wetlands > Peat | place...
CCGGTGTCGTCGGTCATTACAGTAAGGCTGTGGCTGCCATTCGAGAAAACACCGCTGGCGCCGTGCTCGGGCAGGAAGAACGTAACCGCCACTCCGGCGACTGGCTTGTGGTTCTCGTCATTCACCTGCACCATAGCTTCTCGCGTCACGCGCTGGTGGATATTGTTGATCGATCCTTCTCCCTCGAGAATCGAAATGTCTAATTTCGTGGGTTCCTGTTCCTGGGCCCTAACTGGGACAGGCCATGTCTGAATTAGGACAACTTCCGCGAGCAGCACGCACAAAGCGCGCGCCACCGCTCCGATTCGCAATTTTGTCCTCATCCTCGAAATGATAGTACTATTTGTGGCAGAATTGGAAGCATAATGTAGGCTAGATGCCGGGGAGACACTATATGCCGGTCAAAAAGACCTTGTTTTACTCGATCTTTGGAGTGGCGGCTCTATTTGCCCAAGCCGGCGCGCCGGAGCCGGCCCAGCAGCTATCCGCCCGCGATTTGTTCTACGCCCCAACGCCGCCGGCCGCCAAGAAAACAACGGGCCCGCCGGCGAAGCAGGCTGCGCCGAAAAAGACATTGCCGGCCGTCGAGTCAGGACCTCCGGCGGTCGTGGAACCGCCCGCTGCCGTTCCGCCGGTGCGCGATGCCCTCCCGCCGGTCTCCTCCGGTGGCGCGCAGATCATCCGCACCGCGTACACCGCGAAACCCCTGGGGCTGCGTTACAGCATCTTGCGCAACAACGGCGGAGGCGATTACCGCGAAACTGCGCCGGACACCGTCTTCCACTCCGGCGATTGGATTCGCGTCGCCATCGAGGTGAACGATGCCGGTTACCTGTACATTGCGATGAAGGGCGCCAGCGGCACCTGGAAGATCCTCTTCCCCACCGCGGAAATCGCCGGCGGAAACAATCGCGTCGAAAGCGGCCAGCAGTACACCATCCCTTCCGCGCCGGGCCGATTCGCGTTCGACCAGCAACCCGGCGAGGAGCAGCTTTTCATTGTGCTCTCGCGGCGGCCCGAATCGGACCTGGAGCATTTGATCTACTCACTCGGCAGCTCGGGTGTGTCCCCTACCAGCTCGCCGGCTCAGCCCAGCGAGCAGCCCAAGCTTCTTTCGGCGCAAGCGAGGCCGCTGGGCGACCCCCTGGTCGGCCGCCTGCGCAGCGAGGTTTACGCGCGGGACCTGGTTTTCGAGAAGGTGGACGAAAGCACGCCGGGCGAGAAGAAAGAGAATGCCGTGTATGTTCTCAACCGCACCGGCAGTCCCGACTCACGCCTGGTGGCGGACTTTGTACTCAAGCACCAGTAAGGCAGGTGCCGAGCGAGGCGGGAGACGCCCATGAATCTGAAAGCCTCACTAATTCCGATGCTCGCGGCGATACTCGCTGTGGCGCCGGTTGGTTTGGCGGCCGGCCAAAGCAAGAGCTTGGAGCAAGGGCCGCGCCGCATGGAACTTACTCTGGAGCGCCAGGAAGGCGGCGCCTGGAGAGCGGTAGACCCCGGCCTGGTGTTTTCGCAAGGCGACCGTGTCCGTTTCCGCTTCCACACTAACTTCGACGGATATCTCTATGTGATGAACCAAGCGACCTCGGGCAATTACGCGATCCTTTTCCCTCGGGAGGACACCGGGGAGCAGAACCGCATCGAGGCCGGAAAGGAATACGTGGTGCCTGCCGTCCAGGGCTGGTTCCGTGTCAGCGGGCCGCCGGGCCAGGACATCCTGTACTGGATGGTGACGCCGCTCGCGCTGGGCGCGCAGCCGAAATATCAGCCGCTGCCGCCGCCGCCGAAGCCCGGCGCCGTGCCGCCGCGCCTGGTGCCGCGGTGCGATGACACCATTTTCAAGGCGCGCGGCGAATGCGTGGATGGCTCGGCCGGAGCCAAAGGAGTGCGCCCGGAGGAGAAGCTGCCGGCCAATCTGAGCGGGGTGCCCGGCGCGAGCTCGCGCCAGTTGATGTTCATCCGCGACAAGGATGTTTCTGTGGTGGCATCGCCCGAGCCGCTCACCGCACCGGTGATCTACGAATTTCGGCTGGCGCACAAGTGAATGTCATGAAACTCGCCCGCACTTTCGCCATTCTGGCGGCCGCGGCGATGGCCGCGCAGACTCCGCCGACGGCGGCGCCGCCCGATAAGCAACAGCGCGACCTGAAATATGAAAGCGGTGCGCCACCCACTAAGCCCGCGCCAACCGCCGTCGCCATCCCACGGTCGTATGCGCTGGTGCTCGGTATCGCCAATTACAAGAACCTGGCCGCCAAGGACCAGTTACAATTCTCCGAGCGCGATGCGGAGTCGATTTACTCCATTCTCATCAGTCCGGAAGGAGGTAATTTCCACGCCGAGAACGTGCACAAGCTGACTGGCCCGCGCGCCACACTCGCCAACATGCGCCACGAGCTGGAAGAATGGCTGCCTTCCACCGCGCATGACGACGATCGCGTGCTGATTTATTTCGCGGGTCATGGGTTCCTATACGACGGCCACGCCTATCTCGCGCCATACGATCTGGATCCCCACAACATCACGGGAACCGGTTACCCAATGGACACGCTGGGCTCGGTGATCGGCTCGCGCATCAAAGCTAAGTGGAAGGTCTTGATCACCGACGCCTGTCATAGCGGCGCCATCACACCGGAAGCCGACCGTGCCGCGGTCAGCCGCAACCTGCTCGATCTCAGCAGCTCGTTGTTTTCGCTCACCGCCAGCCGCGACCGCGAGCGCTCCTTCGAGAGCGCCGATTGGGGCGGCGGGCATGGCATCTTCACTTACTATGTCGTCAAGGGACTGGAGGGCGCGGCCGACGAGTCGCACGACGGCATCGTGACCGCCGACGAACTTGCCGAATATGTCCGCCGCAACGTGCGCGAGGTGACCAACGGGCAACAGAACCCCACCTCGGAGCGCGGCAGCTTCGATCCGAACATGCTGCTGGCGTATCTTCCCTCGGGCGCGGCGCCCGGCACACCTCCGCCGCCGAAGGACGGCGCACTTATCTTCGAGACCAACATGGACGGCGTGGAAGTGTTCGTGGACGGTAAGTCCGCCGGAGTAGTCAATAAGGGCACGCCCCTGCGCCTGCCCGGCCTCCAGCCCGGCGTCCACACGGTGAAGGGCGTACACCTGGGCTACGAACCTGACGGCCCAAGGGAGGAAACCGTATATCCGGGACAGGAGTCTACCGTCTCGCTGAAGATCCTGATCGTGCGCCGCCGTCCGCACCGGGCGGTGGAGCAGTTCGACAAGGGCCTGGACCTCTACAACAAAGGAACGCCGGAGAATTACCGCAAGGCCATCGTTTGCTTCCAGGCGGCGCTCGCAGCCGATCCCAATTACAGCCAGGCGGCACTCTATCTGGGCCGCGTCTACCGCGATCTCTTTCAGGAGGACGAAGCCGAGAAGGCACTGCGGCGGGCCATCGAAATCGATCCGGACTACCTGGAAGCGCGCGCTACTTTGGGCGGAATGCTGCTCGATAAGGGCGCGCTCGACGAATCCATTCGCCAGTTGAACACCGTGGTGCAGCACGACCGGAAGGACGCGCTCGCCTGGTATCTGCTCGCCCAGGCCCTGCGCATGAAGGAGCTATACGCGGACTCCATCGAGGCGGCCCGCAACGCCATTCGGCTCACGCCCGCGAACGCCGAGGCGCACTTCTGGCTGGCGGAGAGCCTGCGGCTCAGCGGCAAGTATCAGGAGGCCACCGACTCCTATCAGCAGTACCTGAAGCTCAGCGATTTCGACAGCCGGCTGGCGGGCAAGATGAACTATTACGTGCTTGGCTATCTGATCGGTTTCGGAAAGAAGAAGCGCGCGGCGCAGCGCGATGTGTGGAAAGACCTGCGCAGCCTCGCGTATTTTGGGCTCTGCGACAGCCAGCGCTTACTCAATCAGTTCGACAGCGCTATCGCCTATTGCCAGAAATCCCTCACGTACGACTCATCGGATCCGTTCGCCCACTTCGGTCTCGCCCTCGCGTACACCAGCAAGGCGCAAGCTTCCGGAACTGTCGAGAGCTTGATTCCTGCGCGCAAGCATTTCTCCGAGACCATCGCCCTCAACCCCGACATGCCGGAATCCGAGCGGGCCAAGAAATACATCGCGAAGATAGACACACTGTTGGCCAGCGCGAGTAAGTGAGAAATCGGGCAAGCTAAAGCGTGGCCCACCGGCCCGACAACGGCGCGGGCGGATCGGCGATGGACTGCAGGCGGACGAGCAGGACGGAATCCTGGTCCTTCATGGACGCGAGCGGCATGAATCCGTTGTCCAGAATAAACTCGGCGGCGGTGTCGCTGAGCAGCACTTCGGCGCAGGGCTTGGCGACGGATTCGCCATCCGCGCGGTAAATGTGTTGCGGCAAGCCGCCGATCTCCCGATGGCGCGCGGGACGCATTTCCCAGCCATCGCCGCGAAAGGCCAGGCCGAGCACGCAGGCGCAAAAGAAGGCCGGGTTGCCCCACAGATAATCCGCGTGGACGCTCTCCGGCATCTCTTCAAAGTCCAACTGTTCGGCCGGTGAAGTATCTTTCCCGTAAGGCAGGCGCAACAGGAATCGCGGCAGGGCGAGGCCGATCCAGCGGGCCTCGGGAGAGTGGATGAGTTCCTGCCACTCGGGACCGGGCGCATCGGAGGGAGGCACCGCTTCGCCGAGGAACGGCGCGCCCAACGACGCGGCGAGGCGGCCCAGCCATCGCAGCTTGGCGGCATCCTGGGCAGAGCGGGAGAAAACGAAATTGCCCGCGATCAGCGCCCACGGCGCTGAAGCAGAACCGCCGAAGCAGCGTTCCAGCGCGGCGGCATCGGCCATCAGTTCTTCGAGCGTCGCGTCGAACACGTAAATCTTGAGATCGGTATCCGGTTGGAGCCGGTCCACCAGCATGGCGAGCGCGCGCCACGCGGCTTCTAGCGACTGGAAGTGCGGGTGATGCAGTATGGCGCGCATCTGGTCGCCGGCCGCGGCATCCACGCGCGCGGCCCATTCCTCCTGCCGCGGGTCCTGGCGGGCGGCAAGATGAGGCTCGACGGCTCTCTTAATGAAGTCGGCCAGCGCGTCGGGAGCCTCCACCACGCGGGAAGCCGGCTCTTCGTCGGCCTGCGCCATCATGCTGTCGAGAAGACTGCGACCCGACGCCGGAGTCGCGGGCGCGGCGGGCTGCGCTGTTTCCCGAGTCGCCGCCGGAACGGGCGCGGGCTGGTTGCGCATCTCCGCCAGCTTTCGGAAAGCATCGGTGCGCTGGTAGATCCGATCGGGGTGAAAGTCGTCGATCGAACGGAACCGCAGCGTGCCCTGCGGAAGCTGGACCGCCGGCGAAATCGATGCGAGCACCTGGTCGAGATTGTCGCTGTCCACCGCTATGGGACGGCGTCCGGCGATGGGCGCCCGCTCGCCGCGAAATCCGCGGCCGCTGAAATCGCCCAGGATCAGCATGCGAAACGGCGTGTCGGCCTCGGGCGCGCTGAGGATTGGTTGCGCGCGCTCGCCGACCTCGATACCAACGGAGACTCTCGAGATTCGTTCTGACATAAGGCCTCGTTCCGTAATAGCTACGTCAACCGCTCCCTTCGGCCGCGGCTCCGTTACCGCGCGACGTCTGATACACAGGCGAGGCGCGAGAAATAGCCGGCTTGGAAGACCGCCGGCGCGCCGGCCATATCGAGTTCAAAGTGGACGATGAGGGGCTTGCCGTTCACCTTCATCGGATCCTTGCCCGCGCGGATGATCCATTGGAGGGATTGACCGGCGCCGGCCGGCGTCCACCGCTCGGCTGCATTGAAGAAGTGGAATACCGCCCAGGTGCCCTCGTGCTCCGGTAACGCGATTTCCTCCGGGCCGCCAAATTTTACCGAAGCCTTCGCACCGTGCGGACCGCCTCCCTGCCAGGTGAACTGCTTGGGTGTGGCCGCGCCGCCAGTCGAATAGCTGAGGCTCTGCCCGTCAATCAACAGGTTCACCGTCTGGATACCCTCCGAAGGTTCCGGCGTGAGCGTGTAGATGAAGTGCGGGTCCTGCGCACCGCCCGCGTAGATGGCGTCGGAAAACGCCGTGGCCGCGTTAAAGAAGTTGAGGAAAGCCGGGTTCACCCCGCCCGAAGGACCGATGGCAAACTGCGATCCCTGTTTGACCAGGAGCTTCTGCAGGTTCTGATCGTAGAAACTCCAGAGGGCGCCATCGGGCTTGCGCAACAGGCCGTTGACGTCGGCTAGCGTGGCCTCGACCGTGGCGTTGGGATTGAACGGATACTTGGACAGCACCGCGCGGAACTGCCCGCACAGCGACTTGCCTTTGCCGTTCAGCTCGGCCGGCCCCAGCGCGCGCAGCATGCCTTCCACGTAAACGATGGGATCTTCCAGCAGCTTCTCCACTCCGATCTCGATATGAGTTTCCGAATCGATGCGGAAGGCCTGTGCCATCGTGCGCGTGGTGACCTTGGCCTGGCTGGCGTTCTGAAGAGTCGGAGCCGCCGCCGCGTCGTTGGGAGTTCCACCCTGGCCGGCAATCGCGTCCAGCGAGGTCTCGAGCGTCATCAGCGCGGTGACGTAGTTCTGGTTGGGGGGCAGGATGTATTTGTCCGTGCTGCCCGGCGGGACCACGGTCTGCACCGGCTGAAACGCCGAGGCTACATCGGGATCGTCCACCGCGGTGTTATTGGATGCCAGCGCGAACAACTCCAGCAGCGGCGACTGGTTGCCGGAAAGCTGCGTCAACTTCTGCGAAGCGTCCGCCAGACTGGCGTAGCGGACCACCGAGGCTGACTTGATATAGGTCCGCCACTTCAGGATGAAGTCGGCGTTGTAACGGGCGCGCAGATCCTTTTCCAACTTGGCGCGATCGATGTTGGCGGAGGCCTGGTCGCCGAGGACCCACTGCTCCCCGCTGAAGTACCGGTCGGCATGCTGGATGGCGTCTTTCATGAAAGCCCAGCCGCCCTTGGAAAACGCGCCGGGCACTTCGTAGGTCTCCAAAACCACTTGGGCCGATCCGGCGAACTGGCGATTGAAGTTGATGGGCAGGTTGTGCTTGCCGGCTTCCGACAGCATGAAAGCGTAGACCCGCTCGGTGCCGGCGAACTGGCTCAGATACCGGCGCGCTTTTTCGATTGTGTACGCGTCGTTGGCTTCCGAGTACGGGTTCTCGTCCTTGAGCACGTCGGAGTAGAAATCGAATTGCTTCTGCACGAGTTCCTGGCGCTCGGGATCGATGTTGCGGTCGGCGGCCCACCACTTCATCAGAACCGGCGAAAGAAACTGGCTCGTGCTGTGCTCGTGGTGGGAGGTGGTGATCAGATAGGCCTTCAGCGCGTCATAGGTGGGACTGTACTCCGGTCCCGGAGTCGCGGGCAGGCCACTCAGCCCTTGCAGAATGTTGTTTTGGGTTTGCGCGAAAAGCAACTGGCGGAAGCGTTCGAAATAAATGCGCCACGCTTCGGGATAGAGGTCGTTCCCGACATACAGGCCCATGCGGTAAAACAACGGAGCGCCTTCCAACCGGTACTGGCGCAATGTCTCGAGCGACTGGCGGAGCGCCTCCAGTTTCCGCAGGCTATCGACCGGCGCCAGGTTGGCGCCGGCCACGGCTGGGGCCGCGCTGCCCTGAGCCGCCGTGCGCAGGCGCGTTTCCAGGCCGCGGTTTTTGAAGAACGAAACCGTAAACAGGATGGAGAGCGCCAGGCACAGCACGGCAGCCACGAGGAACAGCACGCGCCGCGCAAAACTGGTCTTGGTGCTCGATCCGCTGGCGCCCATGGCAGCGCGGTCGGAGAGCAGAACATCCGTGAACAGATGGCTGAGGAAGAGCCACTGCGGCACTTTGCGCGTGGCGCCCACTTGCGGCGGCGGGGCTTGCGCGGCCGGCGCCTGCGGGCCCGCCTTGAAGATGCCCGTTGCGCCGGCGGCCGTCCCGTAACCGGCTTGAGACTGCGGCGCGGCGGCGGCCACCGGAGCGGCTTCGTTGATGATGATGGGCCGCACGCCGGTGAAGTAGAATCCGCGCAAAATCGGCCCCACGCTCAACTGGCTGGGCCGGCACAAATCCACCAGAAACTGCACCACGGCGGGACGAATCTTGCGGAACTCGCGCGGAAATTCGTAGGTGGCGGGCAGCTTGGTAGAGTCGGTCTCGCGCGTCAGAAACTCCGGGCGGGCATCGGCGAGCGATCGGAACAGCCGCTCGAAAGTGCCGGTCAGGCGCGCGGTCTCTTCTTCGGCGTACACGCCCTCGCTGCGGCCGGTAAGCATGGGGAGAGTCGCGCCGAGCACCTGCGTGGCCTCGTCGTTGCTGAAGTTGCGCACGTACTCGGTGAAGAACGGCAGCCGGTCCATCTTGGTGAACAGCACATAGACCGGGAGATTGATGCCGAATGCCTGCGAAATCTCGCCCAGACGTGCGCGCAAAGTGCGGGCGGCGTTGACTACGGCTTCCTGCGCGCCGGCGCGGGTGAAGGTCTCGCTGTCAAAGCAGACCAGCGCCGCGCGCGGCGCCTGCCCGCCTTTACCGACCACTGAAGACCGCGGGTGCAATCTGCGGACGAAGCGGCTCCATTGACCTGAGTCCGCCAACAGCGTGCCGCCCGCTTCGGCGAAGATGCTGCGGCGCGAGAACCACAGGTTGGCGGCGCGCGTCGGCACGATCTCGGCATTCTGGTAAATCTGGCCGGCCAGCAGTTCCGGATCGAGACCGGAATGGACCATGACGCTGGTCTTGGTGCCGCCGGACTGGCCCATCAGAAGATAAACCGGGAGGTTGGCGATCTTGGCGCCCTGTTCCAGCCTGGCGGCGGAGAGCCTGGCCTCGGCGGCGTGCACCAGCAGCGAAACCTCATCTCCGCCCGGCGCCACCGGTTCGCCCGCCTGCGCGGCGGCGGCCTTGGCTTTCTTCTTCTTAACGAAGTAGAGAATGACCAGGACGATCAGGGCAACCAGCGCAACCGCGAGCAAAATGTAGAGAATGGTCACGTGGATCTCCTCGGCTAACCCGCCGGAGCGGCAATCGACTGAACGTCCGACACTCCCGAACCCAGGGTGAGTTTGTAGCCGCCGAAAAGCAGCAGCATCAAGATCGCACATGCCAGCGCCAGCCAGCCCAACTTCCGCACCAGCGGATCCGGACGGCTGCGCACGGTTTCCTCGGGTAGCATCCAACCCGGTGAAAGCGGCCCGAACTGGCCGCGGACGCGGCGAATCTTCTCGGCGGTGAGGCTCATCACTTGCGCCAATTCTCCGCGATTGCCGGCGCTGTAGCGCCCGCCAAAACCGAGCAGCAGGCAGAGGTAGTGGACCTCGAGCACATCCGCCAGGTCCTGTGAATCGTTCCGGCCGAGGAGCTGTTGTAAATGCTGAAAGAAGACATCGCCGGCGATGTGAGTGCCGAACAACTCTTCCTGCAGCGGCTTGCGGAGCCAATCGGTGAAAACGGGGTTCTGCAGATTGAGGACGGATTCGTCCAGGAACGCGACCGTGGCGAAAGTGGCGACCTTGACGTCTTCGGACGGGTAGCCGGCGGCCAGCGCCTGAGCGGCGGCCGTCCTGAGCGCTTCCCGGGTGTGATGCCGGAACGATTGCGAATCGGTGACGCCCTGGCGATTCGAGCGCAGCCGTTCGATGGCGGTGAAGACTTCCTGGAAAATCAGCGGCAGGTTTTCCGGCCTGCGGGCACTGGCTGAGGGGCTCATAATTAGTTTTCCAGCACGACTAAGATTTCGATTTCAGGATCGGGGAATTCGCCCGGAACGTAGGCGCCTACCTTGCGCGTCAGGTTGATGTGGTCCCAGCAGGGACCACCTTTGTTGAGACCGAAGTACTGCGTTTCGAGACGCGCGGAAACCGCCGGCGGCGGCACCGGCAGGTGAGTCAGCGCCAGCCCGGGAAGCGCGCGCTTGACCAGCTCCCGCACGAAGGCCGGGCTACAGACTTTGATGAGCGGCGGCGCTTTGGCCATCAGCTCGGCATCGCCCATGCGGGCGCGGATAGCCAGCAGCCATCGCGAACGGCCCAGGCAACGCTGGTCGGCGACGTCGCCTTCGTAATAGTAATTCTCGGTGCGTTTCAGCGGAATCGAAACGCAGTTGGTGGGAACGATGATTTCCAGGTGCGCGCGAATGTGGCGGTCGAGTTTTTCGAAGCAAGCGCTCAGGTTGTCGTGATCGTACAGCGGCAGATCGCGCGGGTGCGAATCGAGAGCGAAGGTGCACAGGGCGCCGGCGAGGCGCGACATCTCGACGAACAGCTCTTCGGGATGGCCGCGCTTGGCGATGAACTGGTGACGCAGCGGCGCCAGCGCGGAATTCACCGCGTGCATCAGCCAGAAGCTGGCGATCTGGCGGGTGGAGAATTCCGCGCGGCCGCCGGACGTGTTGCGCGCGCCGCGGTTGATAGCGGTGCTTTTGTCGTCGAGAATTTCGATCAGCCGCTGCATCAGCAGCATGAGCCGCGTGGAGGCGGAGATTCGCAGCACCGGCGGGACGAAATTGGCGTCGTATGCGAAGTGGCCGGCGCCATCCCGCACCACGCGCGCGATGGGCATGGTGAGCAGGTCGCCCGATGGTTCGGTATCGAGCAGCAGGCGCAGGTTCTTGCGGCCGAGATGCACCGTGCGCTCGTCGGCGCCGGTATTCTCATCGTGCAGGACGCGCGGTTCGGCGGTGTAGCGGGCGTCGGCGCCCTCGCCCTCCGGCAGCGCGCAGTTAAATCCGTTGGGCTTGCGCGGCGGAATCGCGAGCATCACGACGATGCCGTCGCGGGTGGGCGGAAACAGGTCGGCGATAGCCCGCGGCTCCGGCAGCGGATCGCTTTCCGGCATGTGGAAGGGCAGGCCGTCGCGGAAAATCCCGCGCGCGTGGATCAGCGCGGCGGTGCCGTTCTCGAGCGCCTCGGCATCCAATTCCACCCCGGCCAGACCGTACGAAGCGAACCAGAGGGACGAGGTAGCAAACTGGATGGAGTCTTCGAAATAGCGGCTTTGCACCTGGAAATGGTGCGGCCCCAGGTACATGCCTTCCGACCACACCACCCTCGATAACAAATTCATAAGCCGTTGCGGATTAGGGTACCATAAGCGGCCGGGCGTGGATCTCAAATTTGCGCCATCAAACTTGCGCCATCGAATTTGCGCCCTCGAATCTGCTTCAGGCGCGGTACGATGTCAGAGGGAAACCGAGCGCCCATGGACTTCCATCAGAAGTACGAGCTGATTGAACCGCTGCCCGGCGAGGGTCCCAAGAGCTTCCGGGCCCGGCAGAGCGGATTCCAGCGCGATGTGACCGTGCATTTCCTGGTGGGCGGACCGACGCCGGAGAACCAGGCGCTGATGGCTCGATTACGCGCCCTGCCGCCGAGTTCGATGGCCCGGCTGATCGAAGTCGGGACCGGCGCCGACGGCACGCAGTTCGTCGTGACGTTCGCCCCGCCCTTCCAGCACCTGGTGGACTGGCTCAGGGATCAGGAAGGCGCGGCAGTCGATACTCAGAAGTTCAGTCGCGCGGGGGCGTGGAAAGTTCCCGTGAGTCCGCCCGCCGCGGCGGCTACCGTGCCCCCAACCGAGCCTGCGCAGCCCGGCGCATTCGAAGATATGTTCCGGACGGCGCAGCCGATGCCCACCGGCCAGATGATGGCAGCGCCGGGTGCGCAACCGCCTCCTGCGCGGCCGCCGGTGGCTTCCAAGCCGGAAGAGTCTACGCGGCTGTTTCAAACAGCGGCGGTTCCTACGGCTGCGCCGGCGCCTCCGGCGAGCGCCAACATCCCGCAGCCACCCCTCGCGCCAGAGCAACCAAAACCGCAGCCGCCGGCAGCCTTGCCTGCCGCTCCACTCGCTCCGCCGCCCGCTTCGCCACCGGTTCCCGCAGCGCCTGTTCCGCCGCCGGCTGCTTCCGAACCGGGAGAGTTCACGCGGTTGTTCCAAACGGTTCCGGCGGCTGCACCGGCAGCCACAGCGCCTCTGGCGAGCCCCAACATCCCGCAGCCACCCCTCGCGCCAGCGGAGCCAAAACCGCAGCCATCAGCCGTAGCGCCTCCCCCGCCACCTGCTCTACCGCCGGTTGCCGCTCCACCCGCTCCGCCGCCGGCTGCTTCCGAACCGGGAGAGTTCACGCGGTTGTTCCAAACTCCGACGGTCCCTACGGCTGCTCCGGCGCCTCCGGCGAGCCCCAACATACCGCAGCCACCCCGTGCGCCAGCGGAGCCAAAACCGCAGCCGTCAGCCGCATCGCCTCCCCCGCCGCCTGTTCCGCCGCCGGCTGCTTCCGAGCCGGGAGAGTTCACGCGGTTGTTTCAAACTCCGGCGGTTCCTGCGGCTGCGCCGGCGCCTCCGGCGAGCCCCAACATACCGCAGCCACCCCGTGCGCCAGCGGAGCCAAAACCGCAGCCGCCAGCCGCATTGCCGACGTCTCCTCCCATTCCTCCGCAGCCAGCCGCAGCGCCTCCTGCTCCACTCGCGCCTCCACCGGTTGCCGCGGCGCCTGCTCCGCCGCCCGCCGAATCGCAGCCGGGAGAGTTCACCCGACTGTTTGAGGTGCCAGTGCCACCGGCTGCAACGGCGCCGCACGCCGCCGCAACGCCTGCCGCTCCGCCGCCTCCGCCAGCGGTGTCCGCGCCTGGAGAATTCACCCGATTGTTTCAAGCGCCAGCCGCGCCGATGGCCGAGCCAGCGCCGCCTCCGCCGCCAGGTGCTTCCAGTTCAACCGGAGACTTCACGCGGATGTTTCATCAATCTTCCATGCCGTCTTCGCCGGCGCCTGGGGATTGGCCGCCTCCGCCTCCGCCCCCCGCGCAGGCCGGCGAATTCACTCGCATGTTTCAGTCGCCGTCGCCCGCGCCGCCGCCGCCGGTGAGCCATCCACAAGGAAGCGAATTCACACGGTTCTTCCAGGCCCCGCCTCCGGGAACCGAGGGACCTCCCTTGCCGGCAGCGTCCGGGTTCCCGTCCGCGCCGGGATCGCCGCAGGCTCCGCCGCCAAGGTACGCCGCACCGGCTGGCGCGACCCAGGCTTTTGCGATTCCGTCAATGCCGCAGCAGGGGCAAATGCCGGGCGCACCGGAAGGTCCCAGCGAGTACACACGCATGATGGCGGCCGTCTCGATCCCGGCTACGGGCGCTCCCGCCGCGCCACCGGCGTCCGGCTTTCCGCAAATGTCGCAAATGCCGCAAGCGAACATGCCCGCCATGCCGCATGCAAATGTGCCGCAGATGCCAGGCATGGCGCAACCCGCCGTTCCGCGGCCTCCGGCGGCGCCGCAGTTCTCCGTGCCGCAAGCGCCGGCGACGGTCAAAGCGCCTTCAAGCAACTTTTTGCTGTTCGCGATTCTGGGGCTGCTGATGTTCCTGGTGGGCGGATTGATCGTGTTTCTGCTGATGCGGCACTAGCGTTGTTCGGCATTGCATAGTGGGGCAGGCGCTCTAGTTTGGCCTGCCAACCGCAGATTAGATCCGCGTGATCGGGTTGGCAGGCGAAAACGCTTGCCCCACCTTGTTCGCAAGCGGCAGCGGCCTCACCCCGCTTGCGGCAGCAGAATAATCAGCTCGAGTTGCGGGTTGGGCAGATCCGCGGGGACGTAGGCGGCCAGGTTGCGCGCGCGCAGCACGGCTTCCCACGCGGGGCCGGACTGGTTGAGGCTGAAATACTGGTGGTTCAGCTTGACCGGAATTGCGCTGGGCGGCGCCGCAACGTAGGTTAGCGGCACACCCGGCAACGCCTGCCGCACCAGGTGGTCGATGTGGCTCGCCGAACAGACTTTGACCAGTTGCGGCGTCTTTCCCACGATCTCCGCCTGGCTGGTTTCGGCGCTCACGGCCAGGTACATCCGCGTGTTGACCAGGTACTTTTCGTTGTCGAGCGCCGTGGCGTAGATGGCCGGTTGCACCAGCTTCAGCGGGAGCGACACGACGTTCGTAGGCACCACGGTTTCGAGCAGCGCGCGCAACTTCTCGTCCAGGTCCGTGAAGCATGCGCCCAGGTTGTCGTGATCGTAGGCCGGCAGGTCGCGCGGGTGGATGGTGGTGGAGAACGTAGAGAGCGCGCCGGCCAGCGAAAGCATCGCGTTGTACAGCGCCTCGGGATGCCCGCGACGCGTTTCGAATAAGTGGCGGAAAACCGGGAAGGCTGTGTTGACCGTATACAGCAGCCAGAAATTGGCGATATCGGCGGCGGTGAAATCCGCCAGGCTCTGATTCTTTTGCCGCCGCACTCCGGAGATGGCGCTGGAGCGCGCGGTGAGAATCTCCACCAGGCGGCGCGCCATCGAAACCAAATGGTCGCTGGCGGCGAAATCCACCAGCGGCGGCACGAAGCTCGGGTCCAGTTGGAAAGTGCCGGTTTCGCTGCGCTGGACGCGGGCCACGCGCAATGTCGAGTAGCCATCGCGGCTCTCGCCTTCCACCAGCAGTCGCAGATTCTTGCGCGCCACCTGCACCGGCTTCTCGGTCATGCCGGTGTTTTCGTCGCGGAACACCTCGATTTCCGCGCGATACCTGGCCCCGCTGTCGCGCGTGGAAGAGGCCACATTCAGACCCCGCTCGCGGTATTGCGGAACCGCCAGGTAGAGGTCGACCGTGGTTTGGTCCGGCTCGAAACATTCCGTCAGCTCTTTGGGCGGCGGGGCGCCGTCGGACCCGGGTATATCGAAGATCAGCCCGTCCGGCAGGAGCCCGGACGCGCTGGCGATACCGAAGACTCCGGCGCCAAGAGCCTCCCGGCTGATTTGCAGTGTGGCGAAGCCCCAGGGCCGGAACGAGAGACTTTCCAGGTGGAACTCCAGGAGGTTCTCGAGAAAGCGATCCTGGAGTTGCAGGTGCTGGGGAGTCAGAAACGTTCCCTTGGTCCAGATCACCGGTTGCAATCGCCGCATTCGCATTCACAGTACCAGAACTTGCCGGTTATGCCAAATGGTTTGCTAATGCCGTTTGCGAATGCCGCCGGCAGGACAGACCATCGGTTTGCGTGGTCTGTCACGCCTCGCCAAGTTTCGAGGCTTTGACAGACAACATAAACCGATCGCCTATCCTACCGTCAAGGGCTTGTATTCTGCGGTACAGTGTTGCGAGGACATCGATGCTCACTCCTGTTGCCGCCGATCCGAAGCAACTTCTCGATTTTTTCAACCAAGCCGGCTTCACTCACGAGCAGTTCAAGCAGAATCCGACGCTGCGCGACCTTCCTTCGCGCCGCCTCGGCAACCTGCCGGACCTCCTGGAGCGCATTTCCGAACTCACCGCGCAGCACGTCCTGTTGCGCTGGTTTTTCCTGGGCGTGCCGCTGGAGAGCGACTCCATCGCGGGAATCGTCCCGGCACCGGTGATTACCCAGATGCTGGCAACAGGGATGCTGGTTCGCGACGGCGACCAACTCACTGCCACGGTCATGCTGACGCCGTGCGAAGGCTTTCTGTTCGCGGCCGATCCGGCCGCCACGTTGGAGTCGCCGGAGGCCTCCCGGCTGGTTTCGTGGCCCAATCCTACCACACGCTTGGCGCAGATGTTCACCATCCGGCGCCTTTCGGAGGCGACTCTGGATCTGGGCACCGGCTGCGGGATGCTGGCGATCCTCGCCGCGGGTCACAGCCGCCAGGTGGTGGCGACCGACCTGAACCCGCGCGCCACCGAGTTTGCCCGCTTCAACGTCTGGCTCAACGGCGTTGATAACGTCGACTGCCTAACCGGCGACACCTTCGAGCCCGTCCAGGGCCGGACCTTTGACCTGATCATGAGTAACCCGCCGTTTTTCGTCACCCCGTCCGCCGAGCAGATCTATTGCGAAAACAGCATGGAATTGGACGGTTACTGCCGGGAGCTCATCCGGGCGGCGCCGCGCCACCTTAACGAAAACGGCTTTCTGCAGATCACCTTGGAGTGGGTCCAGGTGAAGGGGCAGGCTTGGCAGGACCGCTTGAAGGAGTGGCTGGAAGATACCGGCTGCGACGCCTGGGTGCTCCGCAGCTACGCCCGCTCGGCCGCCGCATACGCTTCGGAACGTATCGGACGGATGATGCCGTATTCGCCGCTGACCGCCAACCAGAGATTCGACGAATGGATGGCCTATTACCGCGCCCGTCAAGTCGAAGAGATCCAGGGCGGAATTCTGGCCCTGCGGCGGAGATCCGGCCAGAACTGGATCCGCATCGAGGAAGTGGCCATCCTGGACTCCAAGGAGCCGTTTGGCGGGGCCGTTGTGGAACTATTCGCCAATCAGGACAGGCTGGAAGCCGACCGCTCCGTGGACCGGATGATGGCCTGGAAGCCGCGGCTGGCGGCCGATGTGCGGATCGACCAGCAGTTGCACCTGGAGGCGGGGGAGTGGAAGCCCGCCTCGATGCAGCTCAGGCGGTCCGGCGCCCTCCCTAGTTCCCTGACGCTTGATCCGTTGGTGGCCGATTTCCTGCGTAGATGTGATGGGAGCCGGACTTTGAGCGACCTGGCGCGGGATCTCGCGGCGGTGGTCAAGATCGATCCGGAACAGGTGCGCCAGCAGTGTTGCGCGGTGACGCGGAAGCTGGTGGAGCGCCGCCTGGTACTGGTGTGAGGTTTCGCACCAACGGTCCCCTTCGGAAAGGTCTGGTACGCGAGTTGGGCAAAAAACTTGACGTTGGCTCTCGCGTCGCATATAGTGTGTCTCACTGAACGAATTATTCGGGAGGTTCCATGGCTAGAGAAAGTACGCAGCATAAATTGGATCGGGTACGCTCCCCACGCGTACAGATCACATACGACGTCGAAGTGGGGGGAGCGATCGAGTTGAAGGAGCTTCCTTTCGTGGTTGGGGTATTGGGCGATTTCACCGGCCAGCCGGAGCAGCCCCTGCCCAAACTGAAAGACCGCAAATTCGTCGAGGTCAATCCGGACAATTTTGACACGGTCCTGGAGGGCATGAAACCGCACCTCAACTTCTCCGTGGAGAACAAGCTGAGCGAAGAACCGGAAGCCGCTAACCTCAAGGTGGATTTGAAGTTCGCCAAACTGGAAGACTTCGAGCCGCAGAACGTGGCACGCCAGGTCAAGCCGCTCAAGGAGCTGCTCGATCTGCGGACCCGGCTTTCCGATCTCCGCGGCAGCTTGCAGGGCAACGACAAGCTGGAAGAGTTGCTGCTGGAGAGCGTCGGCAATACCGAAAAGCTCGACAAGCTGAAGGGTGAGATGGCAAAGGGAAAGGGAGGCGATTCCAATGGCTGAGGTAAAGACCGCACAGGCTGCCGCGGCTGCCGGCGAACAGGTTGAGGAGAAGAGCCTGCTCGATCAGATCGTGGAAGAAGGCCGCTTTGGCGTAGAGCCGGCTTCACGCGAGCGCGGCAAGAATCTGGTGAAGGAATTCGTGGCGCAGGTCCTGGAAGGCTCCATGACCATTGCGCGCGATGCGGAAATGATGATCAATGCCCGCATTGCGCAAATCGACCACTTGGTCTCCATCCAGTTGAACGAGATCATGCATCACGCCTCGTTTCAGAAGCTGGAAGGAAGCTGGCGCGGGCTCAAGTACCTGATGGATCAGAGCGAAACCGGCACCATGCTCAAGATCCGCGTGCTCAACTGCAGCAAGAAGGAGATGCTGAAGGATCTGCAACGCGCGCCGGAATTCGACCAGAGCGCCCTCTTCAAGAAAGTCTACGAGGAAGAGTACGGCGTCTTCGGTGGCGCACCCTTCGGCGCCCTGGTGGGGGACTACGAATTCGGCAAGCACCCCGAGGACATCGAGTTGCTGGACCAGATCTCCCATGTGGCGGCGGCGGCTCATGCGCCGTTCTGCACCGCGGCCAGCTCCGACATGCTCAACCTGCCCTCCTGGACTGCCCTGGACGCCCCGCGCGACCTGGCCAAGATCATGGATAGCACGGAGTACGCCAAGTGGAAGGGCTTCCGGCAGTCGGAAGATTCCCGTTATGTGGCCCTCGCCCTGCCTCGTGTTCTGGGCCGGTTGCCTTACGGCAAGGACACCAAGCCGGTGGAAGACTTCAATTACGAAGAGCACGTGGACGGAAGCGATCATTCGAAGTACCTGTGGATGAACGCGGCTTTCGCCCTCGCCTCGCGGATGACCCAGTCCTTCACGCAGTATGGCATGTGTGTCGCCATGCGGGGCGTGGAAGGGGGCGGCTTGGTGACCGGACTGCCGGTCCACAACTTCTACACCGATGAAGGCGACATAGCCATGAAGTGCCCCACCGAGATGACGATAACCGACCGGCGCGAAAAAGAGCTGGCGGACCTCGGCTTCGTGCCCCTGGTGCACTGCAAGGACACCGACTACGCCGCATTCTTCAGCGTACAGAGCTGCCAGAAGCCGAAATTGTGGGACACCGATTCGGCGAACGCCAATGCCCGTTTGTCGTGTCAAATTCCCTATCTCATGGCCGTCTCGCGTTTCGCGCACTATCTGAAGGCCATGATGCGCGACAAGATCGGCAGCTTCATGTCGCGCACCGACGCCGAGATCTTCCTGAACCGCTGGATTACCCGGTATGTGGTTCCCGACGACACGGCGTCGCCGCAGATGAAAGCAAGGTGCCCGTTGCGGGAGGCTCGCGTGGACGTGTCGGAAATTCCCGGAAAACCGGGTTGCTACCGGGCCGTCGCGTTTCTGCGGCCGCACTTCCAGCTTGAGGAATTGACGGTTTCGCTGCGTCTTGTGGCGGATCTGCCGGCGCCGGCCAAGTAGGGGCGCGTGGCGCAAGTTTGTGTAAAGAGTTCGATGTAGAGACGGAGGTAAGGAGAAATCTATGGCTGTAAACGCGTATCTAATCGTTGACGGTATCACTGGGCCCAGCACGAGCAAGACGGGGGCCATCGACATTCTATCGTTCAGTTGGGGTGTCAGCCAGACTGCCGTCTATGGCGCCGGTGCATCCGGCAAGGAAGCCAAAGCCGGGCGAGCCGACTTTGCAAACCTGACCATCATGAAGGTCCTGGACAAGACCACTTCCTTATTGTTCGATCACTGCGCAACCGGCAACATCTTGAAGGAAGTCCATATCCTGTACGACAAGCCGGTTGGCGACAAGCAGGATGATTACTTCCGCATCTGGATCAAGGATGCCCTGATCACTTCGGTGCAGTTATCGGGCAGCAACGAGAACCCCACCGAGTCGGTGAGTTTCGCATACCAGGGCGTGGAAGTCGCCTACAAGCCGGAGAAGGACGACGGATCGCTCGATGCGGCCACCCCCAAGGGCTACGACCTTGCCACGGGGACGGCCAATTTTGCGGCGGACGACAAGTTCTAACACTCAGGCCCCGACATGAAAGCCAAGGAACTTCTCGATGCCGGGAAGGTCCGGGAAGCGGAGAGAGCCCTCAGCGCCTCTCTCCGCGACAACCCTGCGGATACCGCGCTGCGGACGTTTCTTTTCGAGCTCCTCTGCTTCTCCGGGCAGTACGACCGCGCGGAGAAGCAGTTGGGCGTCTTGGCCGAGGGCAGCCCCGAAGCCGAAATGGGCGCGGTGCTGTACTAC
>Ga0181523_10002203_pt1 | contig 19403 bp, 16 predicted proteins | sample PEATcosm2014_Bin_43_FD_119752 | JGI IMG/M metagenome (GOLD analysis project Ga0181523, IMG submission 119752) | Peatland microbial communities from MTU Mesocosm Facility, Houghton, MI, USA - PEATcosm2014_Bin05_30_metaG | ecosystem: Environmental > Terrestrial > Soil > Wetlands > Peat | place...
GCGACATTGACGCCATCGGCGGCGAGGCGCAGCAGAAGCGCCTGGAAGCCCTCCTCGGAGCTGGGACTGAGACTGCGCTCCGCCGCAATGATGGGAAGACCACCAGAAACGCTCAAGCCCGCTGCGACAATTGAGGGATAGGGATCGTGATTCACAAGTGCTTGAATCTATTGGGAAACTACCTGTCATCTCAATTTGAGTCAAGGGAAATGGGAAAGGGGGTGCCTGAGTGTGAAATCCCGAGACGGAAGTGAGATTCCGTCTCAGACTGAGAAGCAGCGGCAGGTTCGACGTAAATGAGACGTTCCTCATGTGGACCCGGCTTCCGGGGCTCACTTCGAGACCGACCAACAAGCGCGTTTACATACAGATACAGCCTATTACTTTGGTTTTTTCAAGAAGGTACAGGTGGCCCAGCCGTTGCACGCCCTGGTTGAGCAGCTTCTTGTGAGCGAGGAGGAATTGTGTCTCGACGACCCGTAGCGGTCCTGCTGTCGATCCTGACCTTGGCGCTGACTCTGAGCGCGATTCATGGGAGGGCGCAGCAGGCCCAGAGTGAGGAGATCGTGCGCCGGGCCAAGAGCAAGGTGCAGCCTGAATATCCCGCGCTGGCGAAGAAGATGAACATCGCAGGCACGGTCAAGATCGAAGTTGTGGTCGCACCCAATGGCACGGTGAAAGACGCTCGCATCGTGGGCGGGCACCCGGTCTTGGCGACTGCCGCGCTGGATGCCGCCAGGAAATGGCGCTTTGAACCCGCCACGGTAGAAACCTCGGGAATAATCGATTTTAAGTTTGAGCCGCGGTAGTCGGACGGCCGCGGAGGAGACGGACATGACGATCGGGAAAAAGCTTTATACGAATTTCGGCATCATCCTGGCCATGGTGTTGGTGCTGTTCCTGGTGAACTTCTCAGCGGTTCAGCGCGAGCACGCCGCCAAAGCCGCCGCCGCGGCGTCCACCGAACTGGCCGACGCCACCACCGCAGTCCGTTCCCAGATGATGCTGAACCGCCTGTACTTGAGCAACTACCTGTTGAGCGGCGACACCCGCGAAGTCGACCACATGAACGAGGGTCTGCGCATCCTCAACGACAAGCTGGAACAGGCCAAGGCGCTGGCCAACTCCGATCAGGGCAAGTCTAACCTGACCAAGACGCAGCAGCTGGAGCAGGCCTGGGGCAAGGAGTTCGCTCAACCCCTGATCGACAAGCGGAAAGACGTCGACTCGGGCAACGCCACCGTGGCCGAACTGCAGATCTACTATCTCCAGAAAGACGCTTCGAACTGGGTGAAGAATTCCACCGACGCACTCGACGCGGCCAAAAGTGAGAACGACAAACTGGTCGACGATCGCCGCGCCTCCGATGACGTGGCAGCCCGCTGGACGATCATCATCTCGGCGCTCGGAACCCTGGTGGCGCTGTGTCTGGGGAGCGTGATTGCTTTCCGCACCGCTCGCGCCATTACCGAACCGCTCGCCAACCTGATGAGTGTGGCCAACGGCATCGGCAACACCGGCGATCTGGAACACAACATCGAACTGAACCGCGACGATGAGATCGGCGAACTGGCCCGCACCTTCCACAAGATGGTCACTTACCTGAAGGAAATGGCGGGCATCTCCGAATCCATCGCCGGCGGCGACCTTTCGGTGGAAGTCAAGCCCCGGTCGTCCCACGACACCCTGGGCAACGCCTTCTCCCGCATGATCGACGGCTTGGCCGGCCTGGTGCGCAGCGTGCGCGACGCCTCTTCGCAGGTGGCGAGCGCCTCCAACCAGGTGGCCAGCGCCTCCGACGACGCGGCCAAGATCGGATTGCAGGCGTCCTCCGCCATCGACGAAGTCACCTCGACCATGCACGAAATGAGCGTCAACGTGCAGAACATGGTGAAGAGCACCCAGGTGCAGGCCTCGAGCGTGAGCGAGACTTCCGCTTCCATCGACCAGATGGTGGCCTCGATTCAGCGCGTGGCCGATACCGCCAAGGTGCTGCTCGACATCTCCAACCGCTCGCGCGAGGAGGTGCACAACGGCATCGGCACCATGGAGAAGGCCACCGACGGCCTGAACCGCATCAACACCACCATCAACTCTTCCGGCGAAATCATTGGCGCCCTGGGGCAGCGCGCCGACGATATTGGCAAGATCATCGAAGTCATCGACGATCTGGCCGAGCAGACCAACCTGCTGGCCCTGAACGCCGCCATTGAAGCCGCCCGCGCCGGCGAGCATGGCCTGGGATTCGCCGTGGTCGCCGACGAAGTGCGCAAGCTGGCCGAGAAGTCGGCGCAGTCCACCAAGGAAATCTCGGAACTGATTCAAAGCATTCAGAAAGAAGCCCGCAAGGCGGTCGAGAACATGGACCGCTCCACCACCATCGTGAACGAGGGCCTGGAACTGGGCGGCGAGCTGAATGCGGCGCTGCGCAAGATTTCCAACGTGGTCACCGAAGTCTACAAGTTCGCGCAGGAAATTGGCGCGGCCACCAACGAACAGTCGCACGGCTCATCGCAGATCGCGCGCGCCACTACGCGGCTGAACGAAATCACTCACGAAATCAACTCGGCGGTCGAAGAGCAGGCCTCCGGAGCGCAGGCCGTGGTCAAAGCCATGGAGCGCATGCGCGAACTGGTGCAGCAGTCCACCTCCGGCTCAACCGAGCTGGCGGCGTCGTCGGAACAGATGTCGAAGATGTCGCGCGGCTTGCAGGAATTCATCGACCGCTTCTCGCTGGCCGAGGCGTCGCGCGGGCCGGCGGGCAGCGGAGATTTCGGCCGCGGCAACGCACGCCGGGCTGCGGCCGGAGCCCAATACTAAGAGCCGTCGCTCGAGGAGCCTGCACCGGAGGCTGAACATATGAGCCGTGAACTTCATATCGTGGGTTTCAAGGTGGGCCGCGAGACTTATGGCGTGCCCATCACTTCGCTGCACGAAATCGTGCGGGTGCCTGAAATCACCGCCGTACCCGACGCCCCCGACTATCTGGAGGGTGTGATTAACCTGCGAGGCAAGATCGTTTCCGTGATGGACCTGCGCAAGCGTTTCGGAGAAAAGGAGGCCACGCTGCGCAAGCAGAATCGCATCCTGGTGGTCGAGCATGCGGGACGGCTCGCCGGGCTGATTGTGGATTCGGCCTCGGAAGTATTGAAGATTCCCTCCGATGCCGTGGAGGCCCCGCCAGCCGTGTTTCAGGAGGGCGGCTTGAACTGCGTGACCGGACTCGGCAAGGTGGCCGGGCGCTTGGTGGTGCTGCTTGACATGAGCAAGCTGCTGGCCCCGGGCAGCCTGCAGATCAGCAGTGAGGCCGGCGAAAAGAAAGTGGACAAAAAGACAACGGCCAAAGCCGAAGCGAAGGGCGCGGCAGCCCGGTAAAAGGACCACGGGAACGAGGCACGCGCGACCCAAGGCGGTTGCAAGGGAATGATTTGAATTTCGGGCGAGAACGAGAAAACGAATGAGTACATCCGGAGCGGCACCTGCTCCCATACTGACGGAAGCGGAATTGAAGCTGTTGCAGGCTCTCGTCTATCAGGAGTGCGGCATGCACTTCGACGAGCGGCGCACGCACTTCCTCCAGGACCGGCTGCTGCGCCGCCTGAAGGAATGCCGCGTCGATTCCTTCTATTCCTACTACCGGCTGCTCATCAGCCAGCAGGGCAAGGACGAACTGGCCAAGCTGCTGGAGAACCTGACGGTCAACGAGACCAGTTTCTTCCGCCACAAGGCGCAGCTGGATCTATTTCAGAAAACCGTGTTGGAGGAGTTGTTCAAGTACAAAAGCTCGCGGCGTGAATACTCGATCCGCATCTGGAGTGCGGGCTGTTCCACCGGGCAGGAAGCCTACACGCTAGCCATGCTGGTCACCGACGCCTTGGCCTACTACTACCTGCGCAATCCCCTGCCCATGGATTTGCCGTTGCCCAAGCCCCTGATCCCGCCGCCGTGGCGGGTCGAAATTCTGGCTTCGGACATCGCTTATTCGGTGTTGCGGCATGGGCAGGAAGGCACTTACAGCGAGAACCAGATGTCGATGGTCGATTACGGCTACCGCCTGCGCTACTTCGACAAGGTGGGCGAGCGCTATGCCATCAAGAAGCCGCTGAAGGAAATGGTCCACTTCGACTTTCATAATCTGAAGACCGAGTACCTGCCACAGCGCAACGATGTGATTTTCTGCCGCAACGTGATGATGTACTTCGATGAGGCCGAGCAGAAGCGGCTGATCGAAAAGTTCTACCGCTGCTTGAATGCCGGCGGCTATCTGTTTGTGGGACATGCGGAAAGCCTTCTGGGGCTGACCAAGAAGTTTCAGATGCTCCACAAAGACAGTGGCACGGCGTATCAGCGGCTTGAGGTGAGAGAGTAAACGCATGACGGATCATCCCCCAGACGAGCGCGGCCTGGAACTGCGAGAGCTGTTTTTCGAGACTTCGCAGGAACTGCTGCAGGCGCTTAATGAAGAAGCGTTGAAGCTGGAGAAAAAGCCCGGCGACGAGGAAATCGTGCGCGTCATCCGGCGGACCGTGCATACCCTGAAAGGCGACTCGGCGGCCTGCGGCATGCGCGAGTTGAGCGAACTGGCGCACCAGTTTGAGGATGCGCTGTCTCTGGAAGGCACGTCCACGCAAGCCGCGGTGGCCGAGATTGCTTTTGCCGCCGCCGACGTTTTTACCGAGATGATTGCCGCCTACCGCAACGGCGGCAAGCTGCCTTCCACGAAAAATTTAAGTCAGCGGATCAGCGACCTGACGGCGGCTCCAGCCGTGGCGAAAACCCGGCGGACGAAATCCGCCAGCTCGAAGTCCATCACTTCGAAGTCCGCCAGCTCCAGGTCCAGCGGCTCGAAGCCCGCCAACTCGAAATCCATCAGTTCGAAGTCCACAGGCAGGAAGTTGGCCAGCAAGACTTCCACGGACAAGAAATCCGCGAACCGGAAGTCGGCGGGCAAGACGACGTCGGCCAGGCGGACTGCCGGCAAGGCCAGCTCCGCTAAGACGAACATCTCCAAGGCGACCGCTGACAAACTTTCTCCCGCGCGAACCTCCTCGGCGCGAACCTCCTCGACGCGAGCCTCTGCCAACGTCGCCGAGCACTGGACCGAGTACGAAAAGCTGGCCATGAGCAAGGCCCAGGCCGCGGGCCTGTCGGTCTATCACGTGGTGGTAAAAATCGATCCGCACTGCGCCATGCCCATCGCCGGACGCCAGTTGATTCACAACGCTCTGGGCGCGGTGGGTCAGGTGATCGCCGTGCATCCCGACGCCAAGTCGCCGGCGGCGGCCAAGCAGGTTGAGTTCGTGCTGGGCAGTGCGCAGACGGTGGCGCAGATCCAGGCCAAAGGCCGGATTCCGACCATCGCCGAGGAAGTGACGGTAGAGTTGATGCTCGGGCCCAGCCCGGCGCCGCCGACAGCCGCGGAAGAAACCACCCTCGCACCCGGAGCTGTGACCGACGCCGCTCAGCCAGAGTCCGCGGCCAGCGCGCCGGAGATGTCCTCCACTGCCGCCCCGGCAGCGGCCATTCCCGCGACCCAGGAAAACCTGCTGCGCGTCGAAGCCAGCCGCATCGACAGCGTGCTTAACCTGGTAGGCGAGCTGATTATCGGCAAATCGATGTTGCAGCAGGCGTTAAACGAGTTCTCCAAGCGCTATCCCAAAGAACTGCTGCGCGGTAAATTCTCCGATGCCATGGCTTTCCAGGCGCGGGTACTGAACGATCTGCAGCGCTCGGTGATGAAGATTCGCATGGTGCCCGTCGATCAGTTGTTCCGCCGCTTCCCGCGCATGGTGCGCGATGTGTCGCGGCAATGCGGTCGCGAAGTCGAAGTCGATATCAGCGGGCAGGACACCGATCTCGATAAAGGGATTCTCGACTCCATCGCCGAGCCCTTAACCCATCTGGTGCGCAACGCGGTCAGCCACGGCATTGAGCCGCCCGAGGAGCGCCGCAAGTTGGGCAAGGCTGCGCGCGGAGTCATCCGGCTGAACGCTTACCACCATGGCAACCAGGTGGTGGTCGAGGTCATCGACGACGGCCGCGGCATCGAGGCGCAGAAGATTCGCGCCAAGGCCATCGAACTCGGCATGACTACGCCGGAGGAAGCGGCGCGGCTCAGCGAGGCGGAAACTCTGGAATTCATTTTCCGGCCCGGCTTCTCCACGGCCGAGCAAGTGACGGAAGTTTCCGGGCGGGGCGTAGGCATGGACGTGGTGCAGAGCGTGTTGCACCGCTTGAAGGCCAGCATCAGCGTGGAGACGCGTCCCGGGCAGGGCACCACGTTCCGGCTGAAGCTGCCGCTGACCCTGGCCATCATCAAGGCTCTGCTGTTCTGGGTCGAGCAGCGGCTGTATGCCATTCCGCTGAACGCTGTGCTCGAGATCGCGCGCACCTTCGAGACGGAAGTGCACCAGGTCGACAACTACGAAGTTCTGCAGCTGCGCAACCAGGTGCTGCCACTGCTGCGGCTGGGACGGCCCGTGGGGGAGAATCGAAAATCCAAGCTCTTTGTGCTCGTCATTACAGTTGGAGAGAGGAAGTACGGCTTGATTGTCGATGCCCTCGAAGGCGAAGAAGAATTAGTCATCAAAGCGCTGGACGACCACACGTTCCATACCGACCTGGTTTCCGGCGCCTCCATTCTGGGCGACGGGCGGGTGGTGCTGATTCTGAACCTGCCCGCCGTGGTCGAGCACGTGGCCCGCGCTCGGCCCGAGAAGCTTGGGCAGTGCAATGCGGGATTGTTGTTGTCCCACACCGAGCGTGCGCGGCTGGCCATGTCCCAGATTGCGTCCCAGACTCTGACCCCGGCCGTGGGAGGTCAGGCATGAGGAAGAATCCGGTGCGCGTGCTGGTGGTCGACGATTCGGCGCTGATGCGCAAGCTGATTCCGCAAATGCTGGCCGGGGATGAATCCATCGACGTGGTGGGAACCGCGATGGATGGCACGTTCTGCCTGAAAAAGATCGAGGAGCTCAAGCCCAACGTGGTGACGCTCGACCTCGAGATGCCGGGCATGAACGGCATCGACACGCTGAAAGAGATTATGCGGCGGCAGCCGGTGCCGGTGATCGTGTTCAGCTCGCACTCGACCGAAGGCGCGTCGGTCACCATGAAGGCGCTGGGGCTGGGGGCGTTCGACTTCGTCACCAAGCCCAAAGACGCCGCGGCGCACATGGCGGAGACGGCGCGGGAATTGATTGCCAAGGTGAAGGCGGCGGCCGAGTGCAAGCTGAAGCCGCGCATGCTGCCCGGAGTTCCGCCGCGGCCGGAGAAACTGCCGGTTTCCTCGGCCTCTCCGAATAAAGTGGTCGCCATCGGAGTCTCTACCGGAGGCCCGCAGGCGCTGGAATTCGTGCTGTCGCAATTGCCCGGGGATTTTCCGGGAGCGATTACCGTGGTGCAGCACATGCCGGAGGGTTTCACCGATATGTTTGCGCGGCGGCTCGATGAGCTGTGCGCGCTGCGGGTGAAAGAGGCACAGTCGGGCGATCTGCTGCAGCCCGGCCGGGTGCTGATCTGCCCGGGAAGCCGGCACATGAAAGTCAAACGGCTGCCTTTGGGCGACATCGCCATCCTCTGTGATGAAGCGCGAGTCAACGGGCACCGTCCCAGCGCCGATGTGCTGTTGCGCAGCGTCGCTGAGGAATTCAAGACGCAGGCGGTGGGCGTGCTGATGACTGGCATGGGCGACGACGGCGCCGAGGGCTTGGGTACGGTCAAGAAAGAGGGCGGCATGACCATTGCGCAGAGCGAAGAGTCCTGCGTGGTGTATGGCATGCCGAAGGCGGCAATCGAACGGGGATACGCCATTCGTGTCGTTGGTTTGGATGTTATGGGGGCGACGTTGCAGGCTATCTGCGGACGGAATTCGTCCGAAGCGGGCCGGGCAGTGCGCGCCGGAAACTAGGAATTCGGCCGGGCAAGGGCCGTGACCAGAGTGATCTGGTGCGGGACGCGCCGGGCATGATATGCAGTAGAAAGGGGAGGTCTGTATGGAGCAGTTTGCACCTGTGAAACGCAGCAAAGACGGCCAGCCGGTCCGGTATTTGATCGTGGACGACTCCGTGTTTGCCCGCAAGAATCTGGCCCGCATGATCGAAACCTTCGGCGGGCAGGTGGCAGCTGAGGCCGGCGACGGCTTGACTGCCATCAGCGAGTTCGACCGCACGCATCCTGACGTTGTGCTCATGGATATCACCATGCCGCAGATGGAAGGGATCGAGGCTGCCGAACGGATCGTCCAACAGCATCCCGAAGCGCGCATCGTGATGGTTTCCTCGGTGGGATACCAGGAAAACATTGTGGCCGCGTTGCAACGGGGCGCACGCCATTTCGTGCAGAAGCCGGTCAAGCCGGAAGTGCTGTACGAAGTCATCAAGTACGTGATGGGTGACGACGGAGCGGTGGCCAACGTGGCCGGAGCGGGAGTCTAACGCAATGAAGATGGAACTGATCCAGCCTTTCATCAACGCGGCCGACGCCGTGTTGTCGCAGGGTCTGCAGGGCACGACCAAGGTGGGAAACCTCACCATGGAAGAGGATGCCTACCGCCGGAAGGGCGTGGCGGGCATGATCGCGCTGACCGGCGACATCGAAGGCCGGATCGTGCTCGATCTGGAGCCGCAGACGGCGATAAAAGTGGCCAGCCACTACGCCGGCGCCCAACTGCCGGAGTCGGATGAACTGATCAAGGAAACCATCTTCGAACTCGCCAACCAGGTCGTGGGCAACGCCATCTCCGCGCTCAACGACCAGGGCTTCCATTTCCGCGTACATCCCCCGCTCCTTCTTACTGCGCAGGAGGGCGACAAGACCAGCGAAGACACCGAAGCTCTAATGATCTCGTTTGAGACCTCCCTGGGCCACGTCTTCATGAACGTCGCGCTGCGCTACAACAAGCGCCGGATGGCCGATCATACGGCGGTGGGAGCGTAAAACCCAGTTGCCAGCTACCATTCTCGAATCAACCGCTCGCGGGTCGGGCGCGAAGGCCACGCCCGGCAAGATCTTCGAGCGTTAGACACCTCTCATTATTTTTTGCCGAACGAGCTAAATCCCTGCAACTGCGGCAGTTATCCAGCCACGGTCCGCGGACGAGTTTTTGGGGGCGGCGAGCTGTGGAAAACCGGGGGATATCCCTGTTTCCCCACCGTGCCCCGAATCGCCACACCGCGACTGCCCCACGCAAGCCAAAACCCGGCTGGAATGGGCCACCCGCAATCTCCGGCAGCACATGTGCTAGCGCTTCTTCGTGGCGAGCCATGGCACGTCCCGGTAGGAATCCGCGACGACCCAGGCGCCGGCCGTCAGCGCCGCAGAGACGATGGTCTCGCTCCATTGGAAGGCGTCTTTGGAGCCCGCCACGATGGGTATCCACACCAGCAGCGTGAACATGCCGATCTCGAACGCTGCCAGCGCGGCCGCCAGCCGTGCATACACGCCGATGAGCACTGCGACGCCCGCCACGATGAGAGCACCGCCGGTGAAGTACGCCCAGGCCATATGCCATGGCAGCCAGCCCGGCACCAGTTCGGCAGTGTGTTCGACATAAGTGAAATGGGCGATGCCGAAGGGGATCAAGGCCAAGCCGAAGAGCATCCTCGCGATGCGGAGACCCTTGTCTCCGGTGGCGAAACCGAGGCGCCGCTTGTCCCAATCTGCGGCGAACCAGACATACTGCACCCAGGCAGCCGCCACCATCACGGAGGTTTCGCAGCATGGCCAGTAGACGTCCACAGCAGTGGGCGTGCGGAACATGCCGGGCAATCTGAACAACAGCAACCAGAGGAGGAGGTAAGCGAGCAGCACGCGGGCAGCGAGGGCCGCTGTGCGTCGCCAGAGCAAGGCCATGCCACATGCCAGGGAGATCAATACGCAGAGATAGACCAAAGCCTGGCGTGCGGGTACACCTGCGGGCACCGGCTGCCATATCGGGGTGAAATCGCCTTCAATCAGCCCCAGGATTCCGAGGGCGACCATCGTTGCCGCAAAGACCGCGTGACCAGCGCTTGCGATCCGCATCGCAGCTATTCTCCAGTGTTCCAGTTCCCCGTGTTCCAGTTCATCGGGTACAGGCCTCGCTTGTATGCCAGCGGCGGTACTGTACAGGGAACACTCGTTAACGCACGTTTCTCCTGCTCAATCGGTCAGCCAGCGAAGGAAAACTGATTGCCGGACGAGGCGCTGTCGGAATCGTCGGCGGGATCGGTGAATCGTCTTAGCTCAGGGTATTTGTCGATCAGAGACCGCGGCGCGGAGACGCGTTTGCCTTCGATCATGGCCTTCAACTCCAGGGCGTTGACGCCGGCCTTGCTCTCGAAGTGGTTGTTGGTGATGACGTAGGTGGTCTGGGCGCGCCCGGCGACGTTTTCGATGCGGTCCTTCCAGGCTGCCAGTTCCCTTTCGTTGTAGAGATAGTTGTAGCGGTCGTTGCGGTTGTCGGAATCGAACCACTCGCTGTAATTGCGGCCGTGCAGGCGCACGTAGGCGAGGGGCGCGGTGACGTGTTCGGTGGGGGCAAGCGAGTTGCCCAGCACAGGCTGATCGATGTTGCAGAAGGCGACGTTCTTCTGGGTGAAAGTTGCGAGGGTTTCTGCGTTATTCCAGCTGGAGTCGCGGACTTCGACGGCGCGCGGATATTCGATGAATTGGCGCAGCAGGCGGTCGAGATATTCGCGGTTGAGAGAAGTGTTCTTGAAGGAGACGGGAAACTGGATGAGGAGCGCGCCGAGCCGGCCTTCGGCGGCAAGAGCGTCGAGGCCCTCGCGGGTGCGGGCTTCGTCCTCGTCGGTGGGACGAATGGTAGCAGCGGAGGTGGGCTCCATCACCGCGAGCGGCGAGTGGGTGAAGGCGCGATAGAGCTTGGCGGTGAAAAGAAATCCGGGATTGACCGCCGCGACTTTGCGACACCAGAGCTTGGCCAGTTCGGGCTTCAGCGGTCCGTAAAAAGAAGTATTGATTTCAGTGGTATCGAAGAAGCGGGCGAGATATTCGAGAGGATGCAGTTTGCGGCGCCGCATTCCCGACGGATAGAAGATGCCGTCCCAGTCTTTGTAAGACCAGCCGGCCGTGCCGATGCGGACTTGGCTGGGATGAGTGTGAAGGGCGCGGGGTTGTGCCGTGGATTCCATGAACGGAACCGCAGACGAAGGCAGGGCAAGGTTAGCACAGAGGCGGGAGTGAAGCGCCTTCGTTTTAGCCGCGATATCCCTTCGGCTCCGCGCAGGGCAGGCTGATCCTCCGCCGGAAGAACCGGTGCGCTCAGGACGCGCTAGCTACGGCAGAAACTTGCATCGGGTCTGGCGTGCGATCTCGTTCACGCTTTCCTTTCCCACGAGGCAACAAGGTCCTGTGCCTCCCGCAGGCCCATGCCGGTTACCTGCCTGGCCATTCGGATTGCGTCAATTTTATTGCCGCGCGCAAGTGCCTGCTTCGCTGGTTCGAGGCTGGCCGCGACCTTGCTTGCACTGGCCACACTTTGAACCAGCTGACTCCGGGTGCCGGAACTTTCCGCTCGAGCAGCGCCGTCCTGCAAGGCTTTCACAGCTTCAGTGTAGCGATTGCCGTAGGACACGGTGATATACGTTTCGCAGCCTCTGGGATCGTGCGCGGAAGCGACGCTTCCCCATGGGAATGGCCAGTCGACCGGGCGTGCAAGGATGGCTTCGTCCTCGGACAATCGTTCCACGTGAAATCGGTTGCTATGGACGGGATCGGTGAACACGTACTGCAAGAGGCGGTCATGAAAGTCTTTGGTCGCGGCTTCAGTCTTGGACGAATACGTGTCCCAGGATTTCGGACCGGGCGGATAAAGATCCGCGGTAAGGTTCACGGAGAGCAGCATCTGACCGGAGAAGGTCACGGTTGCGGAAACATTTTTGCCGTCGATCTCGCCGGCCGCGAAACGATATTCTGTCCACGACATGGCTGCGGAATCGAGTCGGCGCGCCGCGGGGAAGATGGAGCTTGCTTGAAATGCGTCCTTAGTAAGGGCCGCATCGATTGCAAAGCCGTTGGGCAGGCGAATAGTTCCGTCCTGGCGGTCGATGTCAAAGTTCAAGAGAGTGTCTTTGGTCATTGGTGACGCGTTCTTAAGGGGCGCGGTTTGGACTGCTTCGAGCCGGGCCAGAACCCATTTCGTTTGGCTGGCCCTGCGCCATCTGCCGCGCGGGGCCATTCGAGCGAGGGAGCAACTGTCCAGCCACGCTGTTTCTGCCGAGAATCCTCTCACACGATGTGGGACAAAACGAAAGGAAACTTCTGAATGAGGGCGCGGGTGGTTGTGGGATCTCGATCAGCGGGGCGCGGTTTGGGGCACGGCGCTGTCAGGAGCGGCGGATTGGGGTGCCGTGCTTTGCGCCGACAGGGCCTGATTCAGCTGGCTGGCTAGCTGGGCGGTCTGCTCGTTGGAGAGTTCGATGCGGCCTTCGACGACAACGCTCAAGCCACCTACGCCCCAATTCTGGAACTTGACGGTTTGGAGGGTGGCGGAGTTCTGGATCGCGGGGGGAAGTGCGACTTTGAAATCGGATGCGGCGCGCGCTGCCGCCAGAACCGATTGGGCCACCTGATCGCGCAAGCTGTCGCCCAGCGAGCCAGAGCGCAGCGCTTCCCCGAACATGCCGGTGGCATCGATGCGTCCAAACACGGCCGTCATCTTCAAGGTGTTGGGTGGGTCCGTTGTGGTTTGGCCCGGGGTGGTGGTCAGCTTGAACTCGGCTTTTCCGTCGCCTTCCACCAGTTCGGTCGCGGTTCGCGGCCCGCTAGTACAGATCCAACGCTCGTAGTGCAACCACAGGGTCAGAACGCTGGCGGGAGTCGAGGGCGTGAGCGCCGCCTGGCGAATGGCGAGCCGCTCGCCGCAGGTCGCGAAAGTCTCGAGTTGTGCGCGCAGGAGGTCGGTAATGTTCTGTTGCACTGGGGAGAGATCGGCGACCAGCTCGAGTTGGAAAATGCGCTGGCCACCCTGGGCCGCGATCTGCGACAGCACGCCCGAAACTGCAATCGGAACGGTTTGACGGCCGATGCTGACCACGCTCTTCACCTGCGGGAGCGTGAAGGCCACATCCTGGCCACTGGCCAGCGTGATGCTCATTTCCCGGCCGAGCGCGAGTTGCTGGTTGGAGAAATCGGTGAGCGCCTTGTCGACAGCCTCAGCGTGCGCGAAAAGATCCGGGGCGGGAGATTTGAGATCGAAACTTTGACCCAGCTTTTTCTCTTCTTGCTGCAAGTCGGAGTCGGCTTTGGCGAGCCGCTTGGCCATGTCTTTCAATCCGGACTTCTGCGGCTCGGAGAATCCCTCCTGGAATTTTTTATTTCGGGCGCGCGCATCTTCAAGGGCCGGGTCGAGAGTACCGCGAAGGGCGGAATTCGGCGGCGCGCTTGCGCTGCGCAACTGTTGCAGGAGCGATCGCAGTTCCGATTGCGCTGCCTGCGTACTTTTCGCCAGAGCCTGAAACTCGGCAACTTGCTGACTGGTGGCCTGCACGGCGAGAACCTGGTGAAAATCCTTTAGAGTGTCCCCTTCGGCGACGCCGGTGGGGCGATTGGAACCGGAAACACTGCCATTAATTCCGCCGCCAAGGTTGCTGCCTCCGCCGCCGTGACGCTGCGCGGCCGCCACCACTGGATGCGCCAGGGCACATCCCAGAATCAGAGCGGTAATGGCAGAGACGGAAATCCCACTTCGAAGCATGACGCAAATCTCCAGACAAAAATCAGCTGCAGGGATTGTAGCGAAACGGCCAGTGTGGAAGGAACACCAGGAGCGCGCGTCAATCGGGCCAAAAACTGGCGACCTGACCAAACTGGCGACGTGCGTCTAGCTTGGCTCACGGGCGGGAAAAAAGCCAGATGTTTTACAGTTCTTTGCAAAAAAGGATCCGGGAACCAATTGGTGATGAAGACGATTCGCCGGGGCTGATTTGCGTCAGTTGCGACTCTGTTCCGCCACCCAGGACTCCACCTTCTTCAACTTTTCTTCGGAATAACTTGAGGGTGGCGAGCATTGCGCGAAGGAACGCGTGGCGTAGCAATGCAGGATGACAGTTTCGTCCGGTTGAGCGCCTCCGCATTTCGGAGAATTGCACCACGCGTGAACGACTGGGTCTTTGAAGTCTCCCCACAACACCTTCGAGACTGTGATTTCCATGTACCGGCGAATACCCACAGACATAGGCGTGGGGCCCTGCAGTCGAGGCGGTTCAATGCTCTTGACCTGGCCCGTGAATACAAACGGCCGGCTCAACTCACCGTTTGTCACTACAGGCCTGCCGGCGGGGACCTTGCGCAATAGTTCGGCGGACTGAAGGAGATGCTCGTGAACTTGCAGAAGCGCCGGGTCGCCTTCCTCTGCGCGTAATTGGTCGAGCCAGGTCTGAACCGTGTGAAGGTTCTCGTCCGAATATTGAGCGGGAGGGAGGCAGCTGTATCCGTCCAGTTTTCCGCAATAAAGAAGAACCTTCACGCCAACGGCAAACGGAGGAGAATCGAGTGGTTTCTCCCTGCAATCAACAAAGCCTTTGGAGACGATGTAGCCCGGTTGCGCGAGTGAATCCGGTTCGTCCCATAGAACCTCAACCACGTGATAAGCAACTCTGTGTTCAACGCCTGACTTGCAAGATGCATGGGGAATTGACTCGATCTTTGAAATCTCCGCTACAAAGATGGCACCGCGTTGCCGAGCTAGTGCTCGGTAATCCTGGAGGCGCCCATGAATCGCTCGCAGCGCAGCAGCGTCCGGGGATGCCGTCGCAGCGGCGCAAACGGTCAAGACGAGCAAGAGCGCTGCAATGCCTGCACTCTGCGCCTTCGGGAAACCGAATAGCATCGCTTTCAACATACTCCGGCGACCCAAAATCAGCCCCCTCGACTTAGTGCCATCTCACTCCAACGACAGCACAATCCAATAGACACCGGTGGGATAGGTTTCGGTGCGGCCGTAGCAGGCGCCGACTGAGAAGCTATGCAGGCTGTGGCTGGCGATGGCGTGGGCGCTTCCGGCAGGCAGGGTTTCGGGACGCAGGCTGGTATAGGTGAGAACCGTGGCGCTTTCGGCAATCTTCTGAACCGGGGAGGTTCCGAGTTTGTCGGCTTGGGCCATGGAGCAGGCGGCTGCGTCGGCTGCGAGCAGATCGCGGCGCGGCAGGTCGGGCAGGCCGTTTTGGCGGCGCGTCTGGCTGACGGCCTGCGCGATGCGGTCTTTGACTTCGGCGGAAGAATGGTTGGGGAGGGCATGGCCGAAGTCCTGCACGATGTACAGCCGGTCTCCGCTGCGAACCACGCCCAAGCCGACCACGTTGTAGGCCGGGTTGAGCAGGTTGGCGCGATGGGGTGGGGAGAGCATGAGGTGTTCGTGTCCGTCGACAGCGTCATAGTCGAGGGCCACATTTTCTCCCTCCTGATCAAGCTGAAGTTTCGTCATATCCGCCAAGCGAACAGGCAGGGAGGGCTCGCCGTCGAATTGATGGGAGAGCCGATTGGCTTCAAGCATGGCAAGAGCGTGCTTGCGCGCTGCCTGCGAGAGTCCGGCATCGAGCTTGAGCGGGGGCGCACCGGCCTGGTGACGCGACTGGTTGGCTAGCGCGAGAAGCTGGTCTTCGCTCTGAGATTCATACTCGATGAAGGGAATGTCAGGAGCTTTCGCCGACGCGGGCTGCAGCGTGGCTTGCGGCTTCTGGCCGGCAGCTCCCAGGCTCTGGGCCGCAAGTAACCGATTCTCCGGCTGTACAGTCGCAGCGCCCGTTGCCAGCAGGAACGCCAACAATAGTCTGGGGGCTCTATGCATCCAGTTTGGCCCACGCAACCAGATCCTGGGAGGGATCGAGTTTCTGGCTCACACTGGCCTATCGGCTCAATGTCGTTCCGGCATAAACTTTGTTGCTGGTGCTAGGCTAGGGGTTGGGTATGAGGGCGGGAAGTTACCTGTGTCTATAGAACTAGGGATCAGTGGGGTCATTGGCCTGTTGTTTGGCAGCCTGCTTGCTTGGCTGGCGCTGCGTTCGCGAACGGCTGCGCTGCAGGAGCGTTTGTCGTTGACGGAAAAGGAATTAGCGGCCGCAAAGGCTGATCTGGCGCGGCTTTTGGAGGATCAGCGGAGCCTGGTGGAGAGCCGGGCGCGGTTCGAATCGGCCCTCGAATCGGAACGAAAGACCAGCAACGAGAAGATCGAATTGCTGACAAAAGCCGGGGATCGCGCCGCCACTGACTTGCAGAATGCGTTCAAGGCGCTGGCGGCCGATGCGCTGAAGAGCAACAATTCGTCGTTTCTGCAAATCGCGCAGGAAACTTTAAAGCGTTTTCAGGGCGAGGCTCAGGGCGATCTCGACGCCCGGCAAAAAGCAGTCGCTGATCTCGTTAGTCCAGTGCGTGAGTCGCTGAGCAAGGTGGACGCGCAGATTCAGCAGATGGAAATTGCGCGCGGCGAGGCTTACGGCGATCTCAAGGCGCAGGTGCAATCGCTGATCAGCACGCAAAAAGAGTTGCAATTGGAGACTGGCAACCTGGTGCGGGCGCTGCGCACGCCGAACGTGCGCGGACGCTGGGGAGAAATCCAGCTGCGGCGGGTGGTCGAGCTTGCGGGCATGCTGCCGTATTGCGATTTTGCCGAGCAGGAAACCGTGACTGGCGAGAGCGGGCGACTGCGGCCCGATCTGGTGGTGAAGTTGCCGGGCGGCAAGGTAGTGGTGGTCGATGCGAAAACTCCGCTGCAAGCTTTTCTGGACGCCTTCGAAACTACCGACGAAGAGGCGCGGCGCGCGTGCCTGGCCAATCATGCGCGGCAGGTGCGCGACCACATGAAAACGCTGAGTGGCAAGAATTATTGGGAGCAATTCGAGGCCACGCCCGAGTTTGTGGTGATGTTTCTGCCGGGGGAAACGTTTTTCAGCGCCGCGCTCGAACAGGATCCTACGCTCATAGAGCAGGGCGTGATGCAGCGGGTGATTCCGGCCTCGCCCACGACTTTGATTGCGCTATTGAAGGCCGTGGCTTATGGATGGAACCAGGAAAAACTGGCGCGCAACGCGCAGCAGATCAGCGCCCTGGGAAAGGAACTGCACGAGCGCCTGCGCAAACTCGCCGGACACATCACTGCGGTGGGCAGCAACCTGGACCGCGCCGTCGAAGCCTATAACCAGGCAGTTGGGTCGCTGGAAAATCGGGTGCTGGTTTCGGCGCGCAAGTTCACGGAGCTGGGAGCGTCGGTGGCGGAAGACATCCCTGAACTGGAGCCGATTGAGACGACGGCTCGTGCGCTGTCGTTTGAGTGGGACGATGAGCCGATCTTGGAAGTTCCTAAGAAAGACGACCGTAAGGCGGGATAACACGCTTGGCCATTAGGCCGCTCTGGCAAGCAGTTTCGGTGTTTGTGACAAGGTTTCTCTGAATCAGCTCGCCGGGGCTAAAGCCCTAAGAGATTTGGGGGATTGTACGCGGCGCTAAAGCGCCGCTCTTCCGCGTTATGCGCTCGCAGTTATGCGCTCGCCACTTCAAGTTAGATAACAAACCAGAGACGCAGGGATCACGGTGCGCGGCCGGGTTCTTAGTCTTAATCATTCGTGCCTTCCTGATTCCTCCAACATCCCGTAACAGCCTCTTCGTGATCATATTCCAGCAGTGGCTTGAATCCTCCAAACGAACGCCGCGCCCTTAAGCCTAAGAATCGCAAGAGGAAGCGAATACGGAATCTCACAGAAACATCCAGAAATACATAGTTAGCGTTCGAAAATGCATCTATAATTTCGGAAGTGGTTTTATCTGCGGGACTTAGCCTTCCGAAAATGGGAACCGACGTGGCAGCGAAGTTGCTTATTGAAGACGGGTGGGATGTCTCTTCCACGCCTCCACAGCCCCGTAGGGGTTCGGGGCCAGCGCCGAAGCCCATGAATCGGGAAAGCCAAGCTCGTTTTGTTGCAGTCCTGTTGTTCCTACTGACAGTGGCTGCCGTGGTATTTGCCGGCTTCAATTTCCAGACTGAGCAGCACTCGAGCGCCCCAGACGATGGCGTCTGGTGGGTGGAGCACAGTGGCCGCCTGCTCGCGGATCGGGTTGACCCGAACGGGCCCGGCGCGAAGGCAGGCATTAAGGCCGGCGATGAGTTGGTCTCGGTTAACGGCCAGGAAATCAAAGACACTCCGGGGCTGGTGCGCCAGCTCTATCACACGGGCGTGTGGGCGAAGGCGACGTACTCACTGATCCGCGAATCGGTCCCGCTAGATTCTAACGTTATCCTGGTTCCCGCCGATCGTTCCCTGAATAATTGGCTGCGGCTGATTGCCATGATTTATCTGGGGATCGGGGTATACGTCCTGCTGCGGCGCTGGACCGCGCCCGGCTCCACGCACTTTTATATTTTCTGCCTGGTCTCGTTCGTCGCGTATTCGTTCAAGTACACCGGCAAGTTCAACGACTTTGACTGGACGATTTACTGGAGCAACATCGTGGCCTGGGTGTTGCAGCCGGCTCTGTTTCTGCACTTTGTTCTGACCTTCCCGGAGAAGCGACAATTTGTGCGGCAGCGTCCGTGGCTGCTGACCCTGGTGTATGTCCCGGGCGCCATGCTGCTGGCCAGGCATATTTTTGCTTTACGGCTGGCGCAGGCGAGCGGGCATTTGCGCTGGGACATGGACCGTCAGGAAATGGCCTACGGCGCAGTGCTGTTCGTCGTAGCGGCGGCCGTGTTGTGGCAGAGCTACCGGCTGGCGAGCACGACCATCCTGCGCCAGCAATTGAAGTGGGTCACGCGCGGAACCATTCTCGCGGTCGTTCCTTATACGTTGTTCTACGTAGTTCCCTACTTGATGGGTTCGCTGCCCGGGACAATTGGAAAACTGTCGGTCTTGTCCCTGGGATTGCTCCCGTTGACGTTCGGCTACGCCATCTTCCGTTATCGCTTGATGGATGTGGACCTGATCTTCAAGCGTGGAGTGGTTTACACGCTGGCCGCCGCGACGGTGGTGGGAATGTACTTTGCGCTGGTCGCGGGCGTGGCCACGCTGGTGCAGATGCGGCAGCCCAGCACCGGACCGGTCGGGTTAATCCTGGCGGTGGTGGTGACCGCGCTGCTGTTTGACCCGGTACGCAAGTGGATTCAGGAACGAGTGGACCACGCTTTTTACCGCACGGTGTATGACTACCGGCGAACGTTGCTGGAGTTTGGCCGGGAGCTCGGTTCGGAAACGGACTTGAATGCGTTGCTCTCGTCGGTGCTTGACCGGCTGTCGCGTACCCTGGCGGTGAATCACATCGCGATTTTCTTGCGCGATGAGCAGACCGAACAATTCGTCGTCGCGAAATCGATGGGGATGAATGCCACGGGCAAGCTGGACCTCACGTTTCTGAGTGCAGCCCGGCCGGAGCCTGCGGGGCACATGTTCTTTGAGAACACGCACCAGGTGCCGCGC
>Ga0181523_10002204_pt1 | contig 19402 bp, 16 predicted proteins | sample PEATcosm2014_Bin_43_FD_119752 | JGI IMG/M metagenome (GOLD analysis project Ga0181523, IMG submission 119752) | Peatland microbial communities from MTU Mesocosm Facility, Houghton, MI, USA - PEATcosm2014_Bin05_30_metaG | ecosystem: Environmental > Terrestrial > Soil > Wetlands > Peat | place...
CTACAGAAAACCCATTGTTTTGCCTGAAAAAACACTACCTATCACTCTGCCCCGAAGTTTAACCATATTGCGACGATAATACCGTACTATCAATTACTTGCTACGCATCTCGTAACACCCTCCGAAGGGACATTTTGAAAATAGCCCGGCGTTTGAACGCCGGGGAATCGTGGCATCGCAAACGAGTCCCGCCGGAGGGTGTTACGAATCAGAAAGTGGGATTCCTTGATTTTATTGGAGGAAACCGCAGTCGTTGATTTTCAACCCACTCAAGCCTCCGGTTCATTTTCCCACCGCAAATTCATTTGACGTGGCAGCAATTCTTCCAAGGGTGAACTTTCTTTGGGTGCGCTCAACAACGCCATTGCCCGGAGCAACCCCACGGCGTCAACCAACAGGCTCAACGTCCAGGTCAACCGCAGGCTGTTTAAAAACATGCATTTCAAGCCGAGCAGGTTTTTCTCATAAGCTTGGCAAGGTTCGATCCAGGATCGCACCTGTCCTAGCAAGCGTCTGGCCACAACGGTGTTCAGCGGCAGCAAGCCCAGCAATGTTTCGTGATGATCTGGAGCATAACAAAATTCTCTGGCGCAGGTGCTCGCCTCCCAGCAACAAGCGCAAAGGCAAGGGCCAGGGGCCACACCGAACCAGTGGTATGCTTCCGCGGCATCGTAACCCAGCCAGTGCAACGGTTGGCCTTGGGGACAACTCATCTGATCCCAGTCATCAAAAGGTTCGACAATATTCATATCTGATTTCATTTTCGTAACCACCGCGACTTGCCAGCCTTGGCGGATTTCCTTCTTGGTCTGTTGATGAATGTAAGCCAGGTCCCCGACGACAATATCCGGACGCCAGCCAAAACGCTGCCAACACTGCCGGATGCTGCCCTTGAGCAAATAGCCTTCCGGCACGTGGGCTGGCGTGGCCCAACTCACCAGCGGCACCAACAGAATGGCGGGCTCATACCGACGCACCCACAAACGCAGGGTGTGCTTTTTATAACCAACAAAGAACCGGGTGTGTCCGGCTTTGAGCGAGCGCGCTCCCAGCGTGGCCCGTTGTGCTGACCACCGACTTTGGGCTTTTTTTTATCGGCCGTGGCCGCCGGCAGATCCGTGGCGTCGATAACCGCCACGGTCTGCTCACTGGCCGGCACGAACGTCAGAACTTGTCTGGCCAACTGCTCATTGATGATGCGCAAAGCCCTTACTCCGGCGCGCTCACGAAACTCGTAAAGCATTCGCACATCCGGCGTGTGATGCCGGTGATGGAGATGAGCAAAGCGCCGCCAGTCCCGCTGCTCTGGAAGCAAGCGGACCAAGGCGTTGAAACTGTGTGCCGGGGTTAACAATGCCAGCAAATGAACCCGCCAAAGCTGGGCGGCGCTGAAAGATTGGCGCGGCCCCGGGTGAGATCGCCCCGCCAAGAGCGTGTTGATGAACGGGTCGGGAATAAACGGGGAAAGCCTATCCAAAAGCTCAGCCGTGCCTGTTGTCGGTAGAGGAGATTGCACACCCGCTTGACTACCTCAAAAAGTCCTACCTGTCGCGCCGGTTTACCGATTGCACAATTTTTAGCGACTAACTGTTGCTGATGAAAGACTTGCTCCGTATCTCGTAACACCCTCCTGCGGGACGTGACATTCTCTCCAGTCTGTCCCGGCATTGAAATGCCGGGTTATTTTCGATTGTTCCTTCGGAACAGAATGCCAGCTTAAAAATTGTGATGCGCACCGCAGCTCCTGGAACGAAAGAATTATTCTCGACAAAAGTGGCGGGTGCGAAATAGCGTCTTAGCCGTGGGAAAAATCATGTCAATGACTCCGAGGCAGTGCGAGATTGCAGCAGAATCATTCGCTGCATGTCTGCTTGCACAAGCAGGCTATGACGTGCTTGTTCAATATGGTCCGAACCAGCCACACTACGATTTGGTTGCAAATAAAGGTTCAAAGTTTTTCCCAATTTCAGTAAAGGGCAGTCAGGATGGTGGATGGATGCTTGCTGTTAAATATGTGAAGCCATTCGCGAATTATCATAAAGCAATAGATATGTGGCTTGCCGCTCAAAGAAAGGACGTGGTTTTCTTATTTGTCCAATTTATCGGTGTTGAACTTGGAACAACGCCACGCGCTTATATTGCACGCCCGCCCGAGATTGCAGCGCATATGAAAACACAGCGTCATGGTCGTGGACACGGAGCGCTTCAAGAAGATTACCGTCGTGACCATCCTAAATCAAAATATGACCATCGCATTCCTCCGGTATGGACTTTTTCGCAGCAGCGTCTCGGTGAAATCGAACTCTAACATTTTCCTCTTGCCATTCTTTGCATTTCCCCTATGATTACCTTGCCTGAACGCCGCGTGTGTGGACGTTCATTGAGGCTGAGAAAAAACAGTTAACAGACAACCTAACATTTTAACCTCCGTTGCCGTTCGCAGCGATTGGTCGGTTAGGCAATGGAGCTTCGGTCTGGATAGTGGAACAGGCTTCCGGCCTGTCAAACAGGCAAGATGCCTGCGCCACTGCCGGGCAAAGTCTCCCGCAGTTCAAATACAGTTATGCTCACAATGGAAGAAGCCATGAGGCAGACCGGCTCGCTGCCGTTTGCCGCAGGCAATATCGTCAAAGGCAAAATCATCGAAGTCCGCCCCAAGGAAGTTCTGGTGGACATCGGCTACAAAAGCGAGGGCGTCATCCCCGCCATGGAATTTGAGGACATCAAAACGCTGAAGGTCGGCGATGAAATTGATGTTTTGATCGAGAAACTCGAAGACAAGGACGGCATGGTCGTCCTGTCGCACGAAAAGGCCGAGTTCAAGAAGAACTGGGACAAGATCCTCACGATTTGCAATGAGGGCGGCCGCATTACCGGCAAGGTCAAGTCGCTGGTCAAGGGCGGCCTGGTCGTCAACGTCGGCGTCGAGGCGTTTCTGCCCGCATCGCAAATTGATGTCGTCACGCCGAGGAACCTCGCGCAATTCGTCGGCAACACTTACGAGTTCAAGGTCGTCAAAATCAATCAGGAGCGGCAGAACATTGTCCTGTCGCGCCGCGAACTCATCGAGCAGGAACGCAGCGAGCGACGAGCGCAGTTGCTCGCCGAAATGGTGCCGGGCGACATCCGCAAGGGCACCGTCAAGAACATCACCGATTTTGGCGCGTTCATTGATCTCAACGGCATTGACGGCCTGCTGCACATCACCGACATGAGCTGGGGCCGCATCGGGCATCCGTCGGAATTGCTCAAGATCGGCCAGGAAATTGATGTGGTGGTGCTGGACGTGAACAAGGAGAAGGAGCGCGTCAGCCTTGGACTCAAACAAAAGATGTCGAACCCGTGGGACAACATCGAAACAAAATATCCCGTCGGCGCGCACGTCAAGGGCAAGATTGTCAACCTCGTGCCGTATGGCGCGTTCGTGCAACTGGAGCCGGGCGTCGAAGGGCTGGTCCACGTCACCGAATTGTCGTGGACCAAGCGCGTCGCCAAACCCAGCGACATGCTCAAGCAGGGCGAGGAAATTGAGGCCGTCGTGCTCGGCATCAACCGCGAGGAACAGAAGATTTCCCTCGGCATCCGCCAGTTGGAAAGCAATCCGTGGGACACCGCCGAGCAGAAATATCCCGCCAGCACTCACGTCAAGGGCAAGGTGCGCAACCTCACCAGCTACGGCGCGTTTGTCGAACTGGAGGAGGGCATTGATGGCATGATCCACGTGTCTGATATCTCCTGGACGCGGAAGATCAATCATCCGAGCGAGGTTTTGAAAAAGGGCGACGAAGTCGAGGCCGTGGTGCTCGAAGTGGACCGCCCGAACCAGCGCATCGCGCTTGGCATGAAACAGCTCGCGGAGGATCCGTGGGAGAAAATTGACCAGCTCTACAAGGTCGGCGATCTCGTCACCGGCAACGTGACCAAGCTCGCGAGCTTCGGCGCGTTCGTCGGGTTGAAACACGAGATTGACGGTCTGGTGCACATCTCGCAAATCAGCGAGGAACGCGTGGACAAAATCAAAAACGTCCTCAAGGTCGGGCAGGAAGTCACCGCGCGCGTCGTCAAAATTGACAAGGGCGAACGCCGCATCGGCCTGTCCATCAAGGCCGCCAGCTACACCGACGAGCAGCTCAAGGAAGAACAAAAACTCCTCGACGCGCTCAAACCGGGTGAAGACCTCGTGGCCTTGCAACACGCCTTCGACGCCGCTGACGAGGCCAAGCAGGACGCGCCCAAGCCGGAATAAACCTGCAGAAGCTCAAATCACCGGTTTCAGATTCGAAATTCGATCAGGCGGGCTGAAAACGGCCCGCCTGTTTTATTCCCTCGCCCGGCGGACGGGAGAGGGTGGCGCGAAGCGACGGGTGAGGGGATTCATCCAGTTTCCTTGAGTGACTTGTGCCGGTAGTGTAAAATCTTGAACTCCGGGGTGTGCTGGATTTCCCCGGCCAGTTCAAACCGGTTTTCAAACGGCGGAAAAAACGCGTCGCCTTCCACTTCGCGCTGCACGAGCGTGAGGTAAAGATCGGAACAGCGTGGCAACGCCTGCGCATAAATCTCCGCGCCGCCACAGATGAAAATGTCATTGGGAAACTCGTCGGGATTCAATCGGTTCAGCGAGTTGAAAATCAGGATTTCCGTTTCCTGTTTTTCCCCCAGCTTCATGAAATGAAACTGGTAGGCGCGCTTGAGATAACGTCCGCCACGCCATTCGTGGTATTGCCCGAAGATTTCCGGATGCTGCTTGATGAGCCGCTGCGGGTGCCGCGTGAGCACCATGTTTTTGCGGTTTGACAGCGGCTGGCCGAGGCTCTCGAAGGTCTTGCGTCCCATCACGACGATGTTGCCCATCGTCATTTTTTTGAACCACCTGAAGTCGTCCGGCAGATGCCACGGGATTTTGCCGCCCGCGCCAATCACGCGGTTGAGCGACATTGCGGCAATGGCCTTGAAGTGTTTCATCGTGAGAAAAATAAACCACGAATGAACACAAATTCACACGAATCAAAACCAACTGGCGCGAACTTCATGAATTGGCGCGAAAACGAATCAATTGGCGAAAATTTGCGCCATTCGCGCCTTAATTCTTCGTGTCCATTCGTGTCCATTCGTGGTTGAATAATTTCACACTGCGATCGGCGCCTTGATGGCCGGATGCGGGTCGTAACCGACCAGTTCAAAATCCTCGAACATGAAGTCGTCAATTTTTTTCACTGCCGGATTCAATTTCATCCGCGGCAACGGACGCGGTTCGCGCGAAAGTTGCAGCCTGGCCTGTTCGACGTGGTTTTTGTAAAGGTGCAAATCGCCGAACGTGTGGATGAATTCACCGGGTTTCAGGCCGCAAACCTGCGCGACCATCAGCGTGAGCAGCGCGTAGCTGGCGATGTTGAACGGCACGCCGAGGAAAATATCCGCGCTGCGCTGGTAAAGCTGGCAGCTCAGCTCGCCGTCGCTCACGTAAAATTGGAAGAGGCAATGGCACGGCGGCAACGCCATGCTGTCAATGTCAGCAACGTTCCATGCGCTGACAATCAACCTGCGGCTGTCGGGATTTTTGTTGATCTGACTGATGACGTGTTCGATTTGGTCAATGCCGCTTTGCTTTCCGCGCACACGCGGGCCTGACGGCGTGACGCTGGCGCCGTCATTCAATTCGCTCAAGTCGAAAAGCGGCGGCTGGGAGGCGAACGGGTCTCGGCGCGGACGCGGAGTGTTTTTCGTCCAATGCCTCCATTGCTTGCCATAGACCGGTCCCAGATTGCCCTGTTCATCCGCCCACTCGTCCCAAATGGTCACCTTGTTCTCCTGCAGGTAGCGGACGTTTGTGTCGCCACGAAGAAACCACAATAATTCGAAAATGATGGAGCGCAGGTGCAACTTTTTCGTTGTGAGAACGGGAAAATGTTTTTGCAAATCAAACCGCGTTTGCGCGCCGAACACGGAATAGGTGCCCGTGCCGGTGCGGTCCGCCTTGAACTTGCCGTGTTCGAGGACGTGCCGCAGCAAATCGAGGTATTGAATCATCGCGGGAAAAATTTAACCACGAAACGCGCGCAGGAAAAAGAAATTTAGCCGGTTGGAGAAGATGTTTGCGATTTATCTTTGATCTTGAGCAAAGAATATTCCTCAAAAATGTCTCTGAATTTCTCCTGGCGCTCTTGGCCGAGATCCAACCTTGCAAGTTCCCACTTCCCTTGTCCGACGGTGATTTCATAAACTTCAGCCAATTTCCCTTTGTCAGGTCCGGATAAAATAATGACTTGATCGCCAACCTTGAGCGGTGCGCCGTTATACCTGCTGCATATGACTCGAACCAGCGGCCAGCAAGTGAACATACCCAAGAATAATCCCAATCCGGTCGAGGGAATTAGAATCCACACCAAGAGCAGCATTGTCTGCCAGTCGGGAACAATGGTGGACAGAGACGCCCTCGGCGGAAAAAGTGAAGAAACAATGGCAGCATCCAAAACGCAAGCACCAAGAACCCATGTAACAATTACGGGATGAGCACAGATTTTATTGAGTGTGCTCGGAGTCACGCTCGCGACTCTATTTTGCCATCCCATTTCTGTCCAGCGTTCTTTGAGACACCCGTCTTCGCTGCGTTTCGGCGCGGCTGGCGGATTGCATGAATTTTCAGGGGACGGTCGAGCGGATGTCCTCTCCCCGGGGGAGAGGAAACAGGTGAGGGCGAGTGTAAAAACAAACTTCATTTATTTGCCGAGCTATTTACTATTTTGCCATGGCGGATACCGAACGCGCCCGCGCTCTTCGCAAAAGGGAAACTTGGGCGGAAAAGCTCATGTGGCGGTGGCTGCGCGACCGGCGCTTTGCCGGCTACAAATTCCGCCGTCAGCATCCTGAAGGCATTTATTATCTCGATTTCTTTTGCGAGGAAGCGAGCCTCGCCGTCGAATTGGATGGGTTCGGCCACGGCTATCCCGGCAACCAAAAGCATGATGCCAAACGCGAGAAATTTCTGGCGTCACAGGGAATCAAAGTGCTGCGATTTTGGAATTCGCACTTGCGCCGGAATGCGCAAAGCATTCGAGACACGATTTTTCGAGAATTGCAGAAACGGGCGGCACATCCGTCGCCGGACTACACGAAGTCAATGGCCGGAAAAAAATTCGGTTGAACGACCACCCTCATCCCGGCCTTCTCCCCCGGGAGAAGGAGAATCGTTCGCCGCCTTTCGTGCATTCGATAGTTTTTCGCCCGCGGATGAGTAATTTCCAAGTGATTGGAATTGAAATCGGCTCGCCACGTCCGGCGTTTGCTGTAAAACTTCGGGCGTCATGCGCATCCTTGCCCTCGATCACGGAACCAAACGCATCGGCGTGGCGGTGAGCGATGAGACCAAAACCATCGCGCAGCCGTTGGAATACATCCTCGCCGAGCCGTTCGCGGATTTTCTGGCGCGGCTGAAAAAATTGCTCGTCGAAAAGGAAATTGATCTCGTCCTCATCGGCCTGCCGCGCAACATGGACGGCAGCTATGGCCCGGCGGCGCAAAAGGTGGAGGCGTTCGTCGCCGTTTTGAAAATGGCCATTACCGTGCCCATCAAAACCTGGGATGAAAGGCTGACGTCGGCGCAGGCGAACCGGGTTTTGATTGAGGCCAAAGTCCGGCGCGACAAACGCAAAGAGAAGGTGGACAAAATGGCCGCGGCGATTTTGTTGCAAAGTTATTTGGATGGGACAAGTGGCAAGTGACACGTGACACGAGCCGCTTTTCCTGTCACTTGTGACCTGTCACATGTCACTTAAATTTAAATTGGTCATCGCCTACGACGGCACCTGCTACGAAGGCTGGCAGATGCAGAAGACCGGCACGGGCGTGCAGGAAAAAGTCGAGACGGCACTGGCAAAATTATTTCCCAGCGCGCCGCGGTTGCATGGCTCCAGCCGCACCGACACCGGCGTTCATGCGCTCGGCATGGTCGGGCATTTTGAAATTCCCGCCGTGGAATTCAAGATGTCCACGCGCAAACTGGCACTGGCGCTCAATGCCTGGCTGCCGGAGGACATCCGGGTGCTGTCGGCGGCCCGTGCCCCGAAGGGTTTCCACGCCCGGTTCGACGCGGCAGGCAAACAGTATCGTTATTTCGTCTGGAACCACACGGCGATGAATCCGCTACTTCGCCACAGCGCGTGGCAGGTGACGCGTCCGCTCAACTTGAAGGCCATGCGCGCCGCCGCGCCATTGTTTGTCGGGCGGCACGATTTCAAATCGTTTGCCGCCAGCCGGAATTACGAGATGGAATCCACTGTGCGCAAACTCGCGCGTTGCGACATCAGGAAAAACGGGCGCTTGCTGACGTTCATCATCCAAGGCGACGGGTTTCTTTACAAAATGTGCCGGGGCATTGTCGGGACGCTGGTGCAAATCGGCCTGGGCAAATTCACGGCGGACGAGATCAGGCCGATGCTGGCGAAAAAAGACCGGCGTGTGGCCGGGATGACCGCGCCGGCGCATGGGCTGGTTTTGTGGAAGGTGTTTTATCTGAAAGCTTCAAACTCCAAGCGCCAACAACCAGAGAAGCTCCAACCGCTAAAATCCAGATGAAGTCCGTTGTATATTTGAAAATTGGAAATTGATAATTCTCTGGAGCTTGGATGTTGGTTCCTGGATTTTAATTTCATGCACATTGTTTTGGTTGAACCGGAAATTCCGCCGAACACGGGCAACGTGGCGCGACTGTGCGCCGCCACACGGACGACGCTGCACCTCGTCGAACCGTTCGGGTTCAAGTTGGGCGACGCGCAACTCAAGCGTGCCGGCATGGATTACTGGCAGCATGTCGAATGGCATCGCTGGGCGAGTTGGAAGGCGTTTGAGTCAGTCCACAGAGCTGACGCTGCACGATTTTGGTTTATCGAATCAGGTGGGCCGAAGATCTACAGCGACGCGAAATTCTCAGCGGACGATTATCTGATTTTCGGACGCGAGACGGCCGGGTTGCCGAAGCAGTTGCTGGCACAACACCGCGAGCGCTGGCTGCGGATTCCGATGTTCAACGAGAAATCGCGTTCGTTGAACCTGTCAAATTGCGTGGCATTGGTTTTATTCGAGGCCTTGCGGCAACAGGGATTCAAGGGTGAGATGCGTGATGCGTGATGCGTGTTCTATCCAGCAGCGTGATTCGATTTGTGTTGCAGCTTGACGCAATACAAAACACGCAAGATGGTTCGCAGTCGTCGAAGGCTGCTTGTTTGTTACACTGCCGGCATTGGTCGGGCGCTTCGGGCAGAGACCAGCGCGTCTCGTTTAAACAAAGACCTGAGTTTCCGGCATCCTTTGACCCTATTGAGACTCACTTGGATTGACAAGCTGAGCCGGTTGTTTTCTTTACCTGCCGGGATGGACCCAAAAGGACCCAATGCCATCAATTTTTCGCCTGGGGATGACGAACGGCGGCGACGATTCCTCTCTTTTGAGACCCAAAACAAGACGGGTGTTTTTGCGCATAATAATGCCTGCCCATTTGCGCAAAGTGCATACTCCCGCACCTCTTTAATTGGACCGAAACATGCTCAATTTGCCCTTGAAAATGGGATTTATGGGGAATTCTTTGTGTAGCAAAGCTAATGCTCGGTTGGCGAGCAGACCAGAATTCGATGAGAACAGGATTTTCAAATCAAAAAGTCGTTCAAATCCCGCCGCGAGGTCGGGCAGGAATGACGCTGGTGGAGGTGGTTATCGCTTTGGCCCTCACAGGGCTGACGGTGGGGGGAATCGTCGCAGGATATATCTACTGCACGACGGCTGCGGTAAAGGCCGAGCTGTATCAGGCGGCGAGCGCCAGGGCGATGGAACGCATCGAGGAGACGCGCAGCGCCCAATGGGATACCTCCGTCTGGCCGGTCGTGGACCAGTTGGTGGCGACGAATTTTCCCGCCGAGGTCGTCTCGTTGGATATGCCCGGATCAGGTTCAGGGGGCACGTCAGCCACCATTGCGACGACAATTTCCCAGATTTCACTCAGCCCGCCGATCAGGGGAATCCGGGTGGATTGCATCTGGCAATTCAGGGGAGGCGCGTGGATCACCAACACCATTGAAACCATTCGAGCCCCCGACCAATGAAGCTTCAAGTTCCATTTTCAGGTTCAGGTCGCGGCAGGTGGCCAATGCCTGACAAAGGCTTCACCCTGCCGGAAATCCTCATTGCGACGATGGTGTTTTTGCTGATGGTCGCGGGCATCATTGCCGCGAATCTGTTTGGCTTGCGGATGTTTCAAGTCACTGAAACCAAGCTTAACGTCACCACGTGGTCCCGCGAAACGGTCGAAGAAATAACGGGTGAAGTCCAAGCCTGTAATACCGCGTGGGTCGGCGATATTACAAATGGTGTTTTCGCAGGGCTGCTGGACGGGGAGACGCAGCAGGGCACCGCCCTTCTCATTTATCCGAACGCGAATACCACCAACTACATCCTCTATTTTGTCAATCCGTCGGATCAGACCTTCCGGCGGACCACGGACCAACCGGGCACCGCTGAGGTCCTGGCCGATTCGGTCACCAACATCATGGTATTTGCCGCGCAAGACTTTTCGGGGAATGTGCTGACCAACAACCAAAACAACCGGGTGATTCACCTCACCCTTGAATTCTATCAACCAGCGCGCTACCTCCAGGGAGCGGATTATTACAAACTGGAAACCTCCGTGACACGACGTGCCTTGCAATGAACATGAAGACCACCTTTACCACACAAAAACCGGACCAGACCGGCAGCGCCCTGATGCTGACGATGGTCATGGGCGCCATTGCCCTGGCCATACTGGCTGCGGCGATGTCATGGTCGGCCAGCAGCACCCAATTGACGCACCGTTCCATCCAATATAACCAGTCGGTCGCGGCGGCGGAGGCGGCCACGGAAAAGGTGGTGAGCCAGGTCAACCGGGACTTTCTGTTGGGGGGCGAAAGCCTGGTCATCAACAACCTGAATACCTATCGCCAGAATACGGTGCCCTCGTCGTCGGACTCCCCCTACTGGAACACATGGGTATTCAATGACGGCAACGGCAATACCAACCAGACTTATGTGCAAGTCGGAACGGCGGTAAACTACGTCGTGCTGAACTCGGCTTACGCCGGCTTGCAGGGGTATGTCGCGACTTGCACGATCGCGTCACACGCACAAGACACTGCCAGTCCACAGAACGTAACCGGGGGCGTGCTTCAGCAACTGCAATTGGCCAGCATCCCCGTTTTCCAGTTTGCCATGTATTCCTCGGGTGAAATGGAAATCAGTTGCGGCCAGCCTTTCGACATTAACGGACGAGTCCATTCCAACGGGGAACTCTATGTTGAACCTGACAGCGTTCTGACGTTTGAATCCAGCGTCACTGCCGTTGACAGTATCCTGTTTCAGCGGGACCCGCTCGATACTCGCTCCCCGCCGTCCGGCAGTGTGGTTTATGTGCATCCTAACGAAAAAGTCGCTCCGGTTGCGGCATTGACACTTCCCATTGGAAGCACCAATACCCCGCAAGCCATCCGCGAAATCATCGAGCCGCCACCCGCCGGTGAAGACCCCACCTCACCCCTCGGCCGGCTGCGATATTACAACCAATGTGACATGGTATTGGTCGTTTCGAATACTTGGATCAACGCCACCAGCGGGTTTTTTAATAACTTCGCGACCGCCATCCCCACCAATGAGCTGGCGACGTTTATCTCGACCGCAAACAGTTTTATGGACTGGCGTGAAGGCAAAACCGTTCAGCCCATTGATATTGATATAGGGAAACTCACGGCTTGGAGCTTGACCAATTCAAGTCTTCGCCCCGTGCTTCTTGGTTCGAATCTCACCTCCATTTATATCGTGGATAACCGCACGTTGACGGGTAACAACCTGAATGCGGTTCGGGTGTACGATGGACTTCAACTGCCGCCGAGCGGGCTGACCGTTGCCACGGGGCGTCCACTCTACGTTCTCGGCGACTACAACCAACTGAACGCTGCGAATCTCGGAACCGCCAACACCTCCACCACCCGGCCGGCTTCACTGGTGGCCGACGCCATCACGATTCTGTCCGACAGTTGGTCGGATGCGAACAGCACCAGCCCGTTGGCTTCGCGAAATGCGTCCTCCACGACCGTCAACGCCGCGTTTCTGACCGGCGCCGTTTATACGACCTTGGGACACTACAGCGGCGGCATGGAAAACTTCCCGCGTTTTCTTGAAACCTGGGGATCGGCCAACGTATTCACCTATAATGGTTCGATGATCAAGATGTTCCCGAGCCTCTACGCCACCAATTTTTGGGGCCAGGCAAACATTTATAGCCCTCCAACACGCAACTGGGCTTATGACGCCAATTTCAACGACCCGACCAAGCTTCCGCCTGAGACACCAAGTTTGTTGCAGACGACTCGTGGCCAGTGGGCCATAGTGCCTCCAGGCCAGAATGTGGCGCCGTAATTCCGTGGCCGGCGCAAAGGTTCGCCGGTCTGGTTGAATTTCATGCATGATCAGAAAAATGGGACCGAAATCGGCATGCGACGGATTGGCGGCTGGCTTGCGGTTGCAAGCAGCTGCCCGCCTGATTCCATTTGGGCTGATAAACCGGCTCAAAATGGCTGCGAAAGGTGCTGCCCATCGAATGGTTCCCCGTGTGGCACGGGCGTCGTGGACTAAACCGTCCCTGATTCTCTTCACGGCGGGACTTTGGTGCCTGCCATTGCGCGGAGCCACGGATACCAATGCCTGCCAATTCGAGACGCCGCCACCGCAGCGGGGATCCATTCAATGGGAAATAAACCAACAGATCGCAAAGGAACGCCAGGAACGTTACCGGAAGCGTGTGCCCATCCCGGATGCCACTGGCGGAAATGTTCCGAGGTCCGCCACTGCAAGTTTGATCAATGGTCCGAGAATAGTGGCGGCCCCGACATCCTCTCCCGCCATCTCATCCGGAAACGTCTTACAAATGCTCTCTTTCGCCGCCGCGCTGGTTTTTACCGGGGTCCTGATTGTCCGAAGATTTGCGCCACAGGTTCTCGTTGAAATCACCCAGCTGTTCAATCCGTGGGCGCTGACCCCGGCCGCCAAGTGGAACCCTTCGGCACAAGTTCGCGCGGAGGAGGAAGCCTTTGGCGAGTTCCTGAAGGTGTTCCGGGTCGGTCCGTCCCCATCGCCACGCACCGACCTGCCTGAGAAGGAAGATCCGCTCAACGAATTTTATGCATGGGCGAAAGAGCGCCTCGTCACGCAGCGAAAGCTTCTTCAGGATATCGGTCGGGAATCGAGCGACCCGGCCCGGCAAACCATGCTGACGGATCTGTATTTCGAGATGGGTGTGCTGAAAGACGAGGCTGGTTTTCCGGAGGCGCTTCCGGTGTGGCAGGCGGCTTCCGCCTTGGAAGGACTGCTCAAACAGCTCATCGAGAAAATGAGAAACGTCACGCCGTCCACACTGCGAACCGTCGCCGGCGGCCTGGATTTGCTGGACGACTTGTGCGTGCCAGGATTGCAACCGGATTTCCTGACGGATCGTCCCCTGAAGTTTTTGGTCGTGGACGACGACATGATAAGCCGCCAGGCCCTGTCCCACGCGCTGGGAAAAGCATTCAGCCAGCCAGACCTCGCCGTGGATGGCGAAGCGGCTTTGGCCCAGGCCACCCAGCAGGCTTACGACGTGATTTTTCTGGACGTGGTAATGCCCGGCATGGACGGATTCGAGGTTTGCTCAAAAATTCGCGACACCGTTCCCAACCGCACCACGCCGGTGGTCTTTGTCACCGTCCAGAGCGACTTCGACGCGCGTTGCAACTCAACGCTCAGCGGCGGCAACGATCTCATGGGAAAACCGTTTCTCACCTTTGAAGTCACCGTCAAGGCGCTCACGCTCGCGTTGCACGGTCGTCTCCAGCGTCGCGCTCGGAAACCGCTGGCGAAACTCGACTGGAGCCAGGACACGGCGGATACGTTGGTGACGGTCACGGATGGGCCGCGTCCCGCCCCAGGTTCCACCATCGCCATGCGACCGCCGCATTCAACGCCGGCGGAGACGGAGACGGACGAGATCGTCAATGCCTTTTTGATCCGTGCGTCAAAACACCTTCTCCCGTTGTGGGAACTTTGTCAGACGATTCTTCAGATCTCGAATAAGGAGACGCGGCAGACCCTGCTGGCGGAAGGTTTCCTTCGCATTAATTCATTGATTCCCAAAACCGGCCCCGAGGTGGTGCATCCGGCTTATCAAATGAGCGCCGCTCTGGAAGGTCTGCTCAGAAAAATGCTGCAGCATTCCAAGCATGCCACTCCGTCAGCGCTGGCCACCATGGCCACCGCGGTGGATTTGCTCAATGACTTGTGTATGCCGGGACTGAAAGCGGACCTGGCCATCAATCCGCCGATTCACATGCTGGTGGTGGACGATGATCTCGTGGCGCGCCGGGCGCTCGTCGGCGCCCTGCAAACGGCTTTTAAAAAGCCGGAAAGCGCGGAGAACGGAGAGGCGGCGCTCGCCCTGGCGCTGGACAAACCATTCGACGTGATTTTTCTGGACGTGGTCATGCCCGGCATGGACGGGTTCGAGGTCTGCTCAAGAATTCGCGATACTGTTTCCAACCGCGCCACGCCCGTGGTGTTTGTGACCGGCCAGAGCGAATTCGACGCACGCGCCCAAATGAGTCGCAACGGTGGCGACGATTTGATGGTGAAACCGTTCCTCACTTCGGAGATCACCGTCAAAGCGCTTACGTTCGCCTTGCGCGGCCGTCTTCGGCAACTTAAAACACAGCTGTGCTCGTGAACGCGCTGTTGAAGTTGCCTCCGGCCAAAGCGCGTTTTTTGCATAATTCCCGGCACGTTAACGTGTTGCGTCCCGTCTTTATTCGGAATGAGAAGCTGTCCCTTGTTTTGCCGGTGAGCCTTGATAAACACGCAGCCAAAACAACGTATCCCGCTGACGGAGCACGTCTGGTTTCGGGTGTCTGATAACGGCGCAAGGAGGGCCTTGGCTTTTTGGCCTGGAGCGAAAAAAGCCCTGATCTTGTGGGGTGTTCCCACAAGACCAGGGGCGATTGAACAGTTCTCATTCTACTCGCTTGCCGTTGCGGTAGAAGTCCCGGAGCACCGTGAGGTTATCAGAACCGGAGCACCGTGATGTCATAAGTGATGTCTTGCGTGAGATAGATGCCACCAGGCCCGACCTCCCCCACATAGTGAATCGTGTGTTTCCCTGGCGCGAGCGGGGCCAGCATCAGATACACTCCATCCGTCACCGCCGGATAGATCGTCGTTCCCCCCGGGATACACGTTACACCATTGAATACCGGGAGAAAGTTGCCGCATTCCGCCGTGGTGTAGCTGAAAGGCGGGGACTGCACGAGGTAAGTTGTGGTTTGCGGGTTGCTCAAACCCGCGACCGGGACTCCGTCAATGGTGCAGGTGGTCGCCGTGACGGCACTCCAATTTCCCGTGGCCTCCGCCGCCAGTTCATCCGCTGTAAGCGAAGTCATGGGGCAACCGGTGTTATCCGCCTCGGCGCTGAGAATCGTAAAAAACAGCGGCGTTCCGGCGAGAATGATGACATGGTTGGTTAAGGTGATGCTTCCGGGCGCTCCAGCCAGAAACGCCACACGGCTGGCGGGCCCTTCGCAAATGCCCGGATAACCGACCAGCTCCACATGGTTAGTGTTCTGCCCCAGATACCACTGCCACCATTTGGCTGACCATTCCTGGTAACTGTAGCCATAAGGCAGTGACGACGGCGGGAGAACCTGGCCCGACGATGACGAAGCTGCGATCGCCAGCATCATGAGACCCGCCAAAGCCGACCCGAATCGGCCGCGCCGAGGTATTAGTTTGCTTGTTATGAGTTGATTTTTCATGTTTTTTCTTTCTTTTCAGGCGCAAGGCGCCTGGTTTTAGTTTTTGTTTTTGAGCGAAATCGCCCACCGTAGGACAATGCGAAATGCGGTGGACGAAAGCGCAAGTTATTCTAAAGAAAACAATAAAAACCACGAATTGACCCGGATGGGATTGGGGAAGGAAGATTTCCGACGCACCGGCGCCGGTCGCCAATGGACCAGGAAGCAAAGAAGCTCCAACATCCATGGCCCAAGCACCAGAGAACATCCAAACTCCAAGGTCCTGAAACTCGGCGCATACGGGCGTTGCCGCTTGGTGCCTGGAGCTTTACTCCCTGTCCATCGGTGGTTTAGTGGCGTTGCGCCTTGATTGCGCGATAAAGCCAGGCTCGGGCGTGGGCCCAGTAGTTGTCAGCGGTGCGGGCGGAAATGCCCAAAACTTCGGCGGCTTCCTCAAGGGTGATGCCGACAAAATAGCGCAGCTTCACCAATTCAGCTTCGAGCTGGTTTTGGGCAGCGAGTTTGTCGAGGGCATCATTGACTGCCAGGAGTTGGTCGTCGTCACCCGGCGCCGCGACTTCCACATCTGCCAGGTCCACGCGTTGCTGGTCGCCTCCATGACGTAAAGCGCGTTTGCGGCGGGCCTTGTCAATGAGGATGCGGCGCATCGCCTCGGCCGCGGCGGCGAAGAAGTGGGCGCGCCCCCCAAACTTCGGATTCGCATCCCCCACCAGGCGCAGCCAGGCCTCATGCACGAGCGCGGTGGGCTGCAACGTCTGGTTGGGTGTTTCACGGGCCATTTTGGAGGCCGCCAGCCTGCGCAGTTCGCCATAGACCAGCGGCAGTAGTTCATCGGCGGCCTTGGAATCGCCGTGCTCGATGGACTCAAGAATACGGGTAACGTCGCTCAATCAGCGACTATTATCAGATTCTCCGGCGTGGTACAGAAAATTGAGCGTCTGCACCGGAGCCGACGCCAGCAGGCAGGTTCCGGCGTTTTGCCGCCGCCACTGTTTACGGTAATACTTCAATACGATAGAACCGTTGCGGGTCTGGTCCCATGGTGTCGGATGCGGACATGATGGAATTGGTGGCGGGGATGGGGCTGCCCCGATTGATCCAAGTCACTTGATTCAAATTCGTCTTGAATTGCAGTTGATACATTTCCCCGGACAGGGCGCTCCAGGTGAATGTCAGTCCACTACCGGTATTAACCAATGATTGGAACACCGGCTGGGGCGGAACAAATGTTATTACATCAAACGGATTGCTTGACCCGGTATGGCCTTGGCCATCTTCGGCTTGCAAAGTTACGAAGGTCACCGGTTGGTTTACGGACAGGTCGCCGCTCCAGATGCCGTTGGTAAAGCTCCCGGAGCCGCCGGGACTGACCGGTCCCCAGACCAGCGTATAGCGAATATCCACAAACCACCAACGTTCGCTGTCGATACTACTTGGGAATAAATCCCCAGAAGCCTCGTAGCTTTGGTTAATGGTTCCGTCAGGGAACGATCCGCCTAGACCAAATCCGTAATAGTAGGTTTCCCCGCCCGTATAAGCCGCCAGCCGATACGTCTGTCCCGCCAAAAGTTGAACCGGCGTTGACAATGGCGTTTCCACCCAGGTGCCGGGCACGCTGGTCACGTTCTGGCTGGCGAGCAGAACTCCGGCGTCAGTCCAGATCGACACCTTGGTTCCGAAGTAAGAGCGTACTGCGGTGACCAAAAGATTCGTATCCGGCGTGAACGAGTAGCCAAGGGTAAAGATGCCATTGTAGGCAGCAGAGCCGACGATGGAATTAAAATTTCCAAAGAGGGTATTATTTAGCGGCCCGCTGCCAATGTAGCTCAGCGCCACGGGACCCGTGAAATTGCTGACCGTGGTGTTGTAATAGTCTTGCGCAGTGATGGTGACTCCGAACGGCACACCATTGGATTGGGGCGAGGAAATCGTGCTCCAGACAAAGTGTGTGGTCAGTCCTCTTGCGGGCACCACCTCAAAGGGATTGCTTGATCCGATGTGGCCCTGACCATCGTCCGCCCGCAGGCTGACGTTGGTCGCCAGTAGTTGCACTGTGATGCTGCCGCTCCAGACCCCATTCGTGAAACTGGCAGAATTAGTGGGGGAAATCGACAACGAATTGGTCCCAAACATGTCAATGTATGAACCGCTCAACGCCACGGTGCCGTTAAAATTGCTCACCGTGGTGTTGTAATCGTCTTGCGCGCTGATGGTGACTCCGAACGGCACACCATTGGTTTGGGGCGAGGGGATCGTACTCCAGACAAAGTGTGTGGCCACCCCTCTCGCGGGCACCACGTCGAAGGGATTGCTTGAGCCGGTGTGGCCTTGACCATCGTCCGCTTTCAGAGTCACGTTGGTTGCCGGCTGTTGCACGGTGATGTTGCCGCTCCAGACGCCGTTGGAGAAGCTGGCCGAATTGGTGGGGGTGACTGGCAGCGAGACGGAAAGGCCAACCGTATATCGGATATCCACAAAGGCATAGTGGATGGTATCATCCAAATTCGGAAAACCATCTGCAGCGGTGTAGTACGCTTGATTTATAGTCGCGTCGGGATAGGTGGAGGTTTGATCGAATCTTCCGTAACCATACCCCCCGCCCGTATAGACGCCCAGCCGATACGTCTGTCCAGCCAAAAGCTGAACCGGCGCTGACAATGGCGTTTCCACCCAGGTGCCAGGCACGCTGGTCACGTTCTGGGTGGCGATCAGAACTCCAGCATCAGTCCAGATTGACACTTTGGTTCCGAAGTAACTGCGTACTGTGGTGACCAAAAGATTCGTATTCGGCGTGAACGAGTAGCCAAAGGTAAAGTCTCCGGGGCTGTGGGTCACGGTGTACGCAATGTTGCCAAAGAACGTGTTGGTCCTGTATGCGCCAATGTATGAACCACTCAGAGCCACGGGACCCGTGAAATTGCTCACTGTGGTGTTGAAATAGTCTTGCGCGCTGACGGTGACACCAAACGGCACACCATTCGACTGGGGCGATGAAATGCCGCTCCAGGCCAGATGGTCGATTTGGCCGGGCAAGGCGGTCACAATGGTGCCCAGGGCCTGGCTGCGCGCGATCTTGGCGTTGGCTACACCATAAAGATTGAGGTAGAAGGTCTGGCTAGGCTTGACCGTCACGTGACTGTTAACCGTGACGCTGACCGTTTGGTTGGTCTGGCCTGGATTGAAAGTCAAATAATCGTAGGTGGGCTGGTAATCAGTGCCACCAATGGCTGTGCCATCGGAGGTATCACAACTCACCGTCACGGCCTGACCGCTCGGGACAGACAGACTGACGTTAAAGACAGCGTTGGTTGTCCCTGAAATGTTTTCAACCACCGTCGCGTCGCTCACCAAAAGATATGGCAACGGATTGTCGTTGAGGATCGTGCCCACACCCTGGGCCTTCGCCAGGACGGCGTTGGTGGGATTAGACAGGTTCACGGCAAAGGTTGTCGTCGTCTCGTTAAGCAGGCTGCCAATCACTGGAACGGCGATGGTCTGGTTGGTCATGCCCGGTGCAAAGGTCAAAGTGCCGCTGGTGCTCACATAATCAC
>Ga0181523_10002207_pt1 | contig 19390 bp, 12 predicted proteins | sample PEATcosm2014_Bin_43_FD_119752 | JGI IMG/M metagenome (GOLD analysis project Ga0181523, IMG submission 119752) | Peatland microbial communities from MTU Mesocosm Facility, Houghton, MI, USA - PEATcosm2014_Bin05_30_metaG | ecosystem: Environmental > Terrestrial > Soil > Wetlands > Peat | place...
TGGGTTTTCGGCAAGCGTGAACTACTCGAAGATCATCAATGGCTGGAAGATGGCAGTGGCTGGCAATTACGCACAGAACGTACAGACACTCTTGATCGGCTACACAAGTTCGAACTATGGCTATTCTGCCAATGTAGCCCACCGCTGGGGAAGATTATCAGCCAGTGCGGGAATATCCGGTGGAGAAACGGCGTTGGTCCCCGAAAACGGGCTCAAGAATACTTCGAAGAGCTATAACGCCAGCATGGGCTATGGTCGCTGGCTCACTCTCAACGGCAGCTACTTTGAAGCCACTGGGAGCGTCATCGCGACCGGCTCCGGTTTGATCCCAGAGCCGGTGCCACCGCCGATCCTGCCCCCGGGCCTGTTGACGATGTTTGGTGGGAGGGGCTATTCGGTGGGGCTGAGCAGTTCGCCTGTGAAGAGACTCTTGATCGGAGCGGGATTCAGCAACTCGGATAGCAGCACTAACAGTGACGCAATTTCATCCACGAACCACAATGAACAGTTTAATGCCCTCTTGCAATACCAATTCCGCAAGGTATATGTGACAGCTGGGTTTAGCCGGCTGATCCAGGGGTTCAGCGCCTCAGGCGAGCCGCCGGAAATGGTATCATCGTATTACGCTGGGATAACACGTTGGTTCAACTTCTTCTAAGAATAAGACGGCAGTGGCGGCTGAGCTTAGGCGCAGGGTTAATTTGCGCTGTGCTGCTGTCGATTCCCATCTGGGCGACAAAAACAAACAAAGAAAAGACCGCGGATCCGGAGCCCCCCCAGTTGATGCTGGAGGGCGGGCGGAAGCTGGTTTGGGAGCGCAGTTTCGATGCGGAAGACCAGGTCAAGAAGAAGCGCAGCTTCTGGACCAAGGTGGTGGATGTTGTTGCTGGCAAGCCGGAATACCACACACTGGTGCGGCCCTATAGCATCGTGACGGACTCGCACGGACGAGTGATAGTGACTGACCCGGGAGCCTCGGGAATCCACATCTTCGACTTCACCGGCCAGAAGTACAAGTTCATTGAGCGGAAAGAGAAAGACAAGGACGCGATGCGGTCACCCCAGTGCGTCGCTGTTGACGCCCAGGACAAGATTTATGTGACGGATTCGGAGTCCGGAAAAATATTCGTATTTGAGCCGAATGGGAAATACGAGCGCGCCATTGGCAGCCTGAAATACGGGGAAGGCTTCTTCAAGCGACCGACAGGAATTGCGGTGGATTCCGCAGCTGGCAGGATTTATGTCAGTGATACGCTGCGGCATAAAGTGTATGTCATGGACATGCAGGGGAGCGTGCTGCAAACCATTGGGAAACCGGGGCAGGGCGATGGAGAGTTCAATTTCCCGACGGAACTGCGGCTGGATGGGGAGAACCTGCTCGTCGTGGACGCAATGAATTTCCGCGTGCAGGTGGTTGACCGTTCCGGGGGCTTCAAGTTTGCCATCGGAAAGCTTGGGGACAGCACGGGAGCGATGTTTCGGCCGAAGGCAGTCGGAGTAGATTCGGAAGGAGATATCTACGTAGTGGATGCTTTGTGGGGCGTGGTGCAGGCGTTTAACCGTCAAGGCGAGTTGCTTTATTATTTTGGGGGAAAGGGAACGAGCCCCGGTTTGTTCCAGTTGCCGGCCGGGCTGTTCATCGACCATGACGACCGAATCTACGTGGTGGACTCCTTCAACCGGCGCATCCAAGTATTCCGCTTTTATGGCCTGAAGACCGCGACCAGGGATCGAATGTAGTGAAGCTAAGAATATTATTGCTCTGCCTGACGATGTTACTGGCAGGGGAAACTCTTTTCGCTCAGATCGTAGGCGATGTGGCCGGCATGCACGATCTTGGGCCGGGCACTAAGTCGCCCGTCGTGGGCGCTCGCGCAGATTTTTGCAGCTACTGCCACGCGCCGCACTCGGGCCTGACCCAGGGACTGTGGAACCAGACCCTTACGAAGCAAAGCTACACCGTCTACACAAGCGATACGGAAGCGAATAAGGGCACACAGCCGATGCTGGGCGCTGACACCAACCTATGCCTGAGCTGCCATGACGGGACGGTTGCGGTGGGAGCAACAGTGGCTTACGGCCAAGTCTCCACTCGAGGAACAATGTACTCGTTCGACGTGTTCGGGAACAACCTGCAGCCGTCGCATCCCGTCAGCCTGGTGCGGCCACTGAAAGACAATATCGACCTGATTGCGTCACTGGTTGCGAAGGGCGTAACGGGGGATCCTACCGGGGCGGTAAGGCTCGTTAATGGAAATGTCGAATGCACGTCGTGCCACAACGCTCATGTGCAGGCCAAAGACCTGGTCTCGCAAAACTTTCTGGTGAAGGACAGTTCGAATGGCCAACTGTGCCTGGCCTGCCACGATCCCACGCGAAAAATAAGCAACAAGGTGAATCCACTAGTGGATTGGGCTACCAGCGCCCATGCGATTTCGACGAACAAGATCGCCACGGCCGCGGGGCTGGGAAGCTACCCGACCGTGGCGGCTGATGCCTGCATCGGCTGCCACACGCCGCATAACGCAGTCGGAACGGCGCGGTTGTTGCGGGGGCAAAATGAACAGGATTGCATCGGCTGTCATAACGGGGGTTCGAATTTGACTCCTGTGGCCCCCAACGTTTTTGCGGAATATGCCGCGCCGAAGGTGGGACACCCATTCCCTGGGACAACGAATCCGCACTCTGCCGCCGAGGCCATGCTGCTCAACAGTAACCGGCACTCGACATGCGTGGACTGCCACAATGGGCATGGCTCGGAAGCTGTCGGAACATTCCCCATTCCGCCGGTGATACGCCTCTCGCAGAAGGATGTTTCGGGTATCAGTTCCACGGACGGAACCACAGTGTTAAGTCCGGCAGTCAATCAATTTGAGAATTGCCTGCGTTGCCACGGAGCCAGCACCGGAAAGCAAGTGAAATCCATTTACGGATATCTTCCTGTGCGTGTCGTAGCGAACGGCGATCCATTGAACGTGATTCCGCAATTTGCTTTGACGACCACCTCGAGCCACTCCGTGACGCATTCCGGGGGCAACACCCTTCCGCAACAGAGCCTGCTCACCAATATGCTGAACCTGGATGGAGTTACACCCGGGCGCGCCATGGGCACACAGATTCTCTGCACGGACTGCCACAACAGCGACGATAACCGGGAATTTGGCGGTACCGGCCCGAACGGTCCGCACGGATCCAAGTGGTTTCATATCCTGGAGAGGCGTTACGAGTTCAGCCAAGCGCCGGCGCCGGGCCAACTGATCAACAACTTGTACCCGACTCCAGACTTGAGCGCGAATGGGCCATACGCGATGTGCGGGAAGTGCCACGATTTAACCAATCAGATCATGAAAAATACTAGTTGGAGTCAGCACTCCACCCATATCAATTCGGGATTTAGTTGCTCGACCTGCCACACCGCCCACGGCATGGGCGGCACGAATCCCAATATTACCGGAGAGCGGTTGGTAAATTTTGACGCGAATGTGGTGGCCCCGAATGGCGCCCGGCCCATCTCTTACAACCGCGGGGCAAATAACACCTGCACGCTGGTCTGCCATCAGGTCGTGCATAACCCGAACGGCACGGTCTCCTCGCTCGCTGTCCGCCCGACAACGGGGCTCCCCGTTAAGAAGTAGCCGCCAAAGAGAACTCATCGAGTGGGTATCCTCCCGGTAGGAACTTAAACTTCCACCTACTTGACGATTCAGGTCACTATGGAAGTCTCTTAATTCTTATTTCTGTTCTTGGGTCTGATTGCGGACGAAAGCGGATGCCAGTTGATCCTCGTACACCAGAACAAAACGGGGATCGGACTTTAGAAGCTTGACCAGAGGCAATTTACTCTCTAGCAGAACCACGCCGGATTCATTCAAATAGGGATCATTGCTATACGCTTCGCCCCTCTCCGTATTGAAGAAGAGGCGATCCAATTCCTCACCATAGAGGTCATTGCGACCGTCGATGGCGACGGGATAATCGGGCATGTACCAGGTGAGGAAGCCGCCCCAGTCCAAGTTATTGTAGAGCGGCCCTCGGGGTGGATTTACGCGCAGGAAATTCAGGGCCTTCACGGGATACATGCTACTGATCGCGCGATCGAGGCCACGCTGGTTGAAATCTACAAACGGGGCAAATACGAGCAAGAAAATAGTAACGATAGCAGCAAGAAGAGTGCGATCGAACCAATTGTCCGCGGTCTCGCGGGTGACCTCGGTCGCTTGAGGGAAGTCGGCAAGGCAGGCGGCCGCCGGGATACAGATAAACCAGGAATCACGCATGGTGCGGAACGCGACCATGGCAGCAATCGCGAGCAAAGACAACTTGAAGAGATCCACTTTCTTCCGCCAGCCGAGGGCAAAGAATCCCGCGCCGGTCAGCAAAAGCTGCAAGTAGTGGCTGCTGTCGCGGAAATTGATGGGCTGCAACTCTCGAATCATGGCGTAAGCCAATTTAGCCTGCGAATATTCGTAAACCACCGTGTACAAATGATAGGAATAAGGCCCGATGCAACTGGCCAGAAAACAAGCGGCACAAATGGCACCAAGTTTTCCTGTTGGCAAGGTAGGTTCGAGAAGAAAATCGAACTGTATTCCGATTCGGGCAGCCAAACCCTGCGCCAGGCTCACGATCAGTAGTAGACCCACGAGGAACAGTCCATAAACAAATTGGATATGAAGATTTGCCCACAACACAAAAAGTGGTGGCAGCCAGTAAAGCAGTTGGAAGCGGCCGGTGCGACGAGCTTCCAGGATGAGTGTCAGCGTGATGCTGAAGAGGGCCATAGTGAAGAAGACGGGTCGGGGCATGAGATTGTAGATAAATGCGGCACAGGTAACGACAGCAATCAGGCAAGAGTACCAGAAGCGGCCGGAAAGGCGGCGCGACATCCAGAAAATGCTATAGGCAACAGCCAGAGTCAGCAGCACGCCAAAGAATCCGATGCCCACCAAGCCGAACCATCGGTGGACGAGGGAGAGCAGTACTTCATAGCCCCAGCTGTAGGCTACCCACGGCCGGTTGGCAACGGTACGGGACAAAATCCCAGTGTGTGGAACGGCAGCGTGCTGGATAATCCAGTCCCCGACCTTCAAGTGCCACCAGATATCCAGGTCCAAAACGCAGAACTTCAGCCACATGGATTGACCGGCGACGAACGCCAGCAGTCCACCAAGCACCAGCAATTGCACTCCGCGGCGCCAGGAAAAAGCCTGCAATTCCGCGGTGAAGCTCATGCTACAGGTTTCCACAATCGTTGTTTGATGGCCTTCACTGTACGGTCAACCCAGCAGAAGTAATTGTGATTGGGTTCGGTTGTGCCGCCGTCGTGCCTTGTACCTGGATCGTGTACGTTCCCAGTTCCGGATTCGTCCCAGAGGATGACCCACCACCACCTCCTCCGCCGCAGGCAGTCATGACGAGAGGAAGGACACAGAACAATGCCAGCAGCATCCAGCGGCCACGCCGTTTCCGAGAGCTTCCGGCGAATAGCAAAATGCCGGCAAGTGGCATGAAGGAGTAGTAGAACTGACGCGCCATCAGGATATTCACCGGCCGCGCCAATGAAGCGGAAGAACTAGTTCCGGTCGGCACTTTTACGGTCAGGCTAAAGGGAACCGCCAGGGCACTTGGGGTGATAGTGGGCGGCGTAAAGCTACAGGTTGCGCCCGGTGGCAGAGTGCTCTGCAAACATGACAGGGTAATGGGCTGCTTGGGGTTGCCTGTGTTCGCATTCAAAAAGATCGAATAGGTTGCCAATTGGCCGGGGGAAATGGTTTGCGATCCCGGCGCAGTTGCCGCTGGAACCGTGGCAATCGTGAACGGGTAGGAACCGGAGACGGATGAGCTGGCCTGCGACGTGGCAGTGATAAGGACGAGCGGGTTCGATGGGGCGCTTGAAGGAGCGGTGTAATCGCCGCCGCTGTTGATTGCTCCGCAGTTGGCGTTTCCTCCGCCCACACAGCTCACTTGCCAGTTCACCGCGCTACTGGAACTGCCGTTGAGGGAAGCCGTAAAGGTTTGCGTCGTGCCGGTATAAACCTCGGTGACGCCGGAGGGAGTTGTGCTGACCGTGATGGTAGAAGTTCCACTGCCCGCAAGGAGCACCTTCGCCGAGCCGAACGCCGTGCCATTGGCATTGGAGATAGCGGTCACGGTGACAGTAGTCGAGGTGGGCAAATTCGTCGGGGCTTGATAAAGGCCGGCACTCGAGATGGTTCCCCAAGTCGCATTGCCGCCGGTGACGCCGTTGACTTGCCAGGTCACGGACGTGATCGGCAGACTGGTGGCCTGCCTTGCGGCCGAGACGGTATTCTTAAGCTTCACCGGCTTAACAGCCGCCGTTGTTGTGGAAGTCGAAACCGATGCCACAAATTGCTGTGTGCCGCTGCTGCCGACTGGCACGGTAGCAGAATTCGGAACAACCGTGACACTTGTGGTGGAGGTCAGTTCGCGGATGCGGGAGTTATCCGTATCGGCAACGAATAAGGTGCCGGAGAGAGTGCCAGCGGTAACAACAGCCACACCGAGTGGGTTATTCAGTTCGGCACTGCTGGAGGAACCGCCGTCACCAGAGAACCCGGCGGTGTTCGTTCCGGCCACAGTCACAATGATGTCGCCTACCGCCACCACCTCGCGGATGACCGAGTTCTGGCTGTCCGCAATGAAAAGATTTCCGGAGGAATCCAAGACGACATTTGCTGGAGTATTTAGCTGTGCGCTCGTTGGTGCTCCGTTATCACCCGAATAACCGCGCTGCCCGAGAGTGCCGGCTACGGTCTGGATAATGCCAGTGGTTGCGTTCACTTCACGGATGGCATTGTTATCAGAATCTGCAACATAGATGTCACCTGTAGAGTCAAGAGCGATGCCACCTGGGAATTTAAGTTCAGCGCTGGTCGCAGCTCCGCCGTCACCGCATCCTTCGTTGCTATCGGCACAGGCTGTGCCACCAGTCCCGGCGACGGTCTCAATATCCCCCGGTTGAATCGTGACCCCAGCGATTTTGATCGCAGCAGCCCTTGTGTTGACGACACGAATGGCAGAATTCTCCGTGTCCGCGATGTAGATGTTTCCGTTGCCATCCAGGAGCACACCGTAGGGGTTGTAAAGCGATGCGCTGGTCGCAAGGCCACCGTCTCCAGCAAAGGCGGAAGTATAATTGCCAGCCACGGTTTGAATGTTACCGGTAGCGGCCACGACTTCCCGAATGACAGAATTCGCGGTGTCGGCGACGAAGATATTTCCCGAACCGTCTACGAAGACGCCATAAGGAAGGTTGAGGTTCGCAGCAGTGGCAAGCCCGCCATCACCGCAACCCGGGTTGGATGTGGGGCAGGCCGTGCCATTGCCGGCCACGGTTTCTATCGCGCCAGATTGAATCGTAACTCCGGCGATTGTGACCGCCGCGCTCCCCGTATTGACGACACGAATCACCGAGTTCTCCGTGTCGGCAATATAAACGTTTCCGGAAGCATCCACGAACACTTGTCCGGGGTAGTTCAAGGCGGCGTCAGTGGCAGGAGCGCTGTCGCCGGAGTAGGCGAGAGTATTATTGCCGATGATGGTCTGGATATTTCCAGAAGATACTTCACGAACTACAAAATTGTCGGTATCCGCGATGTACATGTTTCCCGTAGTGTCGACAACCACGCTACTGGGATTGTTCAATTCTGCGCTTGTCGCTGCTTGACCGTCTCCGGCATAGCCCGCCGTTCCATTTCCGGCTACCGTCTGAATCGTACTGCCCGCTGAAAGAACTTCCCGGATCACCGAATTCCCGGTGTCAGCGATGAAGAGGTTGCTCGAGCCATCCACAGCTATGTTGCTCGGTAGGCAAAGTTGCGCACTGGTTGCGGGGTTGTTGTCCCCGGTGTAATTACAGCTGTCGTTATACGCGTAATAGGTTCCAGCCACTGTTTGAATCTGGCTCGTTGCGATCGCCACTTCGCGGATCACCGAGTTGTAGGTGTCCGCTATAAAAATGTTTCCCGTCGTATCGACGAAAACCCCTTCGGGTTCGTCAAGTTGTGAACTGGTAGCCGGAGTGCCGTCACCGGAGTAGCCAGGTGTGGCGTTGCCCGCAACAGTCTGAATGATTCCAGAGCTCGCGATCACTTCACGAATCACGGAATTATCCGTATCCGCGATGAAAATGTTGCCCGAACCGTCTACGAAGACTCCAAACGGGTCATTGAGCTCGGCGCTCGTTGCGATTGCACCGTCGCCGCCGTATCCCCCATATCCATTTCCTGCCACCGTTTGGATATTCCCGCTTGAGGCCAGCACTTCACGAATAAGGCAGTTGTCCGTATCCGCGATGAAAATATTCCCCGAAGCATCCACGAACACACCCTCGGGACGGTTGAGGGCCGCGTTGGTGGCAGGTCCTCCGTCACCGGAATAGCCCAGCGTACCGTTTCCCGCCACTACCGTAAGATTTCCACTCGTGTCCACTTTGAAGATATGACTTGAGTAGGAGTCAGCAATATAGATGTTTCCAGCAGCATCTCGAGCCACACTCCCGGCGTATCCGATGCTGGAAAGAAGTGCGCTTATATTATTGGGGCCGCCGCCCGCGATTGAATTGATGGAATATTGGCTGAGCGAGGGTTGCGCTGTACAGAGCACGACAACCAAAAGGAAGAGAACTGCAGCAATGAGTTTGGGGAAGCGCATGGTCAGTTTGCACTCCCGCCCTGAACTCGATCCAACCGAACCACCTGCGTCGTTTTGCGCCCATCCGGAGTCTGCACTTCCAAGATTATCCGGGGCCGCGTTCCACGATTCCACAGTTCGTACTCGGAACGCGGGATCGTGAACTCCTGGGTCGTGTCCACTGAAGCGAGAGCACGGACAACGATTGAACCTGCCTGTGAACCACCCTTAGTGGGATGAGAAAAATCCCAAACGGTAAACCGCTGAATACGGACGTCGTGCTGCCCGCGGTTGGTGAGATGGAGTTGTATCCGGACGTGCGTTTGAGATCCCAAATCGATCTTCTGGAGTAGCTGGTACGAACCGGTAAGGAAGTTCGAATCTGTGGCTCGGGCAACGCCGAGCACAAACACAAGGACCCCGGCGACGATCATCAGCCTGGTACAGGTGTGAAGAATCTTGCAATTCATAGAAATCAACCGTCCTTCCCTCTCTGCGACCGGAACCAACCGGGTGTTCTGCCTTGAAGCTCTGAGGGACCACTTCGGCAGCGAACTTCACTTCCTCAACTCAAAAGTGTAGCCAAATCAATCCCTTACTGAAAGATACGTGTCAAGAAGCATGTGCAACAGCGACCTTTATCACCACAGATTGTGATGCCCGTCACAAATTCAGACTTGCGGAGGAAACTCAAGAGTTTGTTGCCGAAGTCACCGTTCTCTTCCATCCAGTTTCGGACTGCTCACCCGCTACCCCTGATTCGTGGTATTCGCCATCTTCGTTGACAGCCCAAAGATCAAACTTGGTTTCCCCGGCAAGGATGTTCCGGGCAGCGAGCATGGCAGTCATCATGGCGTGGTCCTGATTGTTGTACTTGTGCATGCCGTTGCGGCCCACGAGATGGAGGTTGGGGCAGTGGGCATCGAGCGCCTGCCGCACGACCTCGACGTGAGACTTATACTCGTCGTCATAGACGGGATAGGCCTTAGGCTGGCGGATCACGCAACCATCTACGGCATCTATGGCGGCAGCCAAACCGATCTGTTCCAGTTCCCGCTTTGCGAGGGCAATCAGTTCCTCATCTGGCGTGGTCCATAGGCCGTCGCCTTCGAAACAGAAATACTCCAGGCCGTAGCAGCAGAATTTTGGATCAGGCACCATTTCAGGTGACCAGGACTTGTAATTCTGAACACGGCCGACTTTAACGTTGGGGTCGTGGATATAGATCCAATTGTCGTGGAAGCGGTCACGTTCTTGCAGGATCAGCCCCACGGTGAGAAAGTCGCGGTAGCGCAGGGAGTTCCCGGACCGGAGCACGGCTTCCGGAAGGCGCGGCAGGATTTGCGAAACGAGTTCACGGATTGGCATCGAGGAGACGAGATGCTCACCGATAAACTGTTCGGTCTGACCGTCCCTCGTGGTCGCGGTTACCACCCAGGATTTTGTTGCGTCATCAAAGCGTGCGCCGGCCACGGTGCGGCCGAGCAGGACCTCGCTGCCCATGGCGCGGATTTTCGCAGCACAAGCCTCCCACATCATGCCTGGCCCCAGGCGCGGATAACGGAAGGTGCCTATCAGGGTCTTGACGATCTGGCCGCGATCTTCTGAACGACGTTCCGGCAAAAGAGCATTTTTGATGGCAGAACCAAGAGAGAGGCCCTTGATGCGCTGCGCGGCCCAATCCGCGGAAATCTCTTTGCAGCTCATTCCCCAGACCTTTTCCGTGTAGGTTTTGAAGAAGATGCGGAAAAGTCGTTCCCCGAAGTGGTTGACTACCCAGTCTTCAAAGGATTTCGGATCCGGCGTGGGGTTCAAGCGTGCGTACAGGAAAGACAACACGCAGAGCGTGGATTCAAATCCCCCAAGTTTGGAGAGGGCGTCGAAGGGTTTTAGCGGGTAGGAATAGAAGTGGCCGCGATAATAGATTTTCGACGAGCGCGGGCGGTGCAGCATGTCCGCGCCAAGAATCTCCGTCCACAAATCTTCCACTTCGCGGGACTTGGAAAAGAAACGGTGGCCGCCAATGTCAAAGCGGTAGCCGTGGTAGTCGACGGTTCGGGAAATTCCGCCGACATACCGCGGATCGCTTTCCACTATCACCACATGCTGGCCTTCTTTGCTCAATTCATAGCCAGCGGTCAGTCCGGCAGGCCCGGCTCCCACAATGACAGCTTTCTTTCTCTGCTTGTCCATAATGCTTTTCCCTTGAGCCCACGTTGCCTGAGAAGGATGAATTGTCTATGAAAGCCGTCGCGCGATCCATTTTCCGTTCGCTCGCAAAACCCACCGCATGGGACTTCCCATCTTTCCTTATTGGCACTGCCTGCCAACCAAAAGTAGCAGATGCGTCGGTCGGTTCAAATAGCATCATCGGCGCGAACCACTGACCTAGTAGACCACCGAGATCGCCTCCAGCCGTGCAACAGCCAAAATATCCAGTAACAGTATCGTTGGCACGTCCTACTGCCTCAGTTCGTAGGAGAACATATATTCGATTCGATCGGGCGCGTTCGCGACCGTTTGTGTGGTTTTCAGGGAGTCGGACAATCCATCGGCCGGGGTCCCGGGCAAGCTGTCGTTAGAGAGGACAAAGCCGCCTGGTTTCAACATCAATGCCATGTTCTTCCGTGCGAGCGCCTGTTCGAACGCGCTGAAGTAGACAAATATATTTGTTCCGATAATCAGGTCGAACCCCTTGTCCGGGGCGATAGCGAGATGTTGAAAGACGATGTTGGTATCCAGCGGGGTTATCCGTTGGACGATTTCAGGACGAATCTTCACTGCCCGAGTCTGTGTCTCTGTGGCAGCACCTTCAGGCACGTCAATTGGCGGGACGGGTTGGCCGATGCTGGCGCCGATTTTCCCCCAGTACTCCAGGAATGTTTGCCGATACTCTGGTGACAACCGTGCGCTGGTGTTCCACGGAAGTTGCACAACGTAGGCGTGTCCGGTGGCCGCATTTTTTCTCGCTCGTTCAATATGGAAATTAATTTCCGGGCTGATGTCCAACGTATAGATTTCAATGGCCCCAGGCGCAGCGAGACCCAGGCGAATTAGCGAATCGAGAACGGCAAACGGTTGGATCGTCTGCGGTGGGTAAAAATCATTGCCCTTTTCTTTGTTCGCGAAGTCCAGGCCGGGGCCCACGATCGCCACGCGATGGACGGAGCCCGGCTGTAATAGCCCCTTCTTTAGCATGTTCTGCAGGTGCTGATCGATCAGGAAGTCAGGCCACAGGTTGGTATCGAGGGATATCCCGCGATCCTCAAAAAGCTGATCGCGATTGCCCTCCTGCACTCGGCTGGTGTAGCGAATCAGTTCGTCCCGCATCCTCGCCAGATTCGCGAGCAGGTAAAGTTTGACTTTCTTCCTGTCGGCCGGAGTCTTGAATGAATAGCCCCTTTTTTCAAGGAAGACGCGCATCTGCTCGATGCCCTCGTTTGTGGTTGCTATAGCCATCGCGTGAATCAAATCGTCGGCGCGGTTTTCGGCAAATGCGTTCACCAGGGAGCTTTGGCCAAATTTGAGAAGATAGGCGTCATCGATGCGATATTCCTTTGTGAAAGTGACTCCAAAACGCAATAGGTTAGTCAACGTGTCTTCCTGGCCGCGGTCAAGCCGTGCCCGGATGGCAGCGTCTTCTTCGTGGACCCAGTTTGTCCAGGTGTCCGCGGATAAAGGCAGGGATGCCGTCAACGCCGGCGGAAGATTGCCTTCCATTGCTTGGACTACCGGCGCGGCTTCCCGGAAGGTCAGGAATTGGGCGCTGCCGCTCGATTGAGCCGAGACATCAGTCGCAGAGCACAACATCAGCCCAATAACCAGAGCTCTGAGATTGTTGTGGCTCATTCGATTCCCGTGCCAAAGCCGCGACTAAGGATTCTTCCCCGCTGATTGTTTTGCCTGGGCGACGATCTGCATCACTTTATCTTTTGCTTCGTAATTCGGGTTGGTATCCAGGAGCTTTTGCCAGGTGGCCACGGCCCCGTTAACGTCCTTTTTGCCCTGCCACTCCACCACGCCGAGATTGAAAAGCGTGTCAGCCTTGTTGGGTTCATAGGAGAGAACTTTATTGAATTGAGCGATTGCCGCGTCCGCATTGCCGGTGTACCAATAAGCAGTGCCCAGATCGGTGCGCACCGAACTATTATTGGCCTGTGATTTCAAAGATCGCTCGTAATAGTCGATCGCGGTGGGGTATTGCTTCACGTCGTAATAGATGTTGCCTACCTGCGCCAGAAGGGCGGCGTTGTTCGGATCGGTCTTTAAATGCTCAAGCAGCGGAGCGGCCTGCTCATCGGCAGCCTTCTTGAGCTCCTCAGCAGAAGGCAGCCCAGCCATCGAGCTGAAATTGGGCGGTGCAGATTGATCCGGATTGCCCCCCGGGGATGGCGCGGATGCGACCTGCGCCGAGGTTGTCGGGGCAGAGGTTGCCGCAGTGGACCTGCGGATCAGCCAGCCGCCGCACACTCCGAGCAGCAGCGCGACCGCTGCGAGCGTGAATGCCTGTGTGCCGCTCCAGGAATTGCTGGTCGTTGTCTTAAGTTCCGTCACGTGTTTCCTTCCTCCCGTGCGATGGCCAGTTCGTTAATTCTTTGTTCCGGTGCTCGCCTTTGCGTCCGCAATCATTTTTTCCACGATAGACTTGCGATCCAAATTCGGATTGTTCTTCAGCAGCTGTTGCCATATGGCAATCGCTCCGGCGGGGTCCTTCTTACCCTGGTACTTCATTACGCCCAGATTGAAGAGGGAATTCACGTCGTTGGAGTTGTATTTCAAAACCTGGTTCAATTGGCTGATCGCACCATCCACGTCGCCCGAATAGTACAGACAGGAAGCCATCTGCGTACGCACCGGCACATTCTTCGGGTCGATCTTTAGCGCCCTATCAAAGTAATCGGTGGCCTCCTTGAACTGGTGGGAAGCCTGGTAGATGCCTCCGATTTGGACCAAGATGCCAGCATTTTTCGGATCGGCCTTGGATTTCTCGATTAACGTGGACGCCTGCACATCCGCCATCTGCTTCATCTGTTCCAGCGTAATTTGCGGGTGGCCACCGCCCGGGATTGCTGACGGATTTGCGGCACTCCTTGAAGGTTGAATTTGGGCACGGCCCTGGCTGCCAATCCTACCCAAGAAGAAGTACCCCACCGAGAGGCCAACCAGCAGACTAACGAGTGCAAGGACGTAAACTTGCTGTGTGGACCATTCGGCACTCGGGTTTGCGGCAACGGGCTTCGATGGGGTGGCCATAGGTTTCGCTCCTGATTCACCCTACACCGAGTTCGGCTGCCGGTGGAAGAGTCTTCTAATGCTTTGATTTGCCAGAAGTTGCCGGTGATTAGGCAATCTTCGGAACATGAGTGATTCTGGCGAGCCAGCCAATCCTGCCAAACAGCTAAGGCTATGAAAACAGGGTAGGTGGTGCGCAGCACAACGTGCCGCGCCATGCGTCACAATTCTTTGTGACTTGTGTCACAACATCCATTCTAGTGTCCAAACTCATCCAATTGTTGGGTATCTAGTTCTAAACCCAGTACAATACTTGTTGGTCGTTTTGGGAGAATGCTCGAATTGAGCCTGGTGAAAGATCATTCAAGACGTACGCGACAGTCCTTGGCAGCACTGGTGTGCCTGCTTTGCTTCGGCTCCGGAGTGATCTGCCATCGCTCGCATTTCGCTGCCAAGTCCCCATCCGCTGGGCCTCTTCAGGCGCGGCCGACGGCAACGCAATTCGTCATTGCCGATCTCGATGGCGACCAGATTCCCGATTTGGCTCTGGTGGAACTGGGAAGCCTGAAATCTGCGCAGACCAGCTATTCCATCCGTTTGCAATTTGGCGGCGGAGCACAATCCGCAATCGGGGTCGAGGCGCCCTTCGGCGGGTTGCGCGTCGCGGCCCGGGACGTCAATGGCGACGACCATATCGACCTGATCTTGACGTCCAACTTGGATGAGAGATTTATCGAAGTCCTGCTGAACGATGGGCACGGCAACTTTTCGCAGGCGGCATCGGACGATTACGCTCAACTGCTAGATGAAACCCCATTACGCCTCAACGGCCCCATCTCGCCTCGAGTGGAGCAATCCACGCTCGCTTCTTTGCGCTCTACGTTCGGCGAAGAAGGGGTTCTGAATTCAGACCTTCGCGCCCGACTAGCATTGGAATTCTTGCTGGCGTACAGAAATGAGAGCGCGCTCAATCCACAGATCTGTCTATGCCAGGATCGTGCCCCGCCCACCGCTGTAGCATTCTCTTAATCTTTCCCTTATCCCGCTGTTATACATTTTAGTGGCCACTGCGGCTATCACTTCGGAGAAGACTCCGAGAAGGCGTGCTTCAGGCGCGCCGTGAGCTTCTAAATCGTGCGGAAGGCTGGCATCATGCAGTCTCCGCATTCAACCTAGATTGAGGATGTGAGGAAATAGTCATGCGGCGTTTTATCAGGGGTGTCTATCTCGCTCTTTTGTTCACGGCGGGATTCGCAAGCCAAGTCCGTTCCCAGAAAGCCCTGACCTGGGACGAAGTAAAAGTGCGCTTCGAAGCGAATAACCCGACCCTGCGCGCCGGCCAGATTGGCATTGACGAATCCAAGGCCAACGAAATTAGCGCTTACTTGCGTCCAAATCCCAGCCTGGCTCTGCTCTCGGACCAGATCGATCCCTTCCCGGGTGGGCCATCCCACGGGCCGTTTGCCTATTGGCTGACCTCGGCCACCGTCAGCTATTTGCATGAGCGAGAACACAAGCGGGAACTGCGGCTCGATAGCGCACAGGACGCAACCAAAATCGCCGTCTCCAGTCAGGCCGACCTCGAGAGGGGTTTGATTTTTAACCTGCGAGGCGCGTTCGTGGGCGCACTTCAGGCAAAGGCCGTTCTGAAGGTAGCGCAGGATAACCTGGCCTACTGGGATAAGTTGCTCGCCATAAGCCGCGACCGGTTCCAAGTCGGCGATATCGCGCAAATTGATCTGGAACGTCTTGAACTGCAACGCGTCCAGTTTGAGTCGGACTTGCAGACGGCTGAAGTCAATCTGCGAACCGCGAAGATTCAACTGTTGATGTTGCTGAATGACCGGACGCCTGTGGATCAATTTGACGTAATGGGACTGTATGAGTTTAGCGACCAACTTTCCACTTTAGATGAATTCCGCCAGATTGCGCTTGAGACGCGTCCGGACTTGAGGGCAGCCGCGCAAGCCGTCGAAAAGGCACAAACGGACCACAAGCTTGCTATCGCCAACGGATCGACCGATCCCACCGTCAGTTTCGATGTGGGCCGCAATCCTCCCATCGACACATATATTGGAGTCGGCGTCAGCATTCCGCTTCGCGTCTTCGACCGAAATCAGGGAGAAAAGTTGCGCACGCAACTGGACATCGACCGCAACCAGAAACTGCTGGACGCGGCGCAGGCACAAGTTTTCAGCGACGTGGACTCCGCCTACGCGATGGTGAATAGCAACGTAATCCTGCTTCGGCCCTATAAGGCCAAGTATTTGCAGCAAGCCGCCCATGTGCGGGATACGGTCAGGTTTTCCTATGAGCACGGAGGTGCGTCTTTGCTCGATCTTCTGAACGCGGAGAGCGACTACCGGAGCATTGAACTAAACTATGTGAATTTGATTGGCGCCTACTTGACGGCCGCAGCACAGCTGAACATGGCCGTGGGCCGGGAGGCCATCCAATGAATCGCAGTCTGGCTCTCGAAGCGGTAACCATCTTTGCCTTTGGCGTTTTCTTGACCGGATGCGGCGGCAAACCGGAAAGCGCCGGTGCGGGAGGTGCTCCACCACCCGCCAAAGTGGAAAAGGAAGAAGACGTCGGGCTATTGACAGTGCAGCGTCCGGAATTGTTTCCACTGGTGAAAGCGGCGGAATATTCGGCAGCGCCTACGTTGAACGTGACCGGTTCCGTGGTTCCAGATATCAACCGCACGGTTCCGGTGATTTCGCTGGCTTCCGGGCGGGTCGTGGAGATTCGCGCGCGCCTGGGCGACAGGGTCGAGAAGGGGCAAGTGCTCCTCCGTGTGCAGAGCCCCGATATCGCGGGCGCATTTTCCGATTACCGGAAGGCGGTTGCGGACCAAGCGCTGGTGCAGAAGCAATTCGAGCGCGCGCAAATTCTCTACGATAAGGGCGCCATCTCCCTGAACGATTTCCAGGTTGCGCAGGGCGCAAACGATAAGGCCAAAGTAGACGTGGAAACCACGCTTGAACATCTTCACGTCCTCGGAGTCGATAAGGACCACCCGAGCGGCATAGTCGATATCAAGGCTCCGGTCTCCGGCGTCATTACCGATCAACAGGTCACCAATGCTGCTGGCGTCCAGGGATTGTCGGGGAGCAATCCTTTCACGATCTCGGATCTCACGAGCGTCTGGGTTCTCTGCGATGTCTATGAGAATGATCTCGCGAACGTGCACGTGGGGGAGACCGCCGAGATCCGCCTGAACGCTTATCCGGACAAAGTCTACACCGGAACAATCAGCAACATTGGGCCCATTCTGGATCCCAATATTCGCACCGCTAAAGTACGCGTGCAGGTGGCAAATCCGGGCTTGCTCATGCGCGTCGGCATGTTTGTGACCGCATCTTTCCATGGGCAAAAGAAGGTGGAGTCTGCGTCCGTCCCTGCGTCCGCCATTCTGCATCTGCATGATCGCGACTGGGTGTATGTCCCGGCCGGCGGCAACAAATTCCGCCGCGTGGAGGTAACTGCGGGCAACAATCTTCCTAACCAAATGCAGGAAATTCGCAAGGGCATTGAAGCAGGGCAACAGGTAGTAAGCAACGCCCTGGTCATGCAAAGCACGGTGGAGCAATAGCACCTCCATGAATCATTGCCAAATAACAAGGACCCTCCGATGATTCGCGCCATCGTCGATTTTGCACTGGACAACCGCTTCATTGTTCTCGCGATTGCCGTATTGCTTCTGATTTGGGGCGCGGTCTCATTCCACAACTTACCCGTGGAAGCCTATCCGGACGTGGCCAATAACTACGTCCAAGTGATCACCCAATGGCCGGGACGAGCAGCAGAAGAGGTAGAGCAACAAGTCACGATTCCCATCGAAATCCAGATGAATGGGCTGCCGCATTTGGCCCATCTTCGCTCGGTTTCCCTCTTTGGGCTCTCGAGTCTCATGCTCGTTTTCGACGATTCTTCGAACAATGATTGGAACCGGCAGAAAGTGTTGGAGCGGCTTTCCCTGGTCACGTTACCGCCAGGGTTGCAACCCCAGATGGGAACTGATTACAGCCCGGTGGGACAGATCTATTGGTACACGCTGAAAAGCACGAACCCGAAGTACGACTTAATGGAGCTGAAGGCACTGGAGGACTGGACGCTCGAAAAGCAATTCAAGTCCGTGCCGAACGTCGTGGATGTCTCGAGTTTTGGTGGCACCACGCGCGAGTATCAAGTGAGAGTGGATCCGGCCAAGCTGGTTTCCTATGGCCTGAACATTGGCCAGGTGGAGCAGCAGATCGCCGCGAACAACGTCAACGCCGGCGGAAGTTTTATTGAGTCCGGTTCGCAACAGATCAATGTTCGCGCTGTGGGTCTATACACCAGCGTCCAGGACATCGAAGAGACCGTTCTTAAGTCACAAAGTGGCACGCCTCTTCGCGTGAAGGACATCGCCACCGTGACTCAAGGCCCCAAGATTCGCCTGGGGAAAATTGGCAAAGCCATCCGGCGCGAGGATGGCACGATTCTCGACAACGAAGACGTTGTCGAAGGCATCGTGCTGCTCCAAAAGGGAGCCGAATCCGACAGCACGCTCGAAGGAATTCATGCCAAGGTCAAGGAACTAAACGACCATATCCTTCCGCAAGGCGTTCAGGTGGTTCCTTTTCTGGATCGAAGTGACCTGGTGCACTACACCACGCACACCGTGCTCCACAATCTGGCCGAAGGCGTGATGCTGGTCTCTGTTATTCTCTTTTTCTTTCTCGGAAATGTGCGCGGCGCCCTGATCGTCGCCATGACCATTCCGTTTTCGCTGCTCTTTGCCTCTATTTGCCTGGATCTGAACAAAATCCCCGCGAACCTGCTGTCGCTCGGAGCGCTGGACTTCGGCATGGTCGTGGACGGCGCCGTTGTAGTCATCGAAAATATCGTGCGCCATTTCGACCTGCCGAGCGCCGCACAGAAGACACCGCTCGAACGCATCCGTGACGCCGCCCATGAAATTCAGCGGCCGGTATTCTATGCCATCGCCATCATCATTACCGCTTATATGCCCATCTACACCTTGCAAAGCGTGGAGGGCAAACTCTTCCGCCCGATGGCCTGGACGGTTGCTTTTGCGCTGCTTGGTGCGCTGATTTTTTCGATGACCATCGCACCGGTCCTGGCCGGTGTCCTTTTCCGCAATGGTGTGAAGGAGTGGCACAACCCCTTGATGGAGTTCCTGCGGAGCCACTACCGCAGCTCCTTGCGCTGGGCCATCGAACATAAACGCCTTACGCTGACTCTTGGCGCCTGCGTCCCGTTGCTCGCCGCCGCTATCGTCTACAGCGGGGTCATCGGATCCGAATTTCTTCCCCACCTCGATGAAGGTGCAATCTGGGCTCGCGGCACTTTGGCGCCAAGCACTGGTCCCACCGCTGGAACGCAAATCATGGATCAGGCGCGGCTGATTTTCGCTTCCTTCCCGGAAGTGAAGCAAGTCGTTTCCCAGATTGGGCGTCCCGATGACGGCACCGACACAACCGGTTTCTTCAATACCGAA
>Ga0181523_10002208_pt1 | contig 19371 bp, 16 predicted proteins | sample PEATcosm2014_Bin_43_FD_119752 | JGI IMG/M metagenome (GOLD analysis project Ga0181523, IMG submission 119752) | Peatland microbial communities from MTU Mesocosm Facility, Houghton, MI, USA - PEATcosm2014_Bin05_30_metaG | ecosystem: Environmental > Terrestrial > Soil > Wetlands > Peat | place...
ATGGTGGCGCACGGGCATCGCGACGGCTGGGGTAGCCCTGGCTGTCGGGGGCATCTTGCCGAAACTGAGTGACGTAGCAAGAGATCGAGCCATTGCTCTGGGGGCTGGGTATGGCGTACTTGCACTTTGTTTTATCGTCGACGGCTCGCTTCGAGACTCTCTCTCCCGTCAGGCATTGGAGTCGGGATCTTTTTCTAGGTTTCCTGCCTGGACAGTGACGTTGATAACCGTCTATATCTCCGGATTAATTATCTTTACGGTTCTCGCGCTTTTCTAGCCTCATCGAACCAGGCGTCGGGGGCGGGACGACGAACTGGTTCGGCCGCTTGCACTGGCAGCGCCGCGGTTACTGGTCGCAGTTCGCCGGTAAAGTTTCCCGAGTGGCGGCGCCGAGACGACGAACCAAAAAACTCGACCTCACGATGAATGACGCAATTTGCTGAAAAGATCTATGCCACTGAAAAGATCTATATGCCAATTGCCCCCCGCCGACTTTGAGGGATCCCCACCACAGACCGTCCGCGCTGTAGTTCGTGACCTTGTGGAGGTCCGCGATGAACGCGCTCTGGATCGTCAACGACCTCACACCTTGTGAGCGTCATTCCCCGGGTAGATGACCATGTTTGAGCAGCCGAGGATACGGCGCGACTACGGTTGGTTCACCGCTCCCCTCCAGGCGGAGCTCGAGCACCGGAGAATGGATGCTGATCGGGCGGAGTGCAGAGACGGTCCAGCTCAAGGCCATTCTCGACCAGGTTCGCGGGGGCATGAGCAGCGCCCTGGTCCTTAGAGGTGAGCCGGGAATTGGAAAGACGGCCCTTCTCAATGCCGTAGTCGATTCAGCTCAAGACCTATCGGTGATCCGACTGGAAGGCATCGAATCCGAGATGCAGTTGGGCTATGCGGCCCTACACCGGTTACTCCTTCCCTACCTAGGGCGATTAGACCACCTCCCCGAACCTCAACGCGGCGCTTTGCAGTCGGCCTTTGGACTCAGTTTATTGGGCCCTCCCGACCGATTTCTGGTCGGCCTGGCCGCGCTGAGCCTCCTCGGTGACGCAGCTCAAGAAGTCCCATTGCTGATCGTCGTCGACGATGCCCAATGGCTGGACAGCGAGTCAGTGGCCGCCCTCGTCTTCGTAGCTCGCCGATTGCACGCTGACCGAATCGCTATTGTCTTCGCCGCTCGGGAGGCACTCGAGATCGGCGCGGCGTTCCAGGGCATTCCGGAGCTTTGGGTCTGCGGACTCGATGAGGATTCTGCCCGCGATCTCCTGAAGTCCTCTGTCTCGGACCCTGTCAGTTACCGGGTCGCTGAACGGATCATCGTCGCCACTCGTGGCAATCCCCTTGCCCTGCGGGAATTGAGCGGTGAGCTGACAGCGGAACATCTCTTGGATCACGCTCCTCTGCCGGACCCCCTGCCCATCAGTGACCTGATCGAGGCCCGGTTCCTGCGCCAGGTCCGGTCGCTGCCAGCCGATACCCAACTGATCCTGCTCGTCGCTGCGGCAGACCCCGAGGGGGATCCCCGTGCTGTGCGTCGTGCCGCGGAAGGTCTGGGCCTCCCGGCAGTCGCCATTGAACCCGCGGTGGACGATGGGATCTTGGTCATTCATCCCCGGGTCGAGTTCCGCCACCCCCTCGTTCGCTCAGCCGTCTATGGCGGCGCCACGACCGAGGACCGACGACGTGCCCACCATGCCCTTGCTGCTGTCGCGGATACCGAGCGGGACCCGGATCGGCGGGCGCTGCACCTTGCGCTCGCAGCCGTCGGTCCGGACGAGCAACTAGCGGCGGCCCTGGAACAATCCGCCGCTCATGCCCGTTCCCGTGGCGGCTACATCGCCGAGTCGTCGCTTCTCGTTCGGGCCGCCGGCCTCACTCCTGACCCTCAACGAAAGGCAGGCCGGCTCCTCGCAGCGGCCCACGCAGCACTGCTGGCCGGCAATACCCGCTACTCGGAGTCCCTTTTGCAGGAGTCCCGCCCCCACCTCGTCAATCCGATCGAGATAGCACAGGCCCAGCGCCTCGATGGGGACCTCCGGTTTCCCCTGGGCCAACCCCACCTTGCCCCGTCTCTTCTGCTCGCGGCAGCCAGAGCGTTCGAACCCCTCGACCGCGTCCTAAGCCACCACTCGCTTCTCGAGGCGTTCTTGGACTGCGTGATCTCACAACAGTTCACCGAGGGAACAACCGGGGTCGAAATTGCCAAGACCGCGCTGGGCTCTCTTCATGCTCAATCAACGCCGACAACGGCGGCTGACATCCTCCTCAAGGGGGTAGCACTGCGTTATGCCGGCACCTATGCCGATGCGGTGCCGGCGATGCGAGACGCGGTTCAGGCCCAAGCCAACATGACCCCCGAAGAGATCAACCGATGGACCTATCTCGTATCCATTATGGCCTTTGAACTGTGGGACGAGGTGGGGCTCCGGGGCACACTGGAGCGGCTCGAGGGTGCGGCGCGGGCGTTGGGAGCTCTGTCTGCTCTCCAGACCGTGCTGATTGGGTTGGCAGCAATCGAGGTCCGGGCAGGACGGCTCGTGGAGGCACGGGAGCGCTACTCCGAGCTTCAGGATGTGACCATGGCGATCGGTGACTTCGTCGAACTTTATGCGCTATTCGATGTAGACCTACTCAGCTGGCAAGGAGACGAGCAGGCCCGAGCCAAGGCCGCCCAGCTGGTGGAAGGCGGCACCGCCTCTGGCTCGGCGGCGATCACCCGCTATGCCAACCTGTCTCTTGCAATATTCGAGCTGAGTGAAGGGCGATACGAACAGGCCTTAGCCGCCGCGCAATCGGTAGCCGACGCGGATGCAATGGGCTATAGCTGTCAGGCTCTTCCACTCGTCGTCGAAGCAGGCATGCGTTGCGGCAACCGCGACGTCGCCACCGGTGCACTGGCGTGCCTTGCTGAACGGGCGACCGCTTCGGGCACTCCGTGGGCCCTCGGACTCCTGGCGCGCTGCCGGGCGTTGGTGGCCGACGGTTCGAGTGCCGCGTGGCTTTACGAAGAAGCACTAGATCATCTCGGGAAGACCTCGTGGCGCACCGAGGTGGCGTGGACCCATCTTCTCTACGGGGAGTGGCTCCGGCGTCAGAAGCGACGCGGTGAAGCCCGCGAGCAACTTCGGTGGGCATATGAGATGTTCGACACCATAGGGGCCAGGTCGTTCGCCGAACGGGCCCGGGTCGAACTACTGGCAACAGGTGAGCGCGCCCGCACCCGAAGAGCAGAAACGGCGCGTGACCTGACATTCCGAGAGCTTCAGATCGCGCGATTGGCGGCTCAACGAACGACGAGCCGGGAGATTGCCGGTCAACTCTTCATCAGTGCTAATACGGTGGACTATCACCTCCGCAACGTATTCCAGAAGCTGGGAATCTCCTCGAGGCGCGACCTCGCCGGGCTGCTGCCCGACGAGGTCGGCCAGTTGGCATAGATCATCACAGCGCAAGTCGTGGGGCGTTCATTCTCCGAATCTCCCGTAAGTCTGGTTTCGCGTCACCTTGATCTCGGAGTCAACTCCCTGTGGTCTCGGACATGATCTCGTTTCCTCTTGTCACGTTGGTAGCTAACAACTTTCCGTATTCCTCGGCTGAGCACCGCCGGAATTTGCGCGCTCGAAGTGCCGCATGCTGACGATGACTTCAATGCATGGGTCGTTGTCCCCCATCGATGAAATAGTTTTCCCCTGTGACGCTCGCAGCACGCGGTGAAGCCAAATACGTCACGAGCGTTGCCACTTCTTCTGGAAGGGTAAATCGGCCGCCGGAGGTTCCCCTCATCCGAGTAAGCACGAAATCGCGTGAATCGCTCCCGTCCATACCGATGGCGGCAGCGATGGTCTCGGCGATACCGTCGTCTCCCAGCCATAAGTCGGTACCTACCGGGCCGGGCGATACGGCATTTACGCGTATACCCTTCGTTCCGAACTCCTCGGCCAGAGCCTTGGTTACGTGCACCACCGCTGCTTTGGCTGCCCCATAATCGATGGTGCTGCCATCGGGCTCGAGGTTGAACGTTACCGAGGCAACGTTCACAATCGCCCCGCTGCCCTGCTCGATCATCGCAGGCAGAGCAGCCCGACTGGACCCAAGCATCGTAAAGAAGTTGATATCCAACGACCACTTGAAGTCATCGTCCGTGACACCCAAGAAACCGTCCAGTCGAACCTTTGTGCCACCAACGTTGTTGACGAGAATGTCGACCCTGCCATGCAACTCGAGAGTTCGCTTGACGAGGTCCGCTGGGGCGCCCGCGTCAGAGAGGTCAATGGCGATCGGTGTGACATTTTCGAGACCCTGCAGGCTTGAGACTCTGCGCGCGGCCGCAACAACCAGAGCTCCCTCGTCTGCCAGCGCTTCCGTGACTGCCATGCCGATCCCCTTGCTGGCGCCCGTCACAATCGCCACCTTGTTTCTCAGCATCAGATCCACATCGTCCTCCTCTGTGGCGAGCCGACCCGAAGTATCCGCTGAGCAGGCAAGACACGATCAGAAGTCACCCTCCATGGACACTCTGACTTGTTCCTTCTACCGTCGAATCCCCATAAACGGATAGTCATCCGAACGGGGTGTTTGCCATGCACCCCTTTTCGGGTTCTTGCAGGCAAGTTTGCATAGTGACCTGCACTTTCTTGGGTCACGGCCGAACGTGACTACCCGATTTCCATGATTCGAAGCCGCCTCCCTACCTTTCACCCATTCTCGATACCAAGTGAATTCCGGCACCGGGTCGGAGTGGTCACGATCGGCGAGGACTTCGACATCACGTCCGACGAACGGGAAATCTCCAGTTCAGGGCACGGTTGTGGCCGCCGGATCCCACGAACCTACTGATCGGGCGTATTGAGCAACCCCCCCTTTGGCGTCAAGCATCAACGGTCGATTCCCCGGGAGTCGAACGTAGATTGCACGGACTATTCCTTCTTGAGGATTCGACGATTGGGACAATTCGCCATGCTGCGGTGAACGACTACTCGAAACAAGGAGCTGACTCGTGGGTCAGAACATGGTCTTGAAACGGAGTTCCAATCACCTGGTGAACGACAGCGAAGGCATGGGGGTGATCGGCCATTGCACGGCGGCGTCGCTCAACAATAGCCTCGGACGCTACGCAGGGGCCTTGAGTGCGGCCGAGCGAGCATGCGAATGCCCGCAGGAGATCGGCTTCTCGACGCTGGTGTTGCCAGAGCTAATCGAGGCCGCCAGCCGCAGTGGCAAGACACAGCGGGCCTCCGACGCGCTCGACCAGTTGACGGGAGCGACACGCGCCAGCGGCACCGATTGGGCACTCGGGATCGAGGCACGGTCTCGTGCGCTGGTGAGCCAGGGCGCAATCGCAGAGGGCTACTACCAAGAAGCGATCAATCGCCTCGGTCGCACGGGCGTCCGGATTGAACTGGCCCGGGCTCATCTCCTCTACGGCGAGTGGCTACGCCGCGAGAAGCGTCGCCAGGATGCCCGCGAACAACTACGGATCGCACACGAGATGTTCACAGAGATGGGCGCCGACGCGTTCGCAGAGCGCGCTCGCCGCGAGTTGCTGGTCACCGGCGAGACTGCACGTAAACGTACGGCCGAAACACGCTACGAACTTACCGCGCAAGAAGCGCAGATCGCCTTTCTCGCTGGTGACGGGTGTACGAACCCGGAAATAGCCGCCGAACTCTTTATCAGTGCGCGCACAGTCGAATGGCATTTGCGCAAGGTGTACCAAAAGCTCGGAATTGGTTCCCGCAGAGAGCTCCGCGGTGCGTTACCCGCTAGCCCGGTGGAATTCGCCGCCGCAATGGAACACACCGAGGAGGCCGGGTGACGACCGCGACTGACACCCCGCATGCACATAAGGTCCTCGACGGGCTCGACGCCATAATGAAACCCTTGGAGGACCTCTACCGCGACCTCCACACCCATCCGGAACTTTCGGACCAGGAGCACCGCACCGCTGCCCAGGCCGCCGAGCAACTCGAGTGGGCCGGCAGCAAGGTGAGCACCGGGATCGGCGGGACCGGCGTGGTCGGGGTGCTGCGCAACGGCGACGGCCCCACCGTCATGCTGCGTGCCGACATGGATGCCCTCCCCGTCAAGGAGGAATCCGGCCTCCCGTACGCCAGCACGGCCACCGCGACCAACTCCAACGGGGAAAAGACCCCAGTCATGCACGCATGCGGCCACGATATGCACGTCACCTGGCTAGCTGGTGCCACCAAACTCCTCGCGCGGGCCTCAGACGAGTGGCACGGCACGCTCGTCTCGCTGTTTCAACCTGCGGAAGAGCTCGGGACCGGTGCGCAGGCAATGATCGACGACCATCTGTTCGAGCGCTTTCCCAAGCCCGATGTGATCCTCGGTCAGCACGTCATGCCGCCGGCCGCTGGGCAGATCACATACCGCCCGGGAGTTACGCAGTCGGAGGAGGACAACATCGAGGTACGGCTGCTCGGCCGCGGCGGACACGGCGCCTGGCCTGAGTCCACAATCGATCCGATTGTCATGGCCGCCTCAGCGGTATTGCGACTGCAGACGATCGTGTCCCGTGAGGTTGCAGCCTTCGAACCGGCCGTCGTAACGATCGGCTCGTTCAGGGCCGGCAACAAGGGCAACGTCATACCCGACGAGGCCATCCTCAAAATAAATGTGCGCAGTTTCGACGACGGTGTCCGTGCTCGAGTGCTGGACGCGATCAGGCGAATCATCTGTGCGGAGGCAACTGCCTCCGGTGCACCTGAGCCCCCTAGTTTTACGTTCTTCGACCATTTCGACCTTACGGTGAACGACGCCGCAACGGCGAACCAGGTCGGCGACGCGTTTCGCAGTTACTTTGGAGCAGACCGCGTGACCGAACTCGCCGATCCGCTTCCCGTGAGTGAGGACTTCGGCCTGTTTGGTCAGGAATGGAAGGTCCCGTCCCTGTTCTGGTATGTCGGCGGCACTGACCCTGGCGTCTATCAGCGGGCCGCGCAGGCCGGGCGGATCGCTCAGGACGTCCCCACCAACCACAGCTCCAAGTTTGCGCCCGTCCTGCACCCCACCCTCGAAACCGGCATACAGACTCTTGCCGTGGCCACCCTGAGCTATCTCGGTCGCTAGCGAACTCAGGCCGCGCCGGCAGGTCCCAGGCAAACTTGGCGAGCGAGGTCGCGCTCATTTATGTCCCCGAGAGGGTCGTTGTTCCAGCGACGTCATGACCACAAAAAGGCGTCGCTGAAACCGGAACAAAGCCAGACTTCTGTGCCTTCAGGATCCAGGTACCACGTTGACGCGGGATCATGACCGAAAATGGTCGAGCAGTTGATTGAGTTCGGCAGAAGGCCATTCGCGTTATAGGCCTTCATGCCGCGTAGGTCCTTGATTACCGCCGCTCGAGGTCGGGTTGGGCCCGGAAAGTTGGAGCCCCTTGATCATGAGGTCTGGTACTGCCCAAGACTCGTATTGGGCGAATGTGGGGAACCTACTCTTGCCGAAGTGCTCGTACTTCTCGAGTGCGGCCGCCCTTTGCATCGTTCCGGCATTGGGCCTCCTGCGCCTTTTTGCCATCCTGCTCCCCGTCAACCCGGGAACCACATTAGGCCCGTAAAGACACTGTCAAGACACTGTCAAGACACGTAAAGACACGGAGCCCCTTTTTCGGGAATGTGTGTTTACGGGGGGCTTCCACCTTCAGTCCGTTGACCTGGACTTTCTTTGGTGGAGGTGATGGGATTCGAACCCACGGCCTCTACATTGCGAATGTCTGGCTCTCAGTGTTTTGACCAGGCCCTTTCCGAGGAGATTGCTGGTAGGGGCGTTGTGATCCCCTCATGTTCCCTCACGATCCCTCTACTTCCCGCACGGTAAAGACACGTAAAGACACGCTCGGACGGCTCTTCTCGCAGCTGTCACAAGTCGGTGCTCAGGGACGAGAAGTCTCTCGCATCGCCGACCCCACCGCTCCGGTTCCCTGATGACAACGATCACGCCCCTCGGCGAGCGACAGGACATAACGACCCCTTGCATGCTCGGCTCCACCCGACGAGGAGCCGTAAAGGAATCGTCCTGCTCGTCAGACGAGGTAACTACTCGGGATTGAAAGAGCGCTGGCCACCCGCTCGGGAGGGGCGAAACGCGCTCTCTCAAACCGGCTGGAATGTCATCGAAGCGCAGTCTGCTGCACAGTCACGCCGCGTCACGAACGCTTTCAACGTGCTGCCTTGAAGACCCCTATTGAAGTCCTCGTACCCATTTTGGCTCTTCCTCTTCTTCATAAAGGGTCTTATGAGAGCAACCAGCACGCCGGAGTAGCGCTGTTTGTGGGTCAGGAACGAGGTAGATGATGAGGCCGGCTTGACCTGGTCCAGCGTTGACCGCAGCGTCCACGCCCGATCCCGGTGGCGCTACGAATTTCAGGCCGCAACGGTACGGTGAAGCCCGTCGAGGAGAGCGAGCGATATTCCGAAGAGATGGCACCAACAAATGACGGCCAGCCAGACGGGCTCGCGCCGCTGGCAATGCTTCTCTTCGCAGGATCCCAAAGGCTCTAACTTGTTCGTCGAAGGCTCGTCCGTATCGGGTCGGCGGGCCCGGGCAGGCGAACAGGTGTTCGGGACCTACTGATGGAGACTCGGACGCTATGAAGACGTTCGAGGTCCATGGTGAAGCCGGGACCGAGAAGAGCTCGATTCTGAGGTAAACGAAACCAGTCGCCGGTTGCTCTTGTCGTGCTTTGGATGTCCGACGTCCTGGCCGTTTTGCTGCACGCTCTGCGAGAATGCCCCGATGGCGCGAAATGCTCTTGAGAAAACCGTACCCAGGTACTAAGAGATGCTGCTCGACCGCATCGAGGAGCGCGCTGTTGTCGAAAGCGCCTTAGCCTCAGCTCGCCAGGGGATGAGCAGTGCTCTGGTCCTCGAGGGCGAGGTCGGAATGGGAAAAACCGCGCTGCTCGATCATTTCATCGCTCAGGCGCATCCGCTTCGAACTGTCAGCATCTTGGGTATCGAGGCGGAAAGCGCAATTGGATTCGGCGCTTTGCACAGACTCCTCTTGCCGTTCCTAGACCTTGTGAAGGATCTTCCGCCACCTCAGCGCGACGGGTTGAGCTCCGCATTTGGACTTTCGACGCAGGCGCCCGCAGATCTCTTCCTTGTAGGCCAGGCCACTCTCACGCTGCTGGCCGACGCCGCCTTGCCGCAGGGCCTGCTGTGCGTCGTGGATGACGCGCAGTGGGTCGATCAGGAATCGTTGCGGGTCCTGGCCTTTGTCGGTCGCCGCTTGAGGGCAGACGGTATCGCCCTCATCTTCGGAATTCGGGCCCCCTATGAATCGTCCCTCGTCTTGGCGGGCCTTCAGAGCATTGAGATCGGAGGTCTTCCCGAGCACGCCGCCCTCGAACTTCTCTCTCGGGTTCTGCCTGGCCCCCTCGCTGCCGACATAGCTCACCGCATCGTCACCGAAACGAGCGGGTGTCCTTTGGCACTCACGGAACTGAGCCACGAGCTGACCTCGGCGCAACTGCAGGGTGGCAGTCGGTTCCCGCAACCAATCCCGATCAGCCGACGCCTCGAGACCCACTTCCGCCAGCAGGTGGACACGATGCCGTCCGGCGCTCAGATGTTCCTCCTCATAGCGGCGACTGAGACTTCGGGCGATCCGTCGATTGTGCGCTGGGTAGCAGCGCAACTGGGATGCACGTCCGATGCGGAAGCAGTGGCAATACACGAGCGGCTCGTTGCTACTGAGCCCCGGATCAAGTTCCGCCATCCGCTCATACGCTCTGCGGTGTACGCGGGAGCCAGACCTGAGGATCGGAGGAACGTCCATCAAGCACTGGCGAGCTTGATCGACCGAACAATCGAACCGGATCGATGGGCTGGACATATCATCGCCAGCGCCACCGGACCTGATGACATGCTGGCTGCTGACCTCGAGGCAACGGCTCGCCGCGCCCGAGACAGAGGCGGCTACGCGGCAGAGGCGCTACTCCTGGCTCAGGCGGCCGAATTAAGCGAAGACATCGCCCTGCGCTCGGCACGGTTCCTCGCGGCGTCGGATGCTGCCCTTACCTCGGGAGATCCACCTCAAGCCAAGTCCCTTCTGGCCCGAGCGCGATCCGGACTAAAAGAACCGTTGTTGGTGGCGGAAGCTCGACAACTGGCCGGTCGCATGCGCGTTCTGAGCCAACCAGTGAAAGCTCCGGCCATCTTGCTTGACGCGGCCCGCCAGTTTCTCCCACTGGATGTCGACCGAGCGCGCCAGTCGCTTCTTGAGGCGCTCGATGCATTCTTGATCACGCAATACTTCACCGTCGACGCAACAGGGCCGGAGATAGCGGAGACAGCTCTCGCCACGAGGGACCCACGGCGAGACGCTCAACTTGCCGATCTTCTTCTCGACGGAACGTCACTGCTCCTCGCCGTTGGATACGAGGCTGGCGTCGATTTGCTCGCCTCTGCCGCACGGCGGCTGCGTGATGAACCCATCGCATTGGAGGACGCCACTCGATGGTTCAATTTCGTCCTTCTGATTGCCAACGAGCTATGGGACGATAAAACGTTTGTTGAGTGGGCCCAACACATCGAGAGCGTCGCCCGAGAACAAGGTGCTCTCATGGCTCTTCAAGTTGCGCTTCTCGGTCTGATGGCGCACGAAATTCGGGCCGGTCATCTCTCGGTTGCCGAGGGTCACTTCGCTGAGGCACTCGAGATTACGGGCGCCGTTGGCGGTGTTGTCGACTTCTTCAGACCATTGAATGTCACGCTGCTTGCGTGGCGGGGCGATGACAAAAACACTCGGTCCGCCGCTCAAATCTTGATTGACTCAGGCTCGGTCGCAGGCTCGGTCCCGGCCGTCTGTCTGGCCCAGGTTGCTCTCGCCATCCTAGAGCTAAGTGCCGGCCGGTACTCGGAGGCGCTGACTTTCGCTCAGAAAGTCACCAGCCAAGAGGTGGTCGGCTGGATGTTTCAGGCCCTCCCCATTGTCGTAGAGGCCGGGGCACGCAGTGGCAATATAGCTGCAGCCGAAAGCGGGCTCGACGAGTTAACGCGGCGGGCTCAAGCGAGCGGGACTCCGTGGGCCTTGGGTCTCTTGGCGCGCTCACGCGCGCTCCTGGCCGACGACAATGAAGCCGGAGCTCTGTTTGAAGAGTCCATTGCACTTTTGAGGGAGACCTTGGTTGTAACTGATTTGGCCCATGCTCATCTCGTATACGGAGAGTGGCTCCGCCGACAGAACCGCCAGATCGATGCCCGGGCCCAACTGCACACCGCCTCCGAGCTGTTCGTGTCGATGGGCGCCGCTGGTTTTGTCGAGCGCACCCGGATTGAATTGGCAGCAACCGGAGGGCGCATGCGTCGGCGCTCAGTTGAGACCAGCACCAGCCTGACAGCACAGGAACTCCAAATCGCTCGAATGGCATCGGAAGGGTCCACCAATCCTGAGATCGCGGCCAAGCTCTTCGTCAGCAGCAGCACGGTGGACTATCACCTCAAGAAGGTGTTCCGAAAGCTCGGCGTTTCCTCCCGTCGCCAGCTCGAGCAACACCTGCCTCACTAGTTAATAGTCAGATGGTCCACCAGTACCAAGTCATGCCCCCGATTTCGTGCGGGCGGAGGTAGCTGGCACCCCGACGCTGCCGCAGGCCCCTGGGAGAGAAGCTTTCTCGGTCTCGCGCTCGGCCCCGTGGCGACGGTGATGAAGTTGGAGGCCGAGGGAAGCGAACTCGTCGCAGCACATGGCCACGCCGGGTTCGCCGGGCCTGTGTCGGGCTTTCGACTCGGCGGTCGTAGAACTCGTGGATGCGGTTCTTTCGACCATTCCCTTTCACACCAGATGGACGCCCAGCTTGGTGAGCCACCAGAGTCCAAGCCCCGCCGGACGATGGAGTGGAGCGTTCAGCCCTCCTCACGTCGAGATGTCCCCGGACCGCAATGCGTTCTGCCGTTTCCAACCTTGCGCGACCAGGGCCTCGATGTAGGGGGCACCCTCCCGGACCGTTGCCGGTTACGGGACGAGCAAGCCATTCTTCTGCAGCTGGGCATCGCTAACAGGCATCGATGCGAAGCGCGGCGACCTAAAGACTATGAGCCGTGGGGGACTCATCGAGGCCGAATATTGGTTGACAATGGCCAAACCGGAGCGACCGCTTTGGGTGGGTTAGTTCAGACCTTGGAGACGATATGGATGGGCGCAGCGCCTGGCTCGACAATGGCCGATGCCGATACCACGAAGCGATGGTCGCCGCCGAGCAAGGGGCCGCCTACCCTGACGAGATCGGCTTTGCGACCTGGTCGTTCGTCGAACTCGTCGAAGCGGCAGTCAGATTGGGGCAGATAGAGAAGGGTGTCCGTGCGTACGAGCAACTCTGCACTGCGACGCGTGGGTACCGAAGTGACTGGGCACTCGGCCTCAAGGCCCGTTGTCAAGCCCTTATCGAGGTAGGGGAGCCCGAAGCCCTGTACCTGGATGCGATCGACCGGCTCGGCCGGACGGGAGTCCAGATCGAGCTTGCTCGGGCTCGGCTGCTGTACGGAGAGTGGTTGCGGAGACAAGGTCGCCCGGTCGAGGCTCGGAAGGAACTCCGGGCTGCTTACGAAACGTTCTCGGCCATGGGCACCGATGGGTTCGCAGAACGGAGTCTCCGAGAGCTGCTCGCGACGGGTGAAACCGTCAGAAAGCGCAGCGTCGAAACGATGGCTGAGCTCACCCCGCAGGAAACGGCGGTCGCCCGCCTCGCCAGCGCTGGTCACACCAACACCGAAATCGCTGCCCAGCTCTACCTCAGTCCGCGCACCGTTGAGTACCACCTCCGGAAGGTGTTCGCGAAGCTCGGGCTGACCTCCAGACGCCAACTGCCTAAGACTCTGATTACAACTGACATCGAGAAGACTCTCGTTCTTGCGTGACGTAGTACGGCCTAGAGCCCTGGCGCTCGCTGTCGTAGTGACTGTCGTACCTACGACCAGGGCGTTTTGGGGCCACAAGGGAGCTGTGGATGGTGGCGTCCGGGCCGTGCTCGAAGAGCGGCCCGAACATGCGATCTGTCGGCTAATCCGATCAAATTGCCAACGACTGGGTCAGCATCACCCGATTCAATCTTGGGGGTCAGCCGATTCTTGGCGCCTATGAAACAAGTGATACGGCCTTACGTATTCGGATGCTGGACTGAGATCCCAAACTTCGATTACCGGTGGAGAGACGCTCTTGCCCCGCCGAGCGGCGCGCCATCCTGCCCTGCGAAGACTCATCTCGAGATACGCAATAACGTCCTCGCTGCGGGAGATGCAATCATCGCCGATGGCGTCACGGATCTCACTGCGAGAGATGGGTAGGTATATCCAACTAGTTTCCGCATGTCCCCATCTCCCGGTGGCCATCTCGATCGCCACCACCCAGTGATCCCCTTCTGTCCTCATCTCCGCTTGGATCGCTGAGGGATCGAACTCAAACAGCATTTGCTGCCTCCTGTGTCGTCTGCAGCTTGCCGGTGTTGCGATTCTGTCGCAGCCTTCGCCCCGTTTGTCTCACGTGGCCGAATCAAGAACGGCTCTCGGCCTCGTCCTCGACCGTCCGGGCTACGGATGCATGGTGGGGGTCGAATTCTTGCCCAAGAGCGGCCATAGCGGCATTTCCGGTGATCACGCCCGAATGCCAGGCTATGTAGAGCTGAACCGCAGACAATGCGACGTGAAGCGCTCGGCACGAGATATCTGAGTCATCTCTCGAAACCGGTGCCATATGTTGGGTCCTTGGTTCCTGAGCGATTTTCGTTATCTTGTCCACACTCGTCGTCCTTGTGGTGAGCGGATCGTGATCGCGCTAAGCGATGACGCGGGGTCAACTGCGGCGCTTCTCGAGCGCCGTCGCCTCGATCCGGTCGCCAACGGCCCAGTCGATGTTGCGCCAGTACTCGAAGGCCCGCTGGAGGACCTCCTCGCGCCGTAGCCCGGAAAGGACCCCTGACACCGTGCCGACGAGGCGCTCTCGGGCAGCCTCGTCCATCACGTCGTTCACGAGTGTGGAAGCCTGACCAAAGTCGTCGTCCTCGGCGTGGAGCGTGTAGGCGGCCCGGACCATGTCGCCGTCGGCGGCCCAGACGGCGTGCTCGGCGTAGGTGTCGGTATCGGCGGCGGGGGCGTCGTCGAACGAGTTCGGGTAGTAGACGGGGTCGGCGACGATGTCCACCCTCATGGCCCCGTCCTTGGAGTAGTTCCGGACCGGTGCCTTCGGACGGTTCACTGGGATCTGCTGGTAGTTGACGCCGAGTCGGGCCCGGTGGGCATCGGCGTAGGAGAAGCCCCGTGCGAGCAGCATCTTGTCGGGTGAGAGCCCGGTCCCCGGCACCGTGTTGTTGGGCTGGAACGCCGCCTGCTCCATCTCGGTGTGGTAGTCGGTGACGTTGCGATTGAGCGTGAGGCGACCCACATCGACGAGTGGATAGTCCCCGTGGGGCCAGACCTTGGTGAGGTCGAAGGGATTGAAACGGTAGGCCTTGGCCTCGTCGAAGGGCATGATCTGCATCTTGAGCGACCAGCTCGGGAACTCTCCGCGCTCAATGGCCTCGTAGAGGTCGCGCTGGTGGTAGTCGGCGTCCTCGCCGGCGATCCGGTCGGCGTCGGCCTGGGTCAGGCACTCCACGCCCTGGTCGCACTTGAAGTGGTACTTGACCCAGAACCGCTCCCCAGGGGCGTTGACCCACATGTAGGTGTGCGACGAGTAGCCGTTCATATGACGCCACGAGCGCGGGATCCCGCGTTCGCCCATCAACCAGGTCACCTGGTGGGCCGACTCGGGCGAGAGCGTCCAGAAGTCCCACTGCATGTCGGGGTCGCGCAGGTTGTTCGCCGCCAGGCGCTTTTGGGATCGGATGAAGTTTTGGAACTTGATCGGATCACGGAGAAAGAACACCGGCGTGTTGTTGCCCACGATGTCGAGGTTGCCTTCGCTCGTGTAAAACCTGACCGCGAAGCCTCGGGGGTCGCGCCAGGTGTCCGGTGAGCCACGCTCGCCCGCTACAGCCGAAAAGCGCACGATCACCTCAGTCTCGCCACCGGGTTGGAAGACCGCCGCCTTGGTGTAGCGGGAGACCTCCCCGGTCACGACGAACGTGCCGAAGGCTCCCCCACCTTTGGCGTGGGGTTGGCGCTCCGGGATGCGCTCGCGGTTGAAGTTGGCCATCTGCTCTATGAGGTAGAAGTCCTGCAAGAGGACCGGCCCATCCGGCCCGATCGTCAGCGAATGTTCCTGACTGGCCACCGGTATGCCGGCGTCGGTGGTCGTGGGTGGCCGGTGTGGCTGTCGTTCGGTCATGGCTCCTCTGTTCAGTAGCGGCGGATGCGATTACGCGACGGCTTCGTTCTGGCACTTCGGTGCCGTTCCGAAGGCGTTGAGTGTGTCCTACAAGGTCAGCGAGATCCTCCCCGGAGATCGCCGGCGCGACGCCTCGAACGTCGATGTACGTCTGTATCGCATCAACGTCTACCGTGCCGGCGCTGACCATCTCCGCCATCCGGACGCTCTGAGCATCGGCATACGCGAAGTCGAGCTTCTTACAGATCCCCTTCTCGAAGACGTGAAGGTGTTTGGGCAGGCTGATCGATGAAATCACGAGGTGAATATCGTGGATCTTCTCGGGATCCACGGCCGCGACTGATCTCGCCAGGAAATCTCCCTGCATCTGGTTGTCGCCCTCGATCGCCACACGGTCACCAGGCTGTATGACCGACTCCAAGAGGTCGACGACCCGGCCCTCGTCGACAAACGGGCCTGTCATAATTTTATCGACGAAGCGCATGCGCTCCTGCTTGCGCCGGCGGCGGGTCTGCCAATCTCGCATCATCGACCTCCAACTAGTTCGGGTGGGCATCCACCGTCGGGCTGAACACGCATCGCATGGCGGCTCAGGAGAATCTCGCCGCCTGCGATTGCGCGAACCGACCGAACGGCAATTGCCGAGGTAAGGGTGGTCACGAAAACAATAAGGATCCACGCATAAGCAAAGGCGCCAGCTGGATGCTCCAGGACAATCCACCGCAGGACCAATGTGACCGCGGAGATGGCTGGGAATGTGAAGGACCAGAAGGTCGGAGTGAACTTGAGCTTCAGGTAGAGCGGTAAGAGTCGGGCCTGTACGATAACCATGATCACCAAATAAGCGGCGATCCCCATCGACAGGCCGTCGGCACCGTGCCCCATGACGAACCAGGCACTTCCGGCGTTCGCGGGCACCGCGAGCTCGATCGCCATAGTGGGCATCAGGCTGGCGGCGAGTTGAGGGTGGAAATTCAAACGTCCGAAAATGACGGCGCTGGTCAGGACCCAGGTGACTACTTGAATTCCAAAGAAAGCCACGGCGATCTTATGTAGACCAATCACGGCGGCCGCCTGCGCACCGACACCATTCATGCTTGCGCCAGGCAGCAATATGGACGGTCCGTACTGCTCTTCGGTCAATCCCCCGGTCATCCACTGGCCCAAGAGGCCGCCGCATAGCAACACGGCCATGACCAAGAAGACGATGACGATCACGCGGGCCGGCGCCTCCGCATGGCGCCACAGGATGGAGCCCAGGATCAGGCCGCTCACAACTGGAGTCGCAAAGAACGGCCCGAGCGCTGTATCCCGAAAGTCCGCAAGTATCCTCTGGGCGCCCTGGCGAACGTACAACGCCATCAAGACGATCAAGAGGACGGCCGCCACGATCGCGATGAGATCGCCCACGAAAGGTGGCGCTCCGAAGTGGTCGGCGGCATAGAGCCACAGAGCAGCCAGCGCCGAAGGACCGAGAGCCGCACCGAAATAACCCGGCGGTACGCGAACCACTTCAGTCTGTGGCGTAGCGAGTGAGCGCGACTCGACGCCGATCGAGGCGGAAGGCGAAGCGTATCCTCTAGTCATGTCAATGATTTCCCAATCTGAGTGACTTACTGGTTTCGTCTCCGAGTTACATCCTGGGAAGTGCGGCTCGATTCGAGGTCCGACGACAGGTGGTCCCTCCAGCCATGGTTTTCGATTGACTGCGAAACGTTTCGCAGTCATCGTCGAGCAGAACCGAAGCAAAGCAAATCTGGCTAACTGCTAGATCTAACGGCATTGAAATCTCTCAACGCGACCTTTCAAAGGACTCCGTAGCCCTGATACCTGCCTGGTCGCTCGCCAGCGGGTGTCCTCTAATGCGACCGCGCCGCGATATAGCCCTCGTCCATCGCTACCAAGGCCGCCGATAGGAATCGTGACGCGGCCACAAACGAGAGCGATGCCTCGCGAGCTGCCGCGGGGACGGGCAATGACTCAATCCCACGGTAGGCAGTTAAGAGATGCGCAGTGATATCTGCCATGACGATGTCCCAGTCAGCTTCCGGCACCTCGTGCGCTGAAGCGTCCACGAGATCAGCGATCTTCTTGCTGTCTTCGACGGTCCACAACGTCTCGTTGAGGTTCATTTGACTTGCCTTCTCTATGGGTGGCGTTGAGCAGGAATGAATATCTTGCGTGCAGGTGAGAACCGAATCCGTGGGATGTCGTAGGTGAATCAGGCCTCTGGCCTCCCCGCTGACAAGCTCGCATGACCGTTGGAGCGGAACCTCATCAGAGGGGAGGTTGCAGAGGCCCGACGTCAGCGTTCCTTCAGGAAGGCCAAGAGGTCGGCGTTGATGGTCTCGGCATGTGTCGTGAACATCCCGTGCGGCCAGCCGCTGTAGGTCTTGAGCGTCCCGTTCTTGAGGAGCTCGGCCGTCAGGGGTCCTGAGTCGGCATATGGAACGACTTGGTCGTCATCGCCGTGCATGACGAGCACTGGCACGGTGATCTTCTTCAGGTCTTCGGTGAAGTCCGTCTGCGAGAAGGCGACAATGCCGTCGTAGTGGGCCTTGGCGCCGCCCATCATGCCCTGGCGCCACCAATTGTCGATGATCCCTTGTACCGGCTCCACGCCGGGGCGGTTGAAGTTGTAGAACGGGCCCTCCGGAAGGTCGCGGTAGAACTGGGCACGATTCGTCGCAACCTGTTCCTGGAATCCGTCGAACACCTTCTTGGGGAGGCCGCCGGGGTTGGCAGGCGTCTGCACCATGAGGGGCGGAACCGAGCTGATTAGCACGGCCTTTGCCACTCGGCTCTCGCCGTGCCGGGCCAGGTAGCGCGTCACCTCGCCGCCACCGGTCGAGTGGCCGATGTGCACGGCGTCGTGGAGATCGAGGTGCGCGGTCAGCGCCGCGAGATCGTCGGCGTAGTGGTCCATGTCGTGGCCGGTCGCGGTCTGGGAGGATCGTCCGTGGCCACGTCGGTCGTGGGCGATGACGCGATACCCGTGCTGGAGGAAGAACATCATCTGGATGTCCCAGTCGTCGGCCGAGAGCGGCCAGCCGTGGCTGAAGACGATCGGCTGACCACTTCCCCAGTCCTTGTAAAAGATCTCCGTACCGTCGGAGGTGGTGATTGTGCCCATTTTGTTGCCTTCCTTTCTCATAGTGAACACCCTTTGGTGTTCCACTTTTCATCGTGAACGCAATAAGGCGTTCCATTTGGAATGCTCGAACTGAGGTGATTGGTCGTCACCTGTCCCTCAAGGAAGACCCAGCCACTAAGTCCGATGGTGGTCGCCGGACTCATCGTTCATCTCCCTCCTGTCTGCGAGTCGACGTCAATGCGATCTGCCGCCCTGACGGTTCGAGCTCCACTAGACGCTCGAGGGTGTCCACTGAATGTGTCAACACATCCGTTTCACTCACCAAGATGAGCGCTCCGGCTTCGGGCGGGCGGCCAGTGGGCTCGTCTCGCTTGTGGACACCCAGCCTCTCGGCGAGGGCGAGCTGGGTCGGTTGCAGCGTCGGCATCGGCGCGTGCGGCGCACCGCTCCTGACGCTTTGTGCCACCGCGGACATCGCTTCTGCCACGTCATCGGCAAACGGTGTGACCTCGGGGAACGCTGGCCCTCTCACGGGTAGTTGGGCATGCAAGGTCAAGATCCCCTGTAGGTATGTCCGCACAGTCGCCAGGATCCCGAGCACCATTTCCTGCTGGCAACGGTTGGGACGCGAGGGCTCTGACAACCACCTGTCGGCGAGGGCCTCAGCGTTGGTGCGAGCCAGGCGGGCACTGAGCCGCGCCTGCTGCAGAGATCGCCGGTCGGCACCAGCGGGATCGGCCCAGGCCGTCAGGACGGCCTTTCCATACCTACCTTCGGCGAGAACCAAGTCAGCAAGCCGGTCTGGCATAGAAGTCGCGGCCCACGTCGGCCACACCACATAGGCGATGAGCGCCAAGGCGGCGCCGATCACGGTGTAGATACTTCGCGCCGCCGCGATCGACAATTCGGGCTCGCCGACGAACGCCAGCAGCGTTACCACCAAAGAGGAGATGCAGACCGCGTAGATCGCGTAGTTGGCGAACAGC
>Ga0181523_10002209_pt1 | contig 19369 bp, 21 predicted proteins | sample PEATcosm2014_Bin_43_FD_119752 | JGI IMG/M metagenome (GOLD analysis project Ga0181523, IMG submission 119752) | Peatland microbial communities from MTU Mesocosm Facility, Houghton, MI, USA - PEATcosm2014_Bin05_30_metaG | ecosystem: Environmental > Terrestrial > Soil > Wetlands > Peat | place...
CACCAGCCGTCCCGGCTCTTCAATGTTCATCGCGACCGTCGAGAGTTCGTCGGAGAGCGTGGGCGAACCGGCCACAATCTGCTGGAACAACGTCAGCACATTGCGCTGCAGCGCTTCAATCTCGGAATCCTTCGGCGGAAGCATCTCGGGAATTGTGGTCACGCGCGCACGCATGAATGGCGAAAGCTGCGCGAAATCCGCCAGACGCACCCGCTCCAGGCCTTCCGCAAAAACAAACAGACTCTGGTTGGGCATCTTCACAACTTTGTGCACCACCGCCAGCGTTCCAATGGAATACAGATCGGTCGGCTGCGGCGAGTCCACCCGCGCCTCTCGCTGCGCTACCACGACGATGGTCTTGTCATCGCCCAGCGAGTTAATCAGCTGTACAGAACTCTCTCGCCCCACCGTCAGAGGAAGAACGGCATGGGGAAACAGGACCGTGTCGCGCACTGGCAGAATCGGCAGCGACCGCTCGGTGGTTTCGGAAGTGAGCTCGGAAGAAACAGGACTGCTCATGATTTTCCCTTGAGTGACTTTTACTCAACCTTTGGATGAACGCAACTGCCAAAAGGATGCAGCCGTCGTGCTAGGTTGTTGAATTCTAAACCTTCTTTGGCATTTTGCAATACACAGAGAGGGACCTGGTCTCCCGATGGGGCTGATCCTTTCGGGGACGTGCCTCTCCCATGGCAGGCCCCCGGCAAATCTGTCGCTTTCTCGTGTTCAGCCGCCCCGCAATTAGAACACGTGCTTCGCGGTATCGCCTTTGAACACCAACTCCTGCAACACACGCTCGTTGGCCGCGTTCAAGACGTAAATTCTCTCATCCCTACCCGCCTTAGCGGGCAACGGAACCAGAGTGCACTTCGCGCGCACCTCAATCGGCTTCTTCGCCTCTAGCTGCCGGAATATCATGATATGGTTCGAGCCTTCCATCACGTGACGGATCTCGTAGTTCCCCTGCGGCAACAGCGTGTTGGCCACGAAGACCTTCTCGGTAAAATTCACCTTATAGCTGTCTCGGATGCCCATCTGATTCTCGGCGCCCGAAACCGCGCCCAGCATAAAGACACATAGCAGGATGAGAATCCCAGCAAAGATGTTGCGCATATAAGCCCTCCTTTTATTGGCTGTGGGCCCAGAACGGCCCACTTTCAGGCTAGGCCGAAGGTGCGGTTCCCGCAGTGCAGTTCCTCACAGCAGGTTGTGACGAAAAAACTACGGCCGCCGACCTAGGGAGACAGTATCGCCATGCCCCCGATCGGCTCCGTCTTTGAAGTTCATCCGTCACTCCTGGCATCTATAATGGGCTGCATGCCCATCTCAGCCAGAAACAAATTGCGCGGCAAAATCGAAGAAATTCAACTCGGCGACATCATGGCCCACGTGGTCGTTCGGGTTGGGGAGCATCTCATTGACAGTGTCATAACCCGTCGCAGCGCCGACGAGCTCAAACTCAAAAAGGGCGATACCGTCTCGGCTGTCGTCAAAGCTACCGAGGTGATGATTCAGAAGGACTGACCCGCCTCACTGCACCTCCACAATCTCTAGCGTCGTCATCTTTCTCACCCATCGTGCCAATCTTTTTTCATCGGGGATAACGATGCGGTATGGGCCCTCCTTGGCATCCAGAGGCTTCCCATCTTTCAAGAAAGCCAGAACCACTTGTTTGTCAGTAAACGCCGGGTCAATCTCAGGCAGGGCAATGACTACACGATACCCATCGGCCGCTTCCAAGAGTAAACACGAAGCCATGCGTTTTCCCTTCATGGGTTCCGCGAACCCAACTCCCGCTCTGTCCAAGAGGGCCTTTAGTGGGACGCCTTCAAACGTTGCAGCGGTCGATGACCCGGAGGCGTTGGTCGTGACCTTCACGCGTGGCAAGGCCTCGATGTCGGCCCGCTCCAGGACAGTCTGCTTTCCAGTTTCGTTTTGAACGGTCAGTTGCTGGCACGTTGCGAGGGCAGAGTGCAGCGTCAGGGCGAAGAGCAGGGCGGGAAAGAACAATCGAGTTCTCATGTCACACTTCATTATGTCAAAAGACAAAGAATCATTACCTCGGTTGCTTGTATGAGGGCAGCGGCACTCTGTCCCGGCTTCAGCCGCATCTCGCGAGCGGATGTTGCAGTAATGATCGATGTGATTTGCTGGCCGCCGATCGAAATCTTTTTTTCAGCCATCCGACCGCTAATGCGCACCGAATCGATGCGTTCCACTAACTGATCGCGTCCACTGCCGCGGCACACTACCTGCTTCCGTTCTTGCTGCGTTCTGCTACGCGTTCTGAAGAGCAGCTTGTCGACCTCACTTCGCGGAATCCGGTAGGTTTCGCACAAAGGATCGGCTCCTTTTCACCGCCGGCGGCGGATTCGAGATCGCTACGACATCATTCCATCCCACAAGACACATTCCGATTTTATCGATACGCTTCCCGTTCTGAGGCTGGAGCGGGACGGAAAACTGCCCTGCCTCACGCTCCCGGGTAAATCCCCAGCACCTTCACAAGATCCGAGATCTCGCCTAGATGGCGCAGGGCATTGCGCGAATCCTCATCCTCGCCGCGGAGCAGGTCCACAAAAAAAACGTATTCCCACGGACGCCCACGCATGGGCCGCGACTCGATCTTGCTCAAACTGATATCGCGCAGCGCGAACACGCTGAGCGCCTTGAACAGCGCTCCCGGGATGTTCCTCACGCTGAACGCCAGCGACGTCTTATCGGCTCTGTCATTTTTCGCCCGCCGCGGCTTTCCCCGTTTAATCAGGAAGAAGCGCGTGAAGTTCTTCTTGTCATCCTCAATCCCGGCCTTCAGAATCTTTCCCCCATACACTTCGGAGGCCCTCCGGCTGGCGATCCCCGCCGCCTCGCGCAAGCCCTCCGCGACCACATGCTTCACGCTTCCCGCCGTGTCGTAGAACGGCACCGGCTCCAGCTTCGGATTCCGGGCAAACAGGTCGCGGCACTGATCGAGTGCCACGGGATGCGAGAACACCCGCCGGACCTGTCCAAGCTTGGTGCCCGGCAAAGCGATGAGGTTGTGCACAATGCGCAGGCGAAACTCGCGCACGATGTGAACGTCGCGGCTGAGCAGAAGATCGAAATGTTCGGCGACCGAACCCGCCAGCGAATTCTCGATTGGGATCACCGCGCTGTCCACCGTTCCCCGCCTGACTCGGTCAAACACCTCGAGCGAACGTGCGCAAGGGACCACCGACGCCCGCGGCATCATCACTTCCGCCGCTTCGTGGCTGAAAGAACCGAGTTCTCCCTGGATCGCAATCTTCATCAAACCCTTTCCCTAGAGACGCGGATTGCCCCGTCTCATTCTGCGGTGAGAGACGCGGCAAGCCGCGTCTCTACAGAAAATCCTTATCGGGTCACCGGCGCCAGCTCTTTGATCATGACCAGCGCGTCCATGTGGTTTGAATAGTAGCCCGGGACGGTCTTTTCCACGAAGTACCCTTTCTGCTTGTAGAAGCGGATTGCGGCCTCATTATTCACCGGCGTCTCCAACGCCACGGCGACCGCGCCCGCCTGCAACAACCGATCTTCCGCAGCCGACAACAAAGCCGAGCCTACGCCTTCACGTCGCGCCTCCGCGACCACATCGATGGTAATAATGTGCCCAACCTTCCGCCGAGTCTCCGCCACAATAAAACCAAGAATGCCGAAACCCGGAGCCGCCGCTGATGCACTGCCGTTGCGCGAAACCTCTCCGCCCTCGGCTTCGGCCACCACAGTAAACGACCTCGGCCGACGCATATAGAAGGCCATTTCGGGCCGCGAGTATGCTAATTGCGGATCGAAGCACGCCTGGTCAATCCGCCACAGCGTGTCAAAATCGGTTTTCTCAAATTGTCGGGTGCGGAACTTCACGCCGTCATTGTAGCGGGATTGCGCCGAGAGCCACGGGTAAGTCTTCCACCATGAGAAAAATAATCAACCGTCCGAGTGGATCCGCACGGCCCAGGGTTGACTCTAAGCTAGGAGTGATAACCGCGATGAGATCCCTACTTCCCGTTCTGTGTAGTTTGGTCCTGATTGCAATTTCGGTGGCCCAAGGCGCCCCCGGGCCAGATGGCCAGCAGGCGTCGAGGACTCCCACGGTCAAAGGCGTACTCGATCGCGCTCGCACAGCGGTCTTCGAAGCCCCCAAGCAATCCTGTGACGCGAGCGACATTCCGGACGCGATGGCCCGGGCCTTCCGCGATAAACAGGGAATGATCCACCTGGTGGCGGCGAGCTCCGAACTGTTCCAAAACATTGGCCCTACGCTGGAGAGCGTTCAGCACAGTTGTGAGGTAGGGTACCATTCCGCGATCGATGGCAATCCCGCGGACTTCAACGATTCCGTGTGGATCGATTCGTTCTACACCTTTGATGGCCAAAACATCGCCGGCCTTGGGCATACGGAGTATCACGGATGGGTGCATCCCGGCGAGTGCAATGCGCTGCCGCAGAACTTTATCGCATGCGAGTACGACGCCGATACCTTTCACCGCTCCAGCGATGGCGGCTACCACTTCGATTCGCCCAAGCCACCGGCGAATTTTTTGGCCGGAATTCCTTATCAGTATAAAGTCGACCGAGGGCCCATGGGGTACAGCGTGGACTCCAACATTATTGAGTTCGGCGGATGGTACTACGCCATGGTGACATCATGGACGTGGCCTCTGAACTGCAGCGGCCAGACCGGGGCGCACCGGTGCCTGACGAGTGGCGCCGCGCCCATGCGCACCACCGACGTTTTTGACGCTTCCTCGTGGCGCGGATGGAACGGCACGGATTTCTCTCTGTCTTTCGTCGATCCCTACCCCGGCCCAGTGGAACATCCCCAAGAACACGTCTACTCGCCCGTCCAGTACATGGACGTTGTGACGGGGATCAACATTCTTCAAGGATCGGATTTAGTCGTCGCCGTTCTATGGAATCCCTGGACCAACGAATACGGAGCGAAGGGTTTCTATCTTTCCACTTCGATCGATATGGTCAATTGGACCAAGCCGACATTGGTGGCGACCCTCGATCAGTTCCTGGTCCGGGAGCCCAAGGGGAGTTGGTCCTACGCGTACTTTTCCGTGATCGATCCGGCAGCGCCGGATAGGAATTTTTCCGTTATCGGCGATCACCCTTACCTGTACTACGTGCGGTTCGCTAACGATGGCTCAAGTCGGGTCCTGTTCCGGCAAGGGATCAAATTGACGCTGAATCAATAAGTGGGAGCATGCAGCGCGGCCAGCAGTGGAATCTGCTGGAAAAAGCCGGATTAGAGAAGCCCTCGCACAACAAAATTTTTCCCGTCTCCTCCCCTTGCGCAGTTGCATCTATTAGAAGTAGGATTTCTCCCCAGAGGGGCAGCTGTGGGGCGTTTTATTCTCATCGACGTAGCCGTGGCGCTAGCTCTACTCTCCCTCTGGTACGCTTGGTTTGTCCGTTACAACCGGCGGCGTGCTGGCAACGTGCTGCGCTGGGTGCAGGAAGCATGCCTCGGAAAAGGCCGCGTTGTCGATCTGCGATGGCAGGCCAGCAGTTCCCGTCTGAAGGCCACCCTGAATCTTTCCTCGCGCTGGTTTGAGGACGCCCGTCTCACCATTCGCTTATTGCCGCGCCCGCTTCCGGTGCAGTGGGCCCTGAGCCGCTGGCGCCAGCAACAGGAAACGCTCACCTTCGAAGCGAATATGGGATTCCCCCCGGGCTTCCATCTCGACGTCATTCGTCATCGCTGGGCGGGCCACTCGGGAGCGAAGAGTTCGACCCGCACTCGGGCTTGGACGATCACCCGTCCCGGCCCCGTCATTCTCACCACCAAAGAAGATTGGCCCGTCGAACTAAGCCCGGTGGTCAGTGCGCTAGCCTCCAGGCGCGACAAGGATTTCGTCGGCGTCCGCTTCAACTCCACCGCGCCGCACTTCACCGCTACGGTAGCGCTCGAAAACCTCTCCGACCAAAAGGCGACCGCCGCGTTGCTTGGCCTGTTTCGTGAACTGGCGGCCAGTTCCTCGGCCAAACAGCACTAAGAAAAGCGACTGCGGTAATGAGGGTGGAACCCAAGCAGCGCCGATGGTGTCACGTCATCACCCTGGCTCGCGAGGCGCACCCGAACCCCGCCTGCATCAGATGAGGCCTTTGTGGACTTTCATAAGGAAATCCTCGGCATCAGAGCGCGCCTTCTCGATCGTCTTCCGATCATGGCCGTGTTCGAATTCCATTTCATGAAGCACCAGCTCCACCGCAACCTTCGGTTTGTATCCTCGCTTTATGAGCACCCGAGCACGCTCGGCGAAAGGGACGCCAGTGTCCAGTCTTGTTTCCTGTTCCGCCGCAAAAAAACTGGCTCCCGTCTCGCACTTGTGCTCGCGAAACTTCCCAGCGGCCAGGCGGTCGTAGGCACCCTTAGCCTCTTCTCCGCTGAGCAGCGTGGGGACGGGAAATTTCCATTGACAATTGGAGCAGGCCCAGCCCTTCGCGTCGCCCCCGATCCAGATCAACGAGCGTTCCATATCGGCAACCCGAACAATGTTACCGCAATGAAAACCGACATGATATAGCGCAGATCCCACCTGCGCAGAACGGAAGCCATTTGGTCACGCCTCGCTACTCCGGCTCCGCCACAAACCGATACCCCACGCCCCGCACCGTCTGCAAATGTTTCGGACGCGACGGATCCTCTTCGATGTATCGACGCAGCCGCACGACAAAATTGTCGATGGCGCGCGTGTCAGTATCTTCGCGCAGTCCCCATACATCTTCTAAAATCGCCTTGCGCGAGACCACCCGTCCTTTGCTGCGCACCAGATAGCGGAGAAACTCCGCTTCCATCACCGTAAGATGGATCGTGTTTCCCAGCGTCCGCAGCTCCAGCTCGCCGAAGTCAATGGTCTTGCCGCCAAAACCAAAAGTATCTCCACCAGCCGCCCGCGCGGCGAACCGCGAACGTTGCTCCACATCAACGGTCGCCGGCTCAGCGTCTTTCATCCACACACTGCGCCGCAGCAAGCTTTCCAGGCGAGCAATCAGAATGGCCAGCTCAAACGGTTTCGGCAGATAATCATCCGCTCCCGCCGCAAATCCTAGCAGCACATCCTCCGGACGCCCGCGCGCGGTCAGCATCAGAATCGGCACATAGTTCTTCTTCTCGCGCAGCAGGGCCGCGACATCGAAGCCGCTCTTGCCCGGCAGCATCACATCCAGAACCACCGCGTCGAAGAGTTCCCTTTTTTCGACCAGCCTTTCCAGCGCCGTCTCGCCATCACCGGCAACTTCCACTGCATGGCCTTCGGCTTGCAGGTTGAAGCGCAGACCCTGCGCCAGATGCGCCTCGTCCTCCACCACCAGCACACGGCTCATGCGATTCTCCGCGGCAGTTCCAGGGTCACAGTGGTTCCCTTCCCCGCGCCTTCACTTTGCGCGAACACCCGGCCGCCGTGCTTGCGCGCAATCGACCGCACGATGAACAATCCGAGGCCGGTTCCCTTCGCTTGCGAGAGCGAGCGCTGCGTTACCCGATAAAACCGCTTGAAGATACGTTTCAATTCCTGCTCGGGAATCCCTACGCCGCGATCGCGCACCCGCAGCACCACCCGCTCCTCGTCCGGAGCGTCCAACTCCACCGAAATGTGCACGCCGTCGGGAGAGTACTTCACGGCATTGTCCAGCAGGTTCGAAACCGCGGTCCGCAACTCCTCCGGATCGCCCAGCACGCGCGCTCCGCCGCCGTTCTGCATGGATTTCTGCGCAGACGACGATGACGAGGATAAGGACAAAGACTCGCGATAGTCGAGATCGTCGGCTTGCAAATGATGGCGCGCTCGCGCCAGTTCCACGCACTCGCGCACCAGCGTGTTGAATTCCAGCGGCAGCTGCTGCGCGCCGCCTTTTTTGTGCGCCGCCTCGCCCGCTTTCAACACCTGTTCCACGGTGTGCAGCAGGCGCTCCGTATCGAGCAGCATCAACTGGTAGAACTGCTGCCGCTGCGCTTCTTCTACCTCGCGTCTCTGCAGGGTTTGCAGGTAGAGCTGGATAGAAGCGATCGGAGTCTTCAATTCATGGGTGACCGCGTTGATGAAGCTGTCGTGCTGCTCGTTGCGGCGAATTTCCCGGACCAGAAAGATGGTATTGAGGACGAGGCCGGCGACGATGGCGCCGAAGAAAATGATGCCGAGAAAAACTCTGATGCCCTCGCGCCAGTTGAGGATGATCCAGCCGCTGCCGACGGCGAAGGCCACCGCCGCCAGGCAAACGCCGAGCGTGAGGAAAAAGTAGATTGCTTTCTGGCGGCTGATGATGCGCACAGGGAGATTGTAGCGGGGCGGGTGTCAGGTGTCAGGTAACCAGAGAGAGGGTGAACGACGGCGGCCATCACCCTTTGCGATGTGGTGTCCAAGCCTTCGGCCAATTCGGGTTCTTCTAATCGTTGCCCGCGGCAGCTGCCATCACGGCGGCCGCTTTCACATCGCGCGTAAGCGCTGGCTTGGGCGGGAGCCGATCAATGTCCACTTTGTACACATGCCGCGCCAAGCCGAGTTTCTTCAGCGCCCAGATGCCGTACCAGTTCATGTCGATTTCGTACCACCGCAAGCCATGGCGTGCGGAAACCGGATGCGCATGATGATTGTTGTGCCAGCCTTCGCCAAAGGTCAGGACGGCAACCAGCAGGTTGTTAGTGGAGAGGTCTTTGGTCGCAAAGCGGCGCGTTCCCCACAGGTGGGTTACCGAGTTCACCATCCAGGTGGCATGGAGCCCGACCACGACGCGGGCGAATACTCCCCACAGCAGCCAGGGCAATCCGCCGATGGCAAAAAGAATGACGCCCAGAATAATGTTCGAGGTCCAGTGATACTTGGTGAGCCAGACATGAACTTTATCTTTCGTCAGGTCGGGGACGTAACGGGCGAGGGTGGTGGTGTCGTGATGCATCGACTTGCCGCTCAGGATCCAACCCATGTGCGACCACCACTTGCCATCGACAGGCGAGTGCGGATCGCCATCCTCGTCGGAAAACTGATGATGAATCCGGTGGGTCGCCACCCAGAAAATCGGTCCGCCTTCTAGCGCTAGCGTCGCGCACCAGGTGAGAAAATATTCGACCCACTTCGGCGTCTTGTATCCGCGATGGGTCAGTAGCCGGTGATAGCTCATCCCGATCCCGAGGCTGCCCGAGACCCACCATAAGAAAATGGCCACGAAAAATGCCGGCCAGGTAAAGAAAAATAGCGCTGCAACGGCACCCACATGAAACAGGCCCATGGCAATTCCGGTGACCCAGTTGAAACCATCATGGCTCGCTCGCGCTCTGCGATTAGTGCCGTCTCCTGCTTCGTTCATGGCTTGGCTGGTTGCTTCGTTTATTGTGTCGCGTGATGCCTGGCTCATCGTCTTTCTCTCCCACACCTTCTGACTGAGGTCTGCCTAGACAATATCAAGAGTCCGCGCACTACTTTGTAATACTTCTGTAATCCTCGCCAGTTAAAGGGGTTACGGGCGTAATGTGACCAGTACAGAAGGCCAAAAATGTCCCGGTAATTGGGAGTCACGGCTTGCCCAGCCATCGATGATTCCTCGCCCGGCTCATAGCCCGCAACTTTTTCGTGCACGTCCCCGCCTCGTGGAGTATCGTTTAATGTTTCAACCGTGCTCCCGAATTGGAGGTGTGTGTTGAAAAAGAAACTGTCGAAGCAAGCTCCGCTCATCCTTCTCGCCTTGCTCTTTTTTGGGTTTGCGTTATGGGCGCAGCAGAGTCAGCCCCCGGCCAAAGCGACTCCCGAATACAAGATTCCCCCTCAGGATGCCGCCCGGGTAAACCCCGTCAAGCCGACCGAGGAGTCGCTCGCCAAGGGCAAAAAGATGTACCTCATCGACTGCGCCATGTGTCACGGGGACAAGGGCGACGGCAAGGGCGACATGGCGTCGGACATCAAGAACGTCACCGATTTCACCAATCCGGACGCTTTGAAAAACCGTACCGACGGGGAACTCTTCTACATCATCCGGAAAGGCAAGGGCGACAACATGCCCCCCGAAGGCGACCGTGCCAAGGATGATGACATCTGGAACATGGTGAACTACATCCGTTCGCTGGCCAAGAAGCAAGCCTAGCGTTCGTGTCGGGACAGACGCTTTCGCGCTCCGCAGGGGCCTGAGGTCGCCACAACGCTGATTCGCGATAAGACGCCTGCATCTACTTCGACGCAGCTTTCACTTCTACGCCCGCCCATTTTTCCAACAGTGTAAGCGTCGACGCGTAGTCCAAATCCTGCTGCCCTTCCTCGGCCGCAACGTCGTAGACCTCTTCCACCGCTTCAAGTCCAGGCAGGCGCACCCGCGATTCCTTGGCGGCATCGAGGGCCAGGCGAATGTCTTTCAACATCAGCCGCAGCGGAAAATTGGGCGAGAAGTCGCGCTTCAAAATGAACGGCGCTTTGTAGTCCACCACTCCCGATCGCACCATGGAAGCCTGCACCAGCGGCAACAGTTTTTCCACGTCGACCCCCAGCTTGGCGGCGAGCGTGAGCGCTTCGGCGAAGCCTTCATAGATGAGCGCAATCTGCAGATTCATGACCAGCTTTGTGGCCTGTCCTTTGCTGGTTTCGCCCATGTGGAACACCTGCTTGCCCATCGCCTGAAAAAGCGGCTGCAGGCGAGCCAGCACGGCGTCGTCGCCGCCCACCATAAAAATCAGGCTCCCAGCTTCGGCCGCGATCTTTGAGCCAGTCATCGGAGCGTCCACGTAATCGACGCCGCGCGCCTTAACGCGCTCCGCAAAGCGCCGCGTAGCGGACGGCGAAATCGTACTCGAGTCGGCAATAATCATGCCCGCGGTCAGAACTGGTTCCATGCCGCCCGGGCCAAACAGCACGCCCTCGACCGCCTTGGTGTCGGAGAGGCACATCCACACCACTTCCGAGCCCGTCGCTGCATCCGCGGGAGAAACAGCAGTGCGTGCGCCTTCCACGTCCTTGCCGCTAGTTCGATTCCAGACTGCAACCTCGTGTCCGGCTTTGACCAGATTGGCGGCCATCGACCGTCCCATAATTCCCATGCCAAGAAAAGCGACGCGCATCAGCGTTGATTCCTCCAAACGAAGATCCCTTTTAGGGCTTGAAATCCGACTTTTTCCACAGCTTGCTAAGCTTTGGATGAATGGTTCTAGACTTTTGGATTAGATACGACCAGCAAAGTGACGGTCAAGGAAAACAAGAGCGTTGGCACCGGAAAACGCCATCCATGACACGCAAACCGAAGACCATGGCCGCCCGCGCGTCGATACCGCTTTCCAGAGCATCTATAATAATTGGAGACTTGAGAGAACAAAGCCGATAATGTGTCCATAGTCGGCGTTTCAGCGGACTGGTTGAACTACACTGGTCGAAGCGATGTTAAAGTCCTCATTGAAAAATCCCGCTCTACGCAAGCGCGCGAGTCAGTTCACACGCCTAGTGCGGCACTCTGCGGTCACGCCGCGCACCGGTGAGACCCACAAACCGAAACTGGTTTCAAACGGCGAGATGGGCGTCACCTTCATTGGACATTCCAGCTTCTTTGTGCAGATTGGCGGAAAGAACGTCGTCATCGATCCCAACTTCGCGCGCTGGCTGTTCGTTCTAAAACGTCTGCGGCAGCCGGGCTTGAACTTACGCGACCTGCCTCCGATGGATGTCGTCCTGGTGACGCACGCTCACTTCGATCACCTGCATCGCCAGTCGTTGCGCACGATTGCCCGCCAAACCCGACGCCAGACCGGCACCGCACCCACGCTCGTAGTCCCGCATCACCTGTTCGATCTGGTGTCGGATCTCGGCTTCGAAGAAATTGTCGAACTGGAGTGGTGGAACACCTATCGCCATGGCACGCTCGACATCACCCACGTCCCCTCGCGCCATTGGGGAGCCCGCATCATTAAGGATTCGCACCGAGGTTACGGCGGCTACGTTCTGCGCAGCGGCAAACACTCCGTATATCACGCCGGAGACACCGCCTATTTCGCCGGCTTTCACGAGATTGGACGCCGTTTATCGCCAGAACTCGCGCTGCTGCCCATCGGCGCCTATAACCCCGAGCAATTCCGCAACGTCCACGCCAGCCCCGCCGACGCCACGAAAGCATTCCTTGATCTCAAATCGCGCTGGATGGTGCCCATGCATTACGGGACGTTCCGCCTGTCGCATGAGCCCATCGAAGAGCCGCTCCAACTGCTGGAAAAGGAAGCGATGGCAGCGGGCGTGAAAGACAAAGTTGTCGTCCTCGAAGAAGGCATCACCCGCTTCTTTTGAACCAACCCTGGAGGCAACCTCCAAGCGCGCGGGCGATTCTCATTCCATAGTTCTCGCATTTGTCCATTCCGTCGATCTTGGGCAACAATAGGGAGTCTTGGAGCAGTCCCTTTGAACAGCAGTGAACATGATTTGTCTCTCCTTGCTCCCTGCCGGCAGGCGCGGCGGCGAACGTTTTCAGACGCAGTTCTCTTCTTTCTCCTCGGCGCCTGCCTGACCGGCGCTGGGTCCGCAGCGCAGTCCACGTCCGACGACAGCGACACCATCCGCGGCATTGTGGTCAACAGCGTGAGCCGTGAGCCGATTCCCCGTGCCTTGGTTTTTTCCCCCGACAATCGCTTCGCTACCCTGACGAACGCTGAAGGTCGCTTTGAATTCACTTTGTCGAAACTCGACCCGGCTGTCGAGGGCGATTCGGATTCGAGCATGCCTCGCAATACGCCGATTCACCCTGGTCCCCACGGTCTTCCTTACATGTTGATGGCCCGTAAACCTGGCTTCATGTCCGGACCCAACAATCCCGGACAAAATCTTCAAAACGGAGCTTTGAAGGACTTGACGCTCGCGCTCATCCCTGAGAGCCTGATTGTCGGCACCGTCACTCTCCCCACCTCAGAAGCGCCCGACAGCATCACGCTGCAAATCTACCGCCGGGTTGTGCAAGATGGGTCCACTGGTCTCCGGCTGGAGGCACTCAGTCTACCTCGGACGGCCAATTCCGTTTCGCGGACCTGCTGGCGGGCACTTATAAGTTACTGACGCATGAGTTACTCGACCGCGACCCGCTCACCTCTGATCCGCGCAACGTTGATCCACTTACCAATGATTCGCGCGGACCACTGTTCGGATATCCTCCTGTCTACTACCCAAATGCACCTGACTTCGAATCCACCAGCACAATTCAGTTGGCCGCTGGGGAGACGCAGACGGTCAACCTTTCGTTGGTGAAGCAGCCGTACTATCGCGTAAGAATTCCGGTCGTAATGCCCGGCAGCGCTTCTCCGGGAAACGGAGTCGCCGTCGGCTTGTACGCGAACGGACGTAAAGGGCCAGGATTCTCTCTCGGCTACGACAACCTTCAGCACGCGATTGAAGGCTCATTGCCCGGCGGAATCTACACCGTCGAAGCCATGGACTCCGGGCCGAACCGGCTGACTGGGTTGCAGACGATCACCGTTAAGGGCGCGCCGATTGATGGTCCAGCCATGGCGCTCGTGCCCGCCGCTCCGATTCCTGTCGACGTGAAGGAAGAGTTTACATCTCCTGATCACACGGGCTCGATGACATGGGGCGTGAACGGCCGCAGTGTGCCGATAACGGGCCCGCGTAGATATTTGAACGTTATGCTCGAGCCCGCCGACAACGCCAACGATTTTGGGCTGGGGCGGACGGTTGCTTTGCGCAACCCCACCGGCACCGAGGATGACGCTTTGGTTCTCGATGGAGCGCAGGCCGGGAGCTACTGGGTGCAAGTCCATTCGTCACGCGGCTACCCAGCCTCGATCCGTTCCGGCAATCTTGACCTGCAGCATCAGCCGCTGGTTGTCGGTGTGGGAGGCACGGCGTCTCCGATCGAGATCACCATGCGCGACGATACGGCGGAGATCAAGGGCACAGTCGAGGGAATTAACCCGCCAGCGCAATCGCAGGGACCCTCTGCGGCAAACGGCGGTGCCGAGGGCCGGACATCTTATACCGCTTTCGGCAGGCAGGCTGCAGCGCATGTCTATTGCATTCCTCTTCCGGACGGAAGCGGGCAATTCGCAGACATCCCTGTGAGTCCAGATGGGAATTTTGATGCGCCGGGACTGGCCCCAGGCGCGTATCGCCTGCTTGCCTTCGATCGGACGCAACCAGAACTCGAGTACCGAAATCACAAAGCCATGCAGGCCTACGTTTCAAAAGCGAGCGTGTTTAGTCTGGTTGGCGGGCAAAAGGAGCGTGTGACGTTGCAGCTGATTTCGACGACTGGTTCTCCAAACGAGCAGTGATGTCCGCCTCTCACTCAATCCGACGCCTGGGAATATTCGCGGTCGTCTGTCTGGCGTTCTTCGCTTCTTCGCAAGCACAGATCGAGGCGCCCATGCGGACGCAGATTCCTTCTGGACCTTACCGGATCGCCGGGACGGTCGTCAACGCGAAGGCTGGCGGCCCGCTCGCGCGCGCCCGCGTCACCATCGCCGACGCGAAGAATCGGCAGGGCGTGCAATCCGTCATCACCAGCGACGACGGACGCTTCGAGTTTCATGTCCCTGCCGGCAAGTACTCGCTCAATGGAGCAAAGCGCGGATTCATCCCTGCTTCGTACAACCAGCACGAGCAATTCTCGACCGCGATCGTGACCGGCGCCGATCTCGATACCGAAAACCTCGTGGTGCGATTAGCGCCAGACGCCGTGCTCACCGGCAAGGTGCTGGATGAATTCCAAGATCCCGTCCGACATGCGCAAATCATCGTATATCGTGAGAACCATTTCCAGGGGGTGAGTCGCATCTCCCGCTATCACTTCGCCACGACGGACGATCAAGGCCGTTTCGAGGTGACGCCGCTCGGCGAAGGCATTTACTTCGTTGCGGCAAAGGCGTCGCCGTGGTATGCAATCCATCCCCCTTCAAACGGCGAGGACGCGGCTCAAGCGCCCTCGCAGGTGGACCCATCACTCGACGTCGCCTACCCCATGACCTACTACGGGGACGCCACCGAGGCCGAGGATGCCGCGCCGATCATGGTCCGCGGCGGCGACCGTCTCGAAGCTGACATCCACTTGAATCCCGCCCCCTCGCTGCATCTTATGGTGCACGTCCTTGAAGACGACACGCATGGGATCAGGTTACCCTCGCTGCTAAAGCCTTCGTTCGACGGCATGGAACCGGCCGAGATCAGCCAAAATCGAGTCGCCCCCGGGCTATTTGAGCTAACTGGAATTGCGGCGGGTCGCTATACCGTCCAGATGCCCGATTCCAGCGGTCAAATGAAAGAGCCCATCGAAGTCAATCTCAGCAGCGGCGGCGAACTCGACGTATCCTCAGGCAGAGCGGCGAGCAACATCAAGGCAACGGTGCACATCGAGGGGAGTCTTCCATCGCAGTTACAAATTGGCCTGCGCAACAGCAAGGGCAGAGTAGACGCTACCCTCGTCGACGACAAGGGAGGGGCCAACTTTGAGGGCGTCATTCCGGGCAAATACGACGTCGTAGCAGGCTCGCAGACGCAACGGTATTCGGTGGTTCGCATAGCCTCGGAAGCCGGAACAGTTTCCGGGCAGGCACTGAACGTGCTGCCGGGCGCGTCGCTTAGCATTACACTCTCGCTGGTGGGAGGCTCGGTTACCATCGAGGGCTTCGCCAAACGGGCTGGAAAAGGCGCTTCGGGCGCAATGATCGTTCTGGTGCCCAGGGATCCGGAAGCCGATCACGATCGCTTTCGCCGCGACCAGAGCGATCTCGACGGAAGCTTCAGCCTGCAGAACGTGATTCCGGGCCCGTACACCATCGTCGCCATTGAAGACGGCTGGGATCTGGACTGGTCGGAACCCGCTGTCATCGCGCAATATCTCAAGCACGGGCAAACGATCGAGGTCGGAGATCGCTCACAAAAACTCCTACCCTTGACCAGCGCGGTGGAAGTCCAACCGAAGTAGCGGACATGTTGCCGAGCGCGGGTCCTTGTTCCTTGACATTGTTTGACAAGGGCACTACTCCACAACCGTCTCTTGCTCCGGCATTCTTCAGTATTCCGATCTCCTCTCCATCACTTGCCCGCGCTTACGAAACCCCCTGTGGTCGCGTTAATCACACCGATGCCCTTCCTGTCCTTTTCGCTCGCGCCGTAAATGACATACCAGACGGGCACGTTCTGCTTTTTATCCTTGAGCAACACGTAGGTGATGGGCTGCTGCGCGTCCTTCTTCACGATAGCTTCGCCCCCGTGTTGCTCCGCGATCGCGAATGCCTGATCCGTATCGCTTTTCAGCAGGTACTGTGAAAAGGCAAGACCAGCGGACTCAGCGTTGTAGGCGCCATCTGCGCCCTCGGTGGAAACTCCGAACGGCGGCGCATCCGGCCGCCGACTTCCGGAGCAAACGATGGTCTTGACGGCCCGGCGAGCGGGCGACGCAAAGTACCCTCGCCAGATGGTTGATTTTCCGTCCTGGCCCGTGGTTTCCGAGGTGAGAACGGATTCCACCCGAGCCGGCTGCGCATCCGGCGACCACTTCAACGCGAGACCCAGCATTCGATTGAACGCCTCCTCACCTGTGTAAAGCACAGGCGCCGCAGCCGGCGGCTGTGCAGCCGGACTTTCGGACGTGCTCTCCTTCGGCTTATTCTCGGTAGAGTTACACCCTGCGGTCAGGATCGCAAAACTGATTACACTCAGCGCAAATGCGAGACGATATGATTTCATGCTCCCTCCAATATTTATTGTGTTTTGAAAACTTCCTCAAATTATCTTGACTGCTTTTTCTGCTCCACCACAGTGTCTTGAGCGTCCTGCAACTGTGCAGACCAGATCCGTCGCGCCCTGGTCTCCATGAAACAGGCATTTCTTTTTAGAGCGCTGAATCGCCCGAATTGTACCGCTTGCGAGAGGTTTTGCAAGCCAACACCATTAGCGTCTGACCGCGTAAAACGACGAGGTTACCGCCGAATGCCGCCGAGTGACCATCACATAAATTCCCCCCGGAAAATGGCGCAGGATGAGTGGGCAGAACAGGGTCGAGCCGTGAATCTGGGCATTTCCCGGAAGGTCGTAATTCTTGCTTTAGCGTTGCTGGCGTGCCACGTCCTGGTGCTCGCGCTGCACCGCGCCCTACTGAGCAACCTATTGGAGTTGGCGCTGGCTGCGGTTGCAGCGGCGGCCGCTTACCAGACTGCGCAACGCGCCCGGGGCTTTGCCCGCCGCTTCTGGCGGCTCGCCGCACTCGATGGCCACCGTGATCTGGCGGGTGGAGATCATCCGCGATGTGGTCATCACCTCGGCCTTTGCCTTGCGCCTCTCCTGACTCGCTCCCGTCTGGTGCGCTCTCTGTTCGGACGCGTCGCCGTGTTCCTGCTCGTGTTCAGCGTGGGCGACCTGATTTATTTCCATGTCCAAATCTTTGGCGACATGCCCGATGCGTCGTGGTACGAACTACTCTGGACCGTGCCGCGCACCCTGCTGATTCTGCTGGCCGCGAGCTGGACTCCGCCGGCGGAAACTGTGCCTGAGCCCGGCAAAATTGCGGCGGAACCGTTGCTGTTGGCGCAGTTCGCGCACATCGCGTTGCCCCTTGTGGTTTTGATCACGGCGGCCCAAGCCCAGCGCCAGCAATTGGCCGTCGCCGTGGTGGCGGTGCTCGCCTCGTTCGGCTGTTCAAGCGCGCGGCTGGTGCTCGGCCAACGGGCCCAGCAGCAACTCAGGCTTCGTCAGGAACAGACCGCCGAATCGCTACGCGCCGCCGAAGAGAAATACCGGAACATTTTCGAGAATGCCGTCAATGGCATCTTCCAGGTCACGCCCGAGGGCAAATACACCGCCGCCAACCCGGCCTTCGTGAGGATGCTGGGCTACGACTCCACCGAGGAGTTTCTCCGGAGCCGCACCTACAACGCCAAGGAGAACTATGCGGACCCCGCCGTGAAGGGACAGTTTCAAGACTTGCTGCGCCGGGACGGCGAACTGCAGAGCTTCCCATGTGCTACTCGTAGTCAGCGACAACGGCACCGGCATGGATGCCGAAACCCAGGCCAGAATCTTCGATCCCTTCTTCACCACAAAGGAGGCGGACCTCAGCACTGGGCTCGGACTTGCGTAGTCTATGGCATCGTCAAACAAAGTAAAGGCTACGTCTCGGTGTACAGCGAGGTGGGCCATGGCTCAACCTTTAGGATCTATTTGCCTGTGGACGAGCGCGCTGCCAAACCGCAAGCCGCCTTCACCGCGCGCCCGCTTTCGGCGCGCGGGACCGAGACGATTCTGCTAGTCGAAGATGACCCCGCCGTGCGTGGCCTCGCCAACTCGATTCTCCATGACAAGGGCTATGACGTGCTGGCGCCGCAACCGCGGAAGCCGAACAGATCTGCGCACGGCACACCGGCCCGATTCACCTGCTGCTGACCGACCTGATCATGCCCGGCATGAGCGGACGCGAACTGGCGCGCCCTGCCCTCACTTTGCGGCCCGAAATCAAGGTGCTTTACATGTCCGGCTATACGGATGACGCACTCATTCACCGCGAGGTCTTCGAGAACAGATTCGCTTTTGTGCAGAAGCCCTTCTCACCCGTCGTGCTCGAAGCCAAGGTGCGCGAAGTGCTGGATTCGGCGTAATCGGTCACCGGGCTGTTTTGCAAGATTCAGCTGCCCCGTAACCCCCAAAAGATGTCGCTCCGCGGTAACATCCCGCCGATTCCAGCATCCAAGTATGCAGGCGCTTTCACATGTTATACTGCGTCAGATGGGGTGGGTGGGGCACTCCACGTCCCTGCCCGAAGGATTTCGAAACATGGCTGGTAGTTCTCGTCGTTCACTCTTCCTGATAGTTTTTGTGCTTGCTACGTTCGGTTTGCTCGGAATGCTGTTCGCGCAGCGGATCAGCCCGGCAACCACGCCCAGCACCGACTCCGACGTCCGCGATAGCTTCAAACAGTTCACCCAGGTTTATGACACGATCGAGCAGAACTATGCCGACCCGGTGAACCCCGACAAGGCGATTTATAACGGCGCCATCCCGAGCATGTTGCACCAGCTCGACCCCCACTCGAATTTCTTCGATCCGAAATCCTATTCCCAATTGCGCGAAGAGCAGCGCGGCAAATATTACGGCGTGGGTATGACGGTAGGACCGCGCAACAATAAAGTTATCGTCATCGCTCCCTTCGTCGGCACTCCGGCCTATCGCGCCGGCATCCGCCCGGGCGACATTATCGCCGCCATCGATGGCAAGCCCACCGACAACATGAGCACCTCCGACGTTGCCGATCTGCTCAAGGGGCCGAAAGGCACCACCGTTCGCATCACCATGTTGCGCGAAGGCTCCGATCATCCGCTCGAATTCGCCGTCATCCGCGACGAGATTCCGCGTTACAGCGTAGACCTGCACTTCATGATCAAGCCCGG
>Ga0181523_10002212_pt1 | contig 19361 bp, 12 predicted proteins | sample PEATcosm2014_Bin_43_FD_119752 | JGI IMG/M metagenome (GOLD analysis project Ga0181523, IMG submission 119752) | Peatland microbial communities from MTU Mesocosm Facility, Houghton, MI, USA - PEATcosm2014_Bin05_30_metaG | ecosystem: Environmental > Terrestrial > Soil > Wetlands > Peat | place...
GATGACACTGCCCGCAGAAATCCGAGATCTGCTCCGCCGCCAGTCCACCTTTCATTGACTTCGGTTTCGCCGATTCCGCACCCTCACCAAACTGAATCATGGCTAGTAAGTGTGATTCGCTGCCTGCGTGACAGTGACTGCACTGCACTCCTGGTCTCAGTTTCTCGAGCGTGAGTTGCGGGCCCGAAACCGCGTCTGTGGAATGACATCCAAAACAACTCAGCTTATCCTCCCGAGTCATCAATCGCCCTAACGCCTGATTCAAGTCAGCTGGAGCGGAGGCAGTCGAGCCCATGGTTGGTCCCAGCGCACTCAATTCGCGGAAATAGCTGACGCGGCTCTCATACAATTCGCCACCCTTTTCGAGGATGTAAGTTTGCCCGATGGAAGAACTCGCCCCCATCGCCCAGCGAATTGGCGCGGTGATCGTCTGCGCCCCGTCGGTAACCGAGTACTCGCTCTGATTGCCCTTGCGTTCGATGCGGTAAGAATATCTTCCAACCGTCACCGTAAGCACCGGATGGTCGACTAATACCTTGCAGTCCTCGACCGTCTCCAGCGCTTGTCCCATCGAGGTATGAGGCTGGGTCTTGGCCTGGGAATGACAGGAAGCGCAAGCGTTCGCGCCTGTTTTGGCCGTTTGAGCCGCCGCGACAAGAGGCAGAATGAAAAGCACAACCAGGATGGGCCGGGTTCCCCATTTGAAGTCGAGCGAGCGGAGATTATGGTTGAGTTTGGACTGCGCCCACTTGCGACTCATAGTAGGCGATTCTAGCGCGAAGGGTCTGAGAAAGACTCACATCATTTTGGGCTGATGCAATGGCAAGAGCCCGCTTTGCGGCTTGCGCTGCGTCGGAGAAGCGACCAACTTCAGAATACATTCCAGCGAGCATTTTCAGACTTTGCGGTTCGTTCCCGCCCCAAAGTTCTACTGCCTTCTCGCATTCTGGAATGGCTTCAGGGAAGTGATGTTCAGCCGCGAGAAAACGGCTGAGATTGAAATGGTACTCGGGGGAATCGGGTGCAAGGGAAACGGCCTGCCGCAGATGCGCGATACTTTCATCGAGCTTGCCGGCACGGGCGAGGACGATCCCGAGCATGTTGTGCGCATCCGCGAAATCTGGGTCAAGCTCCAACGCCCTCTGGATGTGCTCGACCGCTTCCTCCGTCTTTCCGATCTCGAGTAAGCTGGCCGCGAGATTACCTTCCGTCACGACATCCTTGGGATTGAGCGCGATCGCCCGCTTGGCTGCTTCAATCGATTCACTCGGATTTCCGGAGTGAGTGAGCGCCGTCGACAGGCTGGCAAAGGCCGCGGCGTTCGAGCTATCCAGTTCAACGGATTTGCGGTACTGCTCGATCGCCTGGTCCAGTTGACCTTGTTTGTCGAGAGCGTAGGCAAGATGATAGCGAGCCTTGCCGTCCTCAGGATCGACCTCGATGGCTTTGCTCCATTGCAGCACGGCTCCGGCGTAGTCGCCTTTGCGGGCCATTTCGCCGGCAACGTCGGTGAGCCGGTAAAACTCCGTGGCAGGTGCTTCCATCTTTACCAGGCCATCGCGAGGAATGTTGACGAATTCGGGGATGTTCACGCCGCGATTGGCCGCGGTGGCATTTTCCACCAGGATGGCCGGGGAATCCTGGCCGTTCTCGTCAATGTGTGTAAGGAAAAGTTGAGTGTAAAGGGAGCGGCCTTTCGAGGAGAAAGCGAGCCAGCGGCCGTTGGGAGAGAACGTGTGCCAGGAATTCATGCGCGAAAGATTGCAATCAAGCCGTCTGGCCGTGCCGCCCTTAAAAGGAACGATGTAAAGCTGGCTGTCGGGGCGCATGAGGAGGCCATTGCGATTCTGAACAAAGACAATCCAGCGGCCGTCCGGTGAAATTTTCGGAAAATTGTTGCTCATGCCGTTCTGCGAAGCGCCCTCGATCCGTTCGGGCGTTCCGCCACGGCCCTCGTTGAACGGAATGCGGTACAGGTCGTATTGGATTTGAGTCTCGTCCGGAGAATTCGCATATTGCGCAACGCCCTGGCCTTCATGGTAGGGATCCTTGGCGGCGGCCCTGGAGAAGACCAGGTATTTGCCATCGGAACTCCAAAACGCAGCGGCTTGCACGTAAGCCGGGTCGTCTGCGCCGGGCAGTGGTCTCAGCTTGCCGGTGGCCTTGCTGTACCAGGCGAGAATTCCTTTCGTGGGGAAGAACACCTGCCCGAAGCCATAGTCGCGATAGAAGCCGTTATAAAAGCGGCTGTCAAAATCCTTGGTATGTGAGCCGGGGTTCTCGATGGAGGTCACCACGTACTGGCCGTCAGGAGAGATCTGCGACATAAAGCCGAAGCGCTTACTGGCGCGCTCTTCGGCGAAGGAACTCCAGCGAATCACGTCTTCGTTGCGGATGGACGTCTCTCGCTTGACGGGCACAATGCCGTAGAGTCCCTTATCGTTTCCAGGGCCGTCAACGTCCAGACCCATGGTCGCTCCATTACGCGAGAAGGAGTGGCAGTTGATGCAAGTGGGCAAGCCTTGCATCATCAGGCGACTTTCGCTTTCGCCCACATAACGCAGGCGCCAGGCGATGAACGGAACCGCCGCGCTTGGGATCGGCATGATCACGCCCTTCTCGCCTACCGGAACGGAGATAAGAGGAACGTCGCGGAAGAAAACGGGGGCGCCGACCGGGTCCCTGGAGGTCTGGATCGTGATTTGCCCTCGAGACAGCTCTTGGGTCATGGCCATGCTCTCGTCGGGATAGCCAATGATGGTGACGGTCGCCGGCTTTTTCAGGGAGTGGCGAAGTATTGCTTCCCAAGTCGTGGCGTCGGGCTTCCAGGTGTGGTCGGCAGCTTGTTCCGGCGTCAGAGTAGGCGGCACAGCTCCGGCTTTTGCGCAGCGCTCGTCGATCTTGCCAATCTGCATCCGCTCGCCGTTGGATTTGATCTCAATCTCTGAGGAATGGTCCGCAAAGATAATATTGATACGCCAAGCGGTAGCGGCGGAGTCTGGGTCGCGCCACTGAAAGGTGGGGGGAGCAAAGTCGGGGGGAAATAAAGTGTGATTGGAGGGGTAGTCAATCGTAATAACAGCGTGACTGGAATTCGGATTGTCACTGGCCAGAAAGTGCCTGGCGTTGAGCTTTCCGACGGCGCAGAAAGTAATGAGTGCACCAGCGACCGTGATCAGAAGAAGTTTCAGACCAGCGGTCCCAATTCTCTTTGGCGGAAGTGCCACAGTGCGGGAAGTATGTCGTGCGGCCCAAATTCTCGCTGTGATTGCAATCACAGCATCTAGGTTGCATCGGGAATCCGCAAGCCATTTAATCCCTGATTTCGTTCACGATGCGGTTCTTGTCAGTGGACCTTGCGATAGATGCGGAAATCCCAGCCGTTGAGGATCAGCACGGGCAGAGCCGCCTTCTTGCGAGCGGCTTCGTCGAGTCCAGGAGTCTGATCCACATATTCACCACTGGGAGCGTCGACCACTCCGGCATACGGCTGATTCGAGACGTTGATGGCGACGAAGTACTCTTCTCCAGCAGCGCGTCGGAAAAACGTCAGCACACGCTCCGGCGCTCCGTTCCGCACCCATTCAGTCTCACCCTGTTGCAAGGCTGGATGAGCTTTTCGGATGGCGATGAGTTCCTTATAGAACGGGAGAAAGTTCGATCTTCGCTCGGCGATCGGCCAGAAAACCGGCAGCTTCTCGAACAAGGCCGGCGCGCCCGATTCAGTCGTGTCTCCAACCTCCATGCCGTTATAAAGCATAGGCACGCCATCCATGGTAAAGACCAGCGCTGAAGCTGCCAGAGCGCCACGCTCGCCGAAGCGAGCAATGGCGCGCTTCTCGTCATGGTTGTCGGAGAAGCGCATCTCCAGTGCGCCCTTGGCATAGCGCTCGTGCTCCTTCTGCCAGTCGAAAATGACGGCCTGAGCGGACGCGCCATTCTCCAGCACATCGGTGATCGTGCTGTGAAACGGCCACGCATAGTCCAGGTCAAAGGCATTCGTGAGCAACTCTGGCTTATTGGCCTCCGCGATCATGATGAGGTCCGGCTTGATCTTTGTCAGTTCCGCCCGAGCGTTCTCCCAGAAGTCGGTGGGGACCTCGCCGGCAACATCGCAGCGAAATCCGTCCAGATCGAAATCTTTCAACCAGTACTTCAGCATATCGGTCATGTAACTGCGCAGCTGGGGATTCCTGTAGTCCAGTCCGGCCACATCGGACCAGTCAGGATTCGGCGGAATGATGTTGCCCTGCGCATCCTTCTTATAGAACTCAGGGTGTTTCATGAGAACGCTGTCCCAAGCGGTATGGTTCGCAACTATGTCAATGATGACCTTGAGCCCGCGCTGGTGCGCTTGACTGACGAGATGTTTGAAGTCGTCTTTCGTTCCGTAGGAAGGATTAATAGCGTAGTAATCCTGTACGGCATAAGCGCTCCCGATGCTGCCTTTCTTCTTGGCTTGCCCAACGGGATGAATCGGCATGATCCAAACCACGGTAACCCCGAGGTCCTTCAGATAGTCCAAACGCTGTTCGATGCCGCGAAAGTCGCCAGTCGCGGAGAAAGTGCGCGGATTCACTTCGTAGATGACTGCTGACTTGATCCAGTCGGCAACGGCGTGCGCCGCAGGCTGTTCTGCCCGGGCGGACTGGAGAAGAATTGCGCTGACAAGGGCAATTGTAAGCGCCCGGCTGGCCCTACTCGTCTTCATTGCACGACCTCCTGTGGAGTGGAGGGCATTGTAAATCGTGCTGACAAGCTACGGATAAAAGTGCAAAAACGATTTTCTTCTTGACAAGGCTCATCGATTTGGGGCGTAATCACCCCGTAGTAGAAAAGCACTATTTCAGTATCCATACGGATTGGGGTGGGAAGGGGCGTTTTCCATCCCTCGACCGAAAACCGCAAGCGGTCACTTAACTTATTCATGAGTGGAGATGATCTATGTTGAAAGCGTTGAAACTAGCGAGTGGCGTAACTGGTGTTTTCGCATTGCTGGTTGGCATGATGTGGGGGCAAGGAATCTTTGCCACCCTGACGGGTGTGGTCTCCGATCCCTCCAACGCAGTTGTAAGTGGCGCAAAAGTCACCCTCATTGACGCCGCTTCGGGTTCGGCCCGTGACACCGTCACCAACAGTGATGGATACTTCACCTTCGCCGCAGTTCCCGTAGGCCGATACAATCTGAAGATTGAGGCGCAGGGTTTTGAAGCCTATAAGGCGGACGGCATCGACTTGGGTGGTACTGAAAAGCGCAACGTAAACATCACCCTCACCGTCGGCTCGACCAGCCAGACGATCGAGGTCAGCGCTGAAGCCGCCCAGCTTGTGACCACGGACTCGGGCGAGAAGTCGTACACGCTGGAAGCCAAGGAGTTGCAGAACCTGATTCAAATCGGCAGCGACGCGGCCGAGTACATCAAGATCATGCCCGGATTTGCCGTTCAGAACGGCTCTTCCAACGCGGCGAACTACACCGGCGAAGTCATCGGCATCAACGCCAACGGCGACGCCGGCAGCCAGAGCCCGCTGAACAACGCGTCTTCCTACAACGGGCTGCCCGGCAACTCGCTGGACATCACCATGGACGGCGCCCACGTGGCCGACCCGGGTTGCGATTGTGACACGCCGGTCAATCCCAACTCCGATTTCCTGCAGGAGTTCCGGGTGCTGGCGGGGAACTTCAGCGCCGAGAACCAAAAGGGGCCGATCCTGATTACCTCGGTGACTCGGTCGGGTGGCCAGCAACTGCACGGCAGCGGCTATTTCACTGCCCGCAATTACAAGCTCAACGCCAACGACTGGCTCAATAATTTCAATAACTCTCCCAAACCCGCCAATAAGTACTACTACCCAGGCGGCACGATCGGTGGTAAGGTCCCGAAAACCCACGACAAGCTCTTCTTCTTCGCCGGCATCGAGTACTTCTACCAGGTGTTGGATACCGGCCTGCTGCGTTCCACAGTTCCGACGGCGAATATGCTCAACGGGAATTTCTCGACGTCCGAGTTGGAGAAGCTCGGCGACGCAGGCAACGGCTACGCTACGGGCGGTGGATCAACGCCGGTGGGAACGGCCTGCTATAACCCCCTCGCCACCACGAACCCCCCTCCTGCCTACCTCCCGTGTCTTAATCAGTCGGTTTTAACCGGCCCCTTCCTGACCAACAACTGGGCCACACCCACGGGAAGCGGGCCAACCTGGGACGGGTCATGGAACGTCAACATTCCAACGTCGGCCATGAACCAGAACATGCTCAACCTGATGAAGCTGTATCCGGCGCCCAATGCCGATCCCAACGCGACCGGCGGATACAATTACATTCAATCCGAAATCTTCAACCAGAACAACACTCAGTTCGTCACGCGCGAAGACTACGCCATCAGTAACAGCACGAAGCTGTTCGTGCGCTACAACTATCAGAAAGAAACGCAGCAGTTCCCGGTGGGCCTGTGGTGGCGCCAGTCGGATCAGGTTCCGTATCCGTCAGCCATCGAGGGCAAGAACCGATCTAGCTCCATATCAGGCTCACTCACCCACGTCTTCAGCCCGACCATGACCAACGAAACGGTCGTTGCTTACACCTTGGTGAAGTTCCCGAACGTCTTTGCCAATCCGAATGCGGTAACTCGTGCTACTGTCGGCTACTCCCCGGTGGGACTATTCAACAACGGAGTGACACAAATTCCGTCGTTCGGAGGTACGGGCGGCAACGGTGAAGCGGCGCTGGTCTTCAATCCGGGCGGCTTCGAAGCCGGCGGAGCCTCACAAGGCTTGTATGCCAACAAGTACATGCCCAGTGTGAGTGACACGATCACCAAAGTGATCGGCACGCATACGCTGAAAGGCGGCTTCTTCTGGGAATGGATTCGCAACGTCCAGCCCGCGAATAACAACACCAACGGGTACCTGCAGTTCCAATCCGGAAATAACCCCCTGTATACGAGTGGCGACTCCTATGCTGACGAAGTCTTGGGTATCTCCAGCAACTACAACGAAGCCACGAAGAATCGGCTCAACGATGAAGCCTACAATACCGTCGACTTCTTCGCACAAGATGACTGGAAAGCGACCAAGCGTCTGACCATAAACTTCGGCCTACGCTTCAGTCACTTACAGCCCTGGTATGACCGGCTTAACGATGGCTTCGCGATCTTCAATGTGAGTGCCTACCAGGCGGCCTATGCGGCGAACCCAGCCTGTACCAACGCGCCGACGTTCTGTGGATACGAATGGCACGCTCAGAACCCCTCCGTGCCTATCACCGGCTACCCGGCGCGTGCGCTGTACTACCAGCCACGCCTGGGCGGTGCGTACGATCTCATGGGTGACGGCAAGACCATTCTCCGCGGAGGATGGGGCCGTTACTACTTCCATACAGGACAGTTCACCAGCGGCCTGGATGCGTCCGCCGGAGTCAAATCGACCAGTTTCAACAAGCAGATCGCGGTGAGCTCGACCACCAGTCAGCCCATTCTGGTCGATCCACTACCCCCATCCTTGGCCCTCCAAGGCCCATGGGCCTCAGCCGCAACCAATTTCGGGCTCGACGCTGTTTCTCAGCAAACATGGTTCAGCTCTAACCCGTCAGGTCCTGCGGCCGTAGACGGCGCAGATGACAAGATGGGCTATACGGATAACTGGAACTTCACCATTTCGCGCCAATTGCCGTGGTCGAGCCTGTTTGAGGTCGCCTATATCGGCAATCGGTCGCGAGATCTCTCCAGCGGAGGCAATGGTGGAAGTCTGGGCTCTGGGGGCGGAGGCTTCACCACCAACGACATCAACCTGATACCGGTGGGTTCGATAACCGCGTACGCCGCGTCACATGGCGGAATTGATCCGAACACGGTGAATACCGCGCTCCTCTATCCCCTTCAGGGTTATTCGGACCTGAATGTGACCACGAATAACGGCCTCTCGAACTACAACGCCTTGCAGGCCACTTGGGCTCGCACGAGAGGACGGTACACGCTCGACCTGAACTACACCTTCAGCAAGGCCGAGGGTATTGTGAATGACGGCTCGGGCCGTGCCGTAGATATTTTCGACCTAAATAAAAGCATCGGTGTTCTGCCCAACAGCCGAAAGCACTTGTTCAATGCTGTTTATTCCGTGGAACTGCCCAAGGCCAACATCAACAAGTATGCGGGCGGAGTCATCAACGGCTGGCAGGTCAGCGGAATCTTGCAGCTCCAGAGCGGGCCCAACCTTAGCGCTTACCAGAACGAAAACTTCGGTCTGGGCTACCAAGGACCGCCTAATTTCATCGTCAACGGTGTCACGGTCCCGAATCCTAGCGGTGCCGCGATTATTCCGGGTTCTATCGATCCGGTGGCGCATCCAACCGGCATTGCCATCAACGATATTTCCCTGCTGGGCACGACGGAACTCCAACTCAACCCCATTTTGACCTGCAATCCGACAAGCGGGCTGAAAGCGCACCAGTACATCAACGGGAACTGCTTTGCGGCCCCGTCGGTAGTCACTCAGAACGGCCCGTTTGTCTTGCCGGCCATTTACGGCCCGGCCTATTTCAATTGGGATATGGCGTTGTTCAAGAACTTCGCCATCACCGAGAGCCAGAAGTTGCAATTCCGGTTTAACTTCTACAACTTTCTGAATCATCCGTTGTGGTCGTTTAACGGAAACAATCTCGGCCTCAACTACAAGCAAGATCCTACTACGGAGGCTTTCACTCAGAGCAATGCGAACTTCGGCTATGTCACCGAGAAACAGGGGCATCGCATCATCGAGATGGGAGTCAAGTACACCTTCTAAACTCGATACTGGTTCCAACCAGAAGGGGATGGCTTCGGCCATCCCCTTCTTTTCTTCCTGTAAACTGTGGGGGGACGTTTCCTCCGTACCCTTATGTGGAAATCGGCACGGTCCCGCATCGGTTTGGGCGTCTGCAGCCTCAGCCTGCTTTCCTTCCTCGCCTGGGCTCAATCACCGCAGGAGTTGGTCCAGGATGCGATACAGAAGCAGCAGGCGGGCGATCTTGAGGGAGCGGTCAAAGAGTACCGTCAATTCTTGAAAGCGGCTCCTGGGGAGGCAACCATTCATTCCAACCTGGGGGCGGCTCTGGCCGGGCTGGGACGGTTTGAAGAGGCGGTGCCGGAATACAGGGCTGCGCTCAAGCAGTCACCCGAGTTTACCCAGGCTCGTCTGAATCTGGCGATTGCCTACTACAAGATGGGCAGGATCAGCGACGCGGCCACCCAACTGGCGCGACTGCATGCCCAAGATCCCAAGAACCATCAGGCGATACTGCTCTTGGGCGATTGTTATCTGCGCATGGGCCAGAACAAAGACGTGATTCGCTTGTTGGAGCCGGAGCAGAAGAAATCTCCCGACGATCTCGCCGTCGCTTACATGCTGGGAACCGCTCTTCTGAGAAACAAGCAACGCGACGAAGGAGCAGCAGTAATCGACCGTATCTTGCACAATGGCGACTCCGCGGAAGCTCATCTGCTGATGGGCATGACCAAATTCGAAGCCATGGAATATCCGGAAGCCATCGCGGATCTCAGCAAGGCGGCGCAGATCGATCCGAGTATGCCGGACGTGTATTCCTATCTCGGCCAGGCGCAAATGGCCAGCGGCGACATGACTGCGGCGCGCCAGGCTTTTGAGAAAGAGCTCACCGGGAACCCCAACGACTTCGAATCGAATGTGCGGCTGGCCGTCCTGTTGAAACAGGATGGAAATTACGAGCGCGCGCATCAACTGCTGGATCGCGCCTTACTGGTTCGTCCCAAGGATCCGGGCGCGCTCTACCAGGTCGGGGCTACCTACCTGGCAGCCGGAGACATGAACCGGGCACTTAGCTCGTTGGAGGCTCTGTTAAAGCAGTACCCGGACTTCCTTGAGCCGCACGTCTCTCTGGCACAGGTCTATTACCGATTGAAGCGCAAAGAGGACGGCGATCGCGAGCGCGAGATCGTGCAAAAACTCAAGGCGGAGCACGACGCGGAACAGTCGAAAGTCAAGGGAGAAGCTCAGCCGAGGCCATGACCGCCCGAGTCGGCGCGCTACTTGGCGGGTTCGTCTATCTTCATTAACTGATCGGCGGCGATGTCCTTCAGAACCTGCCGAATTCCGCTGGGCCAGCGAATCTCCAGCGATGCAATTTTGGTTTCTTGACCCAGCCCGAAGTGCACCCGTTTGTCGCTCGAAGACATGAAACCAGTGCTGATCGAAACGTGGTTATAGAGCGTGCGGCCGGAAGCGGTGGTTAGCTTGACCTTGGCTCCAATGGCATCGCGGGCGCTCTTGTGGCCGATCAGATTCAGCAGGATCCAGTGATTGCCGCTGTCGGCGGTATTCATCAGAATCCTAGGCTTGTCATTGAGCGAGGTGACCACAATATCGAGAGAACCGTCGTTGTTCAGATCGCCAAACGCCGATCCTCGTTGGTAACCCTTGCGCAGGAAATCCTTTCCCATTTCGTCGGATACGTCGATGAAGTTTTTGCCATCGACATTCTCGAACATGGTGTCGTGCTCGGGCGATGATTCGTTCACCTGGTCGACGTCGCCATTGGCAGAATAAATGTCCTTCCAGCCATCGTTGTTGTAGTCGATGAATCCATTGCTCCATCCGGAGTGAGGGACGCTCATCGACTGGATCTTTGAGGAGTACGCATAGCTGAACAAATGGCCATCGTTTCTGAGCAACTGCCAGACCTGCTGCCGGAGATTGTTGTAGAAGATGTCAACCTTTCCGTCGTTGTCAAAATCCTTGGCGTCCGAACCCATCGAGGATCCGGTGCGGGCATTGTCGTCGTAGCCGACGCCGAGCTCGAGCCCCCGTTCTTCGAACGTTCCATTGTGCATGTTGATGAACAGCGAGTTGGGTTCAGTGTCGTTGGCAACGAATATGTCCGGCCAGCCGTCGTCGTTGAAATCGGCAATCGAGATGCCCATCCCCTTGCCGGGAGATTTCGCCAATCCGGACTTTTCCGTTACATCCTCGAACTTGCCGTTGCCTAGATTGTGGTAGAGACGGGGAGGCACGCTTTTGTAGCGTCTGGGATCGCAGTAGTATTCCTGGCTTCCCATGGTGCAGCGAAAATCGGTCTGCGGAGTCCAGATCGTATAGTTCGAGACAACCAGGTCGAGAAGACCATCATTGTCGTAATCGAACCAGGCGGCAGCGACGCTGAGCGTGCCGGGCGGCTTGGTGCCGATGCCGGAAGCCTCTGTTACATCGGTGAAAGTCCCGTCTCCGTTGTTGTGGTAGAGGGTATTGCGGCCGGCTGAGCAGATGAAGAGATCTTCGTAGCCGTCATTGTCGTAGTCACCGACTGCGACCCCAAAGTTGAAATCCAGAGACGCGCCCAACAGCCCTGCCTTGGCAGTAACGTCCTCAAAGGTTCCGTCGGCTCGCTGCTTCAGGAGGCAGTTGTAGTAGGAGGGATTCGTCTTTTTCATCTCCGGTAGCTGCGCGCCGTTGGTGAGAAAAATGTCCAACCTGCCATCGTTGTCGAAATCGAAAATGGCTACTCCGCCGCACATTGGTTGCGGGAAATACTTGTGCCCGCCGGAACTGTTGTTGGTGATATAGGTGATCTTCGAAAGTGGTGCGACGTCCACAAAGCTCGGCCGTTTTGTTGTGGGCGCCGATCGGAAACCCAGAAGGAAGATGGATGAGGCCGCCAGGCATACGCCGGCGGCCAGCGCTTTCCAGATGCTAGACTGATGGTCGGGCATGAAGTCCTATTTCTTCATTCTATCTCTAGTTCTGCTCGGAACAGGCCTGGTCGCGGCTGGGCCGCCAACCGGTCCGATCGTTTTTGAGGAGATCGCGCAGCGCTCGGGTCTGACTTTTGTGACCGACAGCAGCCCGACACCCAACAAGAATCAACCAGAGACCATGGTAGCCGGCGTGGCGCTGCTGGATTACGACAATGACGGCTATCTTGACGTCTTTGTCGTAAATGGCGCCGCCATTCCATCGCTTCAGAAAGAGAGCCCGAAGTACTGGAACCGTCTTTACCACAACAATCATGACGGCACATTCACCGATGTAACCGAGGCAGCAGGTGTCGCTGGTTTCGGCTACGGCATGGGTGTAGCAGTCGGCGATTATGACAATGATGGATGGGCCGACATCTACGTCGTGAATGTGGGAAAGAATCAGTTGCTGCACAACAACGGGAACGGCACTTTTACAGACGTGACCGACAAAGCCGGAGTTGGTGGAGGCGTTCTCGACGGCAAAAAAATGTGGTCCGTGTCGGCGGCTTGGGTGGACTACAACAATGACGGCCATCTGGACCTGTTCGTCTCGAATTACTGCAAGTGGGAGGTCAATACGGACCCCTACTGCGGCCCGACTCCCAAATTACGCGCATATTGTCATCCTAAGAATTATGCGAATCTGCCGAATACGTTGTACCGCAACAATGGCGACGGCACCTTCACTGACGTCTCGGCAGAAACTGGAATCTCCAAGTCCTTCGGGAAAGGAATGGGAATCGGCATCGCCGACTACGATGGCGATGGATTCATGGACATATTTGTGGCCAATGATAATCATCCCAACTTCCTCTTTCATAATCTTGGTGGCAAGAAGTTCGAGGAAGTTGCTCTGGAAGCGGGTGTGGCTTACGCCCAGAGCGGGAGCGCGCTTTCCGGCATGGGCGTCGATTTCAAAGACGTCGACAACGATGGGCGCCCGGATATCTGGCACACAGCGGTGGAGAACGAATCCTTCCCGTTATTTCGTAACGTGGGTGGCGGCCAGTTCGTGGAGGAAACACTTCCCGCTCAATTGGCAGTGACTCGCACAATGTCTGGATGGGGAAACGGAATCATCGATTTCGATAATGATGGCTGGAAAGATTTGTTCGTCGCCCGCAGCAACGTTCTCGATAACGTCGCCCAATTCGCCAATCGTAAGTATGAGGAGCCCAATTCGGTTCTGCGCAATCTGGGAAATGGCAAGTTCCAGGATGTCAGTGGCGAAGCGGGTCCCGGCTTCCAGGTGGCGGCCGCGCACCGCGGGGTCGCCTTTGGAGATATAGATAATGACGGACGAATCGATGCGGTGGTTACTGTCCTTAACGGACCGCTGAAATATTTTCACAATATCTCAAAGAACAGTAATCACTGGATCATCCTGAAGCTAGTCGGCAAGAAGAGCAATCGCATGGGCCTGGGGGCGAAAGTGCGCGTCACAGGCGAAGACGGTAAAGTTCAATACAACCATGCCACGACTGCAATCGGCTATGCGTGTGCCAGCGACTCTCGCGTACACTTCGGACTGGGCGGCTCACGAGTTGTGCGCGAACTCGAGATCACATGGCCGAGCGGCATACGCCAAGTGCTGCGGGACGTGCCTTCGGATCAAATTCTGAAGGTTGAAGAACAAGTCCAGTAACCGTTCGAACGAGCTATTCCTGCGCGGATTTCTGACGCTACAACAGTTCCTCGTCCTGCCAAACCGTTGTTGCAGTTCTGAAGGCAGCAGGAGTTCTTCCTGATTGCGGAGGAGGTCGTAGAACGTCTTCCGGACTTGAGCCGTGACCTCGCGTTTTTTGGCCTCTAGTTCCGCTTTGACTTGCTCCACTCCCTCCGAAGCAAGTTCCGCGGGAGTCATTGTCGCCACCGGAAGAACACACGCCATGGCTGGCGTGATCGTCCAAAACAAGGCGATCGCCAGTTGCAACAGCGGGGGCCCGGCGCCATCAGCATGTTGATGATGTATCCGCATATCGTCATCAACCAATACCCGCCCGCGCAAGCCGTGACCTGAATCACTGCGCAGATTATGGCTGAGGAGGATACTTCGACTAGAGCCAAGAAGTGGCACAGTGCCCAGAAAAGCCAAATCAGAACGGAAGTCCACGACTGGCAACTGGCATGGTGAACGGCTGCGGATATCAGTGCTTTGCCTTGCCGCACTTGCTGCACTTTTCGCTATTCTTTGCCACGTGCCAGCTTCGGCTCGGACCTCCCCATCACCCGCGCGGCAGACCGGCAGGATCTTAAGTGTGCGAAGGGAGTTACGTGGCACGTTCTTGTCCACGACTCGATATTCGCGAATGCACGATTTTGATGTGTTCTTTTCGCTGCGCATTGGCGAGCAAACCTATTGCGGAGACTACGAAACCGTCGTCCTTGACGAAATTAATGATTTGGCGTCTTCGCAAGGCAAAGATGTCCAGATGACCCTGGACCAGAGCAAGAAGGTAGTCATCCTCTATACGCCTCAGAACAGAAGACTCAAAGCTCGGATCGTGCGTGCGAGCCAGTGTCTGCCTGCAGCACTTGCCCCGAGCGACAATCGCTGACTTTTCGTCAAGAAGCTCCGGACTCATAAATCTAAAACTCCAGGTGTAGCCGGAAGGTAAGGTACGAGCACGGGCCCGCGGTCACGGTTGTTAGCCGGGATGGTTGATATGCTGCGGGCCCGGAGCAACGTGGATGCCGCGCCACAGGAGGACGGTGTAGTGGGTTTCGAGCAGCAAGATCAGACCCTGGCGCAGAGATCTTTGCAGGCGTCGGCGAGTCTGGCGCAACGACAGCAAGCGCGGGCTGAGCGGGTGGCTCCTGGCTTTTCGCGGTGGAGACCCAGACCAGTGCGACGAGGTACCCAAGTATCACGCGCATCAGTAATCGGCCCTGATGGCCTGTTTCCACAGCTTCTTTTCATAACGTCCTTGGCTCGTCTTTAGGCAGGAGGTCTAGCTTTCGTGCGCCCAAAATTATATAGTACCCCCCTAGGGTATCTGTGAAACAAAATTGCGAGGAAACTAAAAAACATGAAGGACAAACCCTCGGAAATATCGAAAGAAAAACAGAAGCTGCTTTCTCGAATCAAACGCCTCGCGGGACAGATTACCGCGGTCGAGCACTCGGTGACTGACGGAGACGAATGCGCAGATATTTTGATGCTGCTGGCGGCAATTCGGGGCGGCGTCAACAGCTTGATGGCGGAGATCCTGGAAGACCACATCCGCTTGCACATTACGCATCCGGATCGCGGGACAGAATCGAACGAAGAGCTGACCGAAGATCTGATTGGGCTGGTGCGCGCATATCTGAAGTAAGCCTCGCAGGGCTCCTGATCAAACGCTCACGCAAGCCATTTCTGCTTCGATGCCTGAAGCCTGATTACTCGGCTCTGATCAGGCTTTACAACCCTCAGGCTTACCGGGATCAGGCTTCACAAAAACCAAAAACTGCCTTGATGCCGTCAACTTCGATCACCTGACCCGGTTCGAGTTGCTTTTTGCCGCCCTCGACCACGACATCGTTCACCTTGACCTTCACCTTGTCTCCGGAAGCAGCGATGAAGTATCCATCCTCGGAGCGGTAGATCGACGCGGCGACGTGGGGAGCGAACCAGCGCTTCAGCCGAATCCCGGCCATCTTCGATTTTCCGATTACGGTGAGTCGACTGGTCAAAACGTAGTGTTGCTGGTCGGTTCGACCTTCCATGATAGTCAGGGTGCCGATGGTCTGATGGGCCACGTGCGCGGCGGGAACGGGGGCCTGGCTCGGAGAACTGCTCGGAGAATTGCCTTTGGTCTGGACCGCCGCAGCGCCTGAGGAAGAGGCGGCGACTGCCATAGCAATCAGCTCTTTCGCTTTTGCCGTGTCCAAAAAAGCCGTGCGATCGAGCTGTGGCAGTTTGGCCTTTGCCCCTTGCGCTTGCCCGTCGACGGTGCTTACAGAGCCATGCCAGATCTCTTGTTGATCACTAAATTCGATGGTGTGCTTGCCGATGAGGGCTTTGTCTCCGTTCTTGAGCACTAACTTGGTAATGCGTTGACTATTGACGTAGGTGCCATTAAAGCTCTCGGCGTCCTCGAGCACAAAGTGACCGCCTTCCGAGTAGACCTTGGCGTGATATCCGGATACGGCAGGATTATCGATGCGCAGGACGTTATCTGGCTGGCGGCCTATGGTTACGGCGCCGCCGGAAAGTGAGACTTCTTGTATGACTTGGTCTTCAAATTTGAGAAACAGTTTTGCCATGGCCCAGGCTCCAAAGATGCGCAATCTGGAAAGACAGCTGTGATACCGCCGAAGGAGCTTCCCGTAGCGCTACGATTCGATGATCACAATCTGATGATCACCATCTATTGTGCGCACGAAAACGTGCAAAGAAAGATTACCAAGGTACTCGACGGCTGGTTGGGTGCCTGCGAGGACTTCCCGCGCAGCTCGATTGAAGGCTTCGCCGCGCTAGCGCGGGATCAGGCTCGCCCCGCGAACTCCCGCGTTTCGGTGGATACTTTGATTTTTTCACCCTGCTTAATGAAGAGGGGGACGCGGATCTCGATGCCAGTCTCCAGTTTCGCCGGCTTGGTTACGTTGCCACTTGCGGTGTCGCCGCGGGCGCCGGGCTCGGTATAAGTGACGGTCAGTTCCACCTGGGCGGGCAGCTGCAACCCGATGGGATTGCCGTTGTACTTATGCAGTTCGACGATGGCTCCTTCCACGATAAAGTCCAGAGTGTCGCCGATCATCTCGCGGGGAAGAGTGTGAGTCTCGAAGCTTTCCTGGTCCATGAAATGGAAGCCAGTTCCGTCGCCGTACAGGTAGGATGCTGGGACGATTTGAAGGTCCGGTTCCTTGAACTTATCACTGGCCTTAAAGGTCTTGTCAAAAACCGCCTGGGTGAGAAGGTTGCGCATTTTCAGGCGGACCAGAGTCTGGGCACCCCGGGCGGTTGGGGTGGAAACCTCCGCATCCAGGCACAGGAATGGGGTGTTCTCAACTTCGAAGAACATTTTGCGCTTTACGTCGATGGCATCGATCAATGCGGCCATGATTTCCTCGAAGACGGGCCCGTAGCGGAAATCCCGTTAGGTCTGACTCAGCTTCTCCTTACAACTATGGAAACGCCCTTAGGATAACAGGTGGATCCGGCACGTCGATTTCCGATTCCAACGACTCGCTTCTCGCGAATGTTAACCGTATCCCGATCGCGATGGACCTGCCCCACTCAAGCCAAAGGACGGCTTGAATGGGCCACCCGACCCTCAAAGAGTGAGGCAAATAAAGGCGGAGGCAAATAAATGCCCGGGTCTAGGGTGAGCACGTAGACCCGGGCTGGCTGTTCCGTGTTGGTGGCGAACTGCGGAGGGGACGTCCGGCGACGGATAGGGCCAGAACTCGCCGGGAGCGGATCAATCACCCTCGCATCTATGCTATGCGATCTGCCCGTTTAGGCAGATGGCTTCGCCGTTCGGAACAGCGATCTTCCTTGGCAGACTGCTACAAACCCGCCAGATTCCGAACTACTTCTTCTGCGCCTCGCGAATGTAGGACACGACCATCTTGACCTGGTCCGGAGTCACGCCCTTGTTGGCGAACGCATGGCTGGCTTTCTTGTCTTTGCCGCCGTTGGCGATGATGTCGGTCAAATCAGCGTCGGAGACTTTCTTGGCATCGTCGCCGACCAGGCTGGGAATCTTGGCTGCCGGTTTCCCGGCGAGGTCCGCGCCATGGCACATCGCGCACTTTGCCTTGTAGATCGCTGCGCCATCATCGGCTGCCCAAGACAAGCTGGGCAAAATCAGGAACAGCGCCAAGGCGATCATCACGATCAGGATTACAAGCTTCGTCATCTTCATGATTGCGTTTCCTTTCAACCTTAGTGGCCTCGGACATCGTGCGCGCTGAAGCTGAGGAATCTCGCGCAGGCGTTACGAGACCGGATAAGAACTTACTAATCGTCATGCAGTTTCAGGGACGCGGAGATTTTGGTCTGTGATTGTGGTCACCCCGGCTCGTGATCACAGTCTGAGTGCAAGTGAATGCGGGGGCAGGCAGATCGCGTCAAAAGACTCGCGTTTCCGCGCCATATGCCGCACCGCCGGGACTTCCGCCGGTCTGCTGTCCCTGGCGACAACACGCAAGCTATTGAAAACGCGGGAATTGTTGCGATCGTTCGCATCCGATTCTTTGGCAAACGGCTTGCGCTTCCATGGTTGCAACTTGCGCCCGAGGTGTTCGTCGTGGAACCAACGCTCATGGTGATCGGCCTGAACCACCGCACCGCCCCGCTGGCCATGAGAGAACGTTTCTGGATCAGCGAAAACCGGCGCTACGAAGTTCTGCGCCTGCTGAAAAGTGCGGAAGGCATTGAAGAGGTAGCCGTCCTTTCCACCTGTTGCCGCACGGAATTCCTTCTCTGGGCCGGCGAGCCCACGCTGGCCGCGAATTCGCTGCTCAGTTTCCTGGGCACCGAACATGGCCTGAAACTGACCGAATGGCAGCACTTCTACCGCCTGCTGGATGAATGCGCTCTCGCCCACATTTTCCGAGTCACGTCTGGACTCGATTCCCTGGTCCTAGGCGAGCCGCAGATTGTGACCCAGGTGAAGGCCGCGTGGGAGCAGGCGCGAACCGTCGGCGCCGCCGGCCACTTCCTTGATGCGGTGCTGGAGAAGGCGCTTAGCGTTTCTAAACAAGTTCGCAGCGAGACCGCCGTCGAAAAGCTGGCGGTCTCCATTCCCAAAGCAGCGCTCGAACTGGCCCGGCAGATTTTTGGGTCGCTGGACGGCCGCAGCGTGTTGCTGCTGGGTACGGGCAAGATGAGCGAACTGGCGGCCCGCCAAATGGTGGAGAACGGGGCCGCATCGGTGGTCGTAATCGACCAGTCTCCGGCCCGCGCACAAGAGATCGCAGAGAAGTTAGGCGGCACGCCCGCCACCCTGGCGGACCGCTGGAACTGCATGCTGCGGGCCGACATCGTGATCAGCGCCACGGGATGCCCGCACTATCTGCTGAGCCGTGAGGAAGCGGAGCGCATCGCGGCGGAGCGCAACCGCGTGGCCATGGTGATTATGGATATCGGCATGCCGCGCGATGTGGATCCGGAGGTGCGCCGGGTCGACGGAATCCTGCTCTACGACCTGGATGGTCTGGAGCACGCGGTCAAGAACGATGCCGAGGAACGCACGGCGGCGGCCGCGGAAGCGGAGAAGATTGTGGCGGCGCAGGCGCAAACCTTTCGCAGTAAACTGCAGGCGGAAACCGTGGTGCCGACCATCGTTGCGCTGCGCCAGCGCCTCGACCAAATTTGCCGGCAAGAGCTGGAGTCCTTCATCGAAGAGCGCGGGCCCTTTACCCGGGAGCAGGATCAGTCGCTGCACGCAATCACAGCCCAAGTTATCCAAAAGATTGCCAGCTCCCTGGCTCGCGAACTCAAGGAACTCCCAGAGAAGGAGGAACAGGAGCTGATGACCGCTGCCGTCACACGCCTGTTTCACCTGGAATCGCCGAAACCGGCGCTTGCCGGCACCAGATCGGAGAACGAAGCCAATGACCGAAGCAAAAGTGAGCGAAGCACGAGTGAACGAAGCAAAGCCCGACCCGTCGCCATCAACTACTAAC
>Ga0181523_10002213_pt1 | contig 19350 bp, 13 predicted proteins | sample PEATcosm2014_Bin_43_FD_119752 | JGI IMG/M metagenome (GOLD analysis project Ga0181523, IMG submission 119752) | Peatland microbial communities from MTU Mesocosm Facility, Houghton, MI, USA - PEATcosm2014_Bin05_30_metaG | ecosystem: Environmental > Terrestrial > Soil > Wetlands > Peat | place...
CGGGCTTGAGTAGAGTCGGAAGCGTCATGGATTCGGAAGCGGCACTGCTGGCGCGCTGCCGTCGCGGCGAAGCGGACGCATGGGACGAATTGTTCGACCTGCATTACGCGGCGGCGGGACGGTTCATTTTCCAGCTCGCGTCCGATTTCACCCGCGAAGACGCCGAGGAAATTTGCCAGGAAGTTTTCCTGTCCGTCATCAAAAACCTCGATGCCTTCCACGGCGAAAGCCGGTTCCAGACCTGGCTTTTCCGCATTGCTGCCAACAAGGCGCGTGATTATCGCGAAAAACGGATCGCCGCCAAGCGCGGCGGCGGTCGGACGACGGTTTCGTTGCAGGCCGAAGACCCGGAAACCGGCCTCGCGCCCGATCCGCCGGCCGGCACACCCGGGCCGGATGAATTTTTGATGAACGCCGAACAGATGGCCGGTGTGCGCGCCGCCCTGGACCGGCTCGGCGAGCCCTGCCGCGAAATCATCGAATTGCGCTATTTCGGCGACTTGAGTTATGAGGAATTGAGCGCGACGTTAAAGCTGAATCCAAAGACGGTCAGTTCGCGCCTGAGCAAATGCCTGGACCGGCTGGAGGAAATCGCGCGCGAAATTTTTTCGCGGGAAAACCCGGGCGTTTTCCCGTCCAACTGACTGAATGCATGGAACCGGAACGTAAAATTGAAAAGCTGCTGCGGGCTTACGCGAAGAAACGCCGCGCCGAGGGGGGCGATCCGCTGAAGCTGCATCCCGCGAACCGCCGCATCCTCCAGGACGAGGCTGCGTCCACCCTCCGCAGTGGCACTGCTACGGAGGACGGGCGCCGCGCACCGACCGAGGCTGCGCCGGAGCGAGAGCCGGGCGAAGGCAGTCTATTTGTGCTGCTTTTTGCCTTATTCCGGCGCAGGCTGGTGTTTGCGTTGTGCGTCATCGCCATCGCCTTTCTCGGCGCGTCAATGTTCCTGCCCGCTTTGAGTTCGGCGAAAAAAAAGGCGCAAAGCGTCAGCGCCATGAACAATCTCAAGGAAATCGGCATGGCCGCCCGCCAGTACGCCGAAGACAACAGGGACGTGCTCCCAGCCTCGCTCGACGAATTGACGAACGAATTGGGCACAAGGAGCGTCCTCATTGATCCGGCAACCGGCAAACCCTTCATCTATGCTGGTGGAGGAAAAAAGTTGGATGGTCTGCAAAGCAATACCGTGCTGGCGTATTCGCCAGCGGATAAAAAAAACCATGCCGTGTTGTTCGCAGACGGGCGTGTCGAGACCGTGCCCGTCGCGTATTTTGTGGAACTGACGAATCAAAAATCTCTCGAGCTTGCCTTGGCGGATAAATCCGCACGCGAACGGCTTGTGGAAACTCCACCCGCCGCCATGCCAGTTGCTCTGGCGACTCCCGCTCTTCCGCCGCCAAGCCCAGAAAAGACGAAAATCATTCTGGCCAAAAATGAATCCAATGCCGGTGATTTAGGGGTGAATGCCCGAAGGTCGCTTGAACCGTCAAGCCCGCAACCTCAACTCGCCGAATCTGAAGCCAAAAAATTGGAGCCGGGCGCAGCGCCCGCACCAACTGTTGCAACCGCGGGTTCCTTCAGCGGTGTTGGACAAACGACTTCGGTGAACGGCTCGGTTTCGGGAAAATTGGCGGCAACCGAAAATTCCGATGCCCTGGCGCAAAACCGGCCTTTTGACCGGCTCACGATGCAAACGAACTCCGTTCCACCGGGCTTTGCCGCCTCACAAAATTTTGTTCAGGCTGGCGTTTTCAGTCTCCAGAATCTTTTCAAGAATAACGCCGCGTCCGCTCAAGGCACGCCGGTCTTGCAGTCGTTTCAAATGCAACAAAACGGCGAAACCATCTCCGTCGTGGACCGGGACGGCTCGATTTACCACGGCTCCGTGCAGCCCGAGACGGCCACGGTTCGCAACGAGCCGGCGCCAGCGGAGACGTTTGCCGCAAGGATCGCGCCGCCACAAAGTCAGACGAAGGCAGCTCAATCGGCCGGGAACGAGCAGCCAGCGGCCCGGAATTATTTCTTCCGCGTGGCGGGAATGAATCAGACTTTGAAACAAAACGTCGTGTTCACCGGAAATGTGCTGGCGAACAGCGGCGCGCCGCAGACGGCCCAAACCAGTAATTCCTTTGGAGGAGTTGGCGGCGGTGGTGGTGGTGGTGCAGGAAACCAGCTCCAACAGGCCGCAGCGAATTCATCGCAACAATGGCTGCTCTCGAACTCGCGTATTGTCGGAACCGCGGTGATTGCCGGCACCAACCAGATCGAAATCAACGCCGTGCCGGTTACGCAATGATTAATCTGGTGGGTTTTTGATACTCCCTTTCCATGAACCCTAGAACATTCAACGCTCAACATTCAACTCCGAACATTCAACGAAGCGGCAGTTCGACATTGGACGTTGAGTGTTGAATGTTGGATGTTACCTTTGGTTTTGCGGTTCGATTTTTTACCGTGGCACGCCATCAAACACATCGCGGGCTTGCCACGCAGGACGAGCGGCTCTTCGCCGCCCGGCAACTTCCCGCCTTGCGCGCCGCCGCCGCCGACTTTTGCTGGCTGCTCGACCGCAGTTACGCCTCGCGCAGCGCCGTCGAACTCGTCGGCAACCGCCACAACCTCACCAGCCGCCAGCGCAATGCCGTCGCCCGCTACGCCTGCGCGGACGAAGATGTCCAACGCCGCCGCCGGCTCCGCATCGAACCCGCCCAACTCGCGGGACACGAACTCTGGCTGGACGGCTACAACGTGCTGACCGTCCTCGAAAGCGCGTTGGCCGGCGGGATTGTTCTGCTTTGCCGCGACGGCTGTTGCCGCGACATCGCCGGCATCCACCGGCGTTATCGTAAGGTGAACGAAACGCTTCCCGTTCTGCGCATGGTGGGCGAAGCCGCGTTGGCCTGGGGCGTGAGCAATTGTCATTGGTGGCTCGACAAACCGGTGTCGAACAGCGGGCGCCTCAAGGCAGCCATCCTCGATGCCGCCGCTGAAGCAGGTTGGAAAATGGAAGTGGAACTCACGTTCAGCCCCGACCACGTCCTGTCGCACACCGACGAAATCATTGCGACTTCCGACGGTATCGTGCTCAACCGCTGTCAACGCTGGGTGAACCTGGCCCGGCTGCTCGTCACCGAACGCATTCCGCAGGCGCGGCTTCTGGATTTGTCACCGACCGAAGGCTGACACTGACACAGAAAATGAAACCAGATTCATGGCTTCATGCGCGTGCCTCGCGAAGTTCTGGCCACAACGATTTCAAGTCCGGGTCTTCCAATGCCATGAGTTTGACCTTGTTGGCGTTACCCAGCGCACAGGCTTTCTCCAGCCACGATCTGGCCGCGTTCAAATCGCCCAACTGGCATTCATAGCACGCGAGGTTGTAGGCGATGGTTTGTTCCCTGGGAAATGCCCGTCGGGCTTGAACCAGAATTGCCCTGGCTTGGGAAATGCCGCCGCCGGTTTTGCGTCGCACCGCATACGCCAGCGAAACCCACATGCCCGGCCGGTGCGGTTCCAATTCAGTGAGCGTGCGGGCAATTTCCGCCGCCGCATCCCATTTCCCAGCCTTGGCGCAAATGTCATATCGGACGACGAGCACGTGTGGATGGGAACGGAATTGCGATGCAATTTGGTCCAGCTCCGCCCCGGCCTCCGCAACGTCGCCCAGTTCCAGCCAGCCTATGGCGGCTGACAAGTGATGGCAGTCCGGTGGTTCCAACGGTTTAATCTGCGATTCGCGATCTGAAGCCGTGACGCTCACACCCCCAGCATACCACGCTTTCGCGACAAAATCTCTCCGAACGAAATCGCGGTGGTGAATGGCTCCAAAAATACGATTCGGCACTCCACGACGACCGCGCAAACATGCATGAATGCCCCATGACTACAACGCAAATCAATGTTTTCAACTGTTTTGTGAATCTGCTGGCAAGAGGCACAATCACGCGGTTGCGCTGTTGCAATCTGTTCCAATGGTAAACTCAAAGCTGCCGTCTTGTTCAAAACTCCGCTATTTGGGCGAGCCAGCACCTGTATTCTGGATTCAAAATGCCCCACAGGCCGTTTGGGACGCAAAGCACAGCGGACTTACGATGCATCGGAACTGAGACGGGACAAGAAAAGCAAAAATTGCCTTAATGCTTTTTTTGGAGCCGCTCTGATTCGTCAATTATTTTGGCAAGCGAAACTCCTAACGCTTCTGCAATCGCTTTGGCTGTGTCCAAGTTTGGGCTTCGTTCGCCACGCTCTAAAAGTCCAATATACGTTTGATGCAGGCCGGATTTTTCAGCGAGTGCCGATTTGCTGAAGCCTTTTGATTCGCGGTATTTCTTTACCACTCTGGCGAATTCGTCCGACAACTCTGGGCGATGTCGCATCCCCTAAAAGTTGCCCGCTCCAAGACAAAAAATGCATAATACAATTGTCTTGACTTACCAACCTCATCCGGTGTTAGATGACACTCGACCGTCAAACTTCAACCATTAACCATGAAAACAAAATCTCTCAAAATTATGAAAACAAAAACCATTATAAACTTAGCTGCCTTTCTTTTGTTGTCTTACGGAGCAAAAGCACAAGTGCTGCTTAACAGGATGCTGAAAAAGCCATGTATTTGAAAATTGACCCTCAAATTCATTGAGGAATTCGCATACTTTTCGGTCAAAAAAGAGTTTTTCAGCGGCCTGTTAATGATAATTTTAGCGGCACGGCAGTTGACACAAGCCTTTGGACAGTCGCCTTGCCAGAAAGTGATGCAAGCGTGACGGAAGGGGGCGGTTACGTTGCATTGGAAAATGCGGGCAGAATAACCACACAAATTTCGATGCCCACAAGCTACGAAATTTATGGCAGTTTTTTAATGGCGAATAATCCGTTTAGCAATTTCAAGGTTGTGTTAAGAACTGATGGTGTTACCGTTCAAAATCAAAGTGTTTATGGCATAGAGGTTCAGCTTAACATTCAAGATGACCCCGCTGGTGGTGGTTCGACAACGGATAATCTAAAAATCTATGCTCAAAGCCCAGGCGAGGGAGTTTCAATCGGCGTTGGAAGCCCAACCGCAAATTTGACTTTGAACACATGGCACACATTTCTTATCACTGATAATGGGTATAATATTAACCTATTTTTTGACGGCGCAACGACTCCCAATTTGTCTGCTCAATCAACTTACAGTGCAGGTAATTTAGTGTCCTTCTTCAATCGTCAAGGAGGGGCAGCAGGAAGTTCAATTAGTGCCAACGGAATTACAGAACTTAACGAAATCCAAATAACCGAAACGCCGGAGCCTTCAAGTTTGGCGATGATTGCCGTTGGAATTTTCTCATTGATTGGAATGCGAAAAGGGAAACGATAACCACAAATAAACGAACGAAACGTCGTTAGGCCACATTACATCGCACAAAATATGGAATGTTTTACCACCTTCCTTATTTTCCTGTTTGTATTGTATTGTGTCAATGCAGACCGTGTTAATTCATGGTTTAGTTCTCCACCCAAACCACCATCCCAGGACCCAAAACCAACTCAAACACCTATGCCAACGCCTCCATCACTAATTTCTTGTCCAGCTTGCCATGAGAAAGTGTCAAGCATTGCTGATTTCTGTCCGCATTGTGGCCGCCCGACAGAGTACAAGATGACGAACGATAAAATTCGGGCTTTTATGAATATTGAACAGGAGCGTAGAGACCATTACGACATATTCAAAAGAATTAGTCGTATCTTTGGCGGGAAATAGAAAATTGGATTAATGTCCTGCGGAGAAATATAAATCTGAGAGGTCTATGTAGCCGAATCCGGCGTATGACCAAAGTATTCAAGGTTAATTATATTTAGAAATCTTAATTCATTATAAACTTTATTACATGCTAATTACCTACTTAGAAAGAAATATCATCTAATTCTCTTTCGTTGTCTGGCTCAAAGGGAATTTGAAGGTTAACCCTTTCGATTTATTAAAATCCTCAAAAGAATTAAATGATAAATAATTCAATTACAAATAGGATTTCTAAATATCCGAATGAACAGTTTCACCCTGAAAATATAAATTCACGCCAACTGGCCGCAGCGGACAATCTCATTTACTCGGTTTTTTCATAATCCACTACCACCTCCGAGCATGTTTAATTAGTAGCAAATCAGAAACACCGATAGACCAATCCCTACCATAAACATATACGGCATCCCCGGGAGGCCCGCGCCACATTTCAATCCCACAAACGGAGCGGAAACCCGTTCTTCTCGAGATAGCTACCGCAACGCGGGCAGCGGCCCGGAAAATTCCAGATTTTAATCCGGTGAAAACCGGCCACGGGGCAAACCGGTTTCACCTCGGCCCAGCGCCGTGGCTGAAGCGGAGCCGAAGCACGCCGGCCGGGTGCAAAGACGCTCCAAGGATTACCCACCAGCCAGAATGGCGGAATGTTGACACCGGTCGGCAACAAGTTGCGGCCGGACCTGGTTTTGGCGCCGACGGGAGGCGATTCCTCGTCGCCGTCGCGCAGCCGGAGGCGGGTGAACACGTCGAAAAGCTGGCGGCAATCGAGACAGACGATGGTTTGCACGGCGCAGTTGACGCCGGCGTCGGCGCTGCCGGCAACGCGCGCCTGATATTGGCAACGCGGACAATCGAAATGATACGTCCGGCCCATGTTTTGGAAATACAATTTTGGCCGCCGCCTGGCAATCAAGGAAAAGTGACGGGTGACGAGTGGCAAGTGACATGAAAATTGGGCTCGACGGAGTCTCGCTCCACCACTTATATCCAAAAGCCTTGCGTTTCGGCCCAGTTCCGCGCAAGAGAAGGACATGATTTACCAAAAACAAATCCTGCTGGAAACCCGGGGACACCGGCAACTGCATGACCTGACGGCGGACGTGGCCCAAATTGTTCACGATTCCGGCGTGCGCACGGGCACGGCGCACGTGTTCAACGTCGGCAGCACGGGCGCGCTGGGCACCATCGAATACGAACCGGGTCTGCTCGAAGACCTGCCCGACCTGCTGGACAAACTCATTCCGCCCAGCCGCTACTACGGGCACGAACAAGCCTGGCACGACGGCAACGGCCATTCGCATTTGCAAGCCACGCTGCTCGGGCCGTCATTGACCGTGCCGGTGGCCGACCGGAACCCGGTGCTGGGCACCTGGCAACAAATCTTCCATCTGGAATGCGACATCAAACCGCGCCACCGCACCATCGTGGTGACCGTGTCCGGCGAATAACGGCTTTACGCGAATGGACGCGAATTTTTCAACGCGGAGACGCAAAGCCAATTCAAACCGCAGATGAACGCGGCTTGTCGCGCCGACTCGTCTCGTCGAAGCCAGCGGAGACGGAAGTGAAAACGAAGGCGGAATGAACGCAGATTTTTTGACACGATGCGCCGCCCACTGACTGCTGACTTCAAACTTTTGCCCCCGCCATCATTTCTCTGCTGATCCCAATCGCCGCAACTCCGCACGGCTGACGCGAAGCAAAATCCACTCACTCATCACCCGCGCGCCCAGCCCGCGATAAAATTCCAGCGCCGGCTCATTCCAGTTCAAGGCCGTCCACTCGAACCGCCCGCAGCCGCGCTCCGCGCCAATCTGCGCCACCGCCTCAATCAGCCGGCGGCCCAGGCCGCGCTTCCGAAATTGTGGCCGCACATAGACGTCCTCCATCCAGATGCCCGCGCGGCCGACGAAACTGGAGAACGTGAAAAAATAAATCGCGTAGCCGGCCACGTCGCCGTCGCAGTGCGCGAACAGCGCGCCCGCCGCCGGTTGCGGCCCGAACAGGGAAGCGTGCAGCGACTCTGGCGTCGCCTCGACCTCGTGTTCGAGACGTTCGAACCGGGCCAGTTCGCGAATCAGTTCCAGCAGCGTCGGAACCTCGGCGGGCGTGACGGGCGCAATGGTGATGTCCATGACGCAAATTTTAACCACGGATGAACGCGGATGAACACGAATTTTTCAACGCAACTGCCGTCGCGCCGGCCGGTCGCGCCGTATTCCGATGAAGGCGGAAGGTGCAGAGACGCAAAATTCCGAATCCGGCAAACTTGCTGGTTATTTTGCGCGGAGCGGCGAAAGCACCATCACGGTGGCCGAATACGGCGGGAATTGGCAGGGAAATTCCGCCGCCGCGCCGATAAAATGTGTCTGCGCGATGTCCGGCGAACCGGTACCAGTGCGGGCGGCCTCGTCCTGTGGAATGCCGTAGGAATACACGGTCGCGCCGGATTCCGGCTGGAAACCGGCGATCGAAAGATGCGCCTTCAGCGTGGCAGCCGGGCTTTTGTTGATGACGAGCAGTGCCAGGATGCCGTCGGCGCGCCGCGCGGCATAAATGGAAAGCAGTTTATTGTCGCTGGTCGCGCGCACAATCCGGTCGCCGCCGCGCGCAAAATATTTCAGCAGCTTGAAAGTGTAGAACGTCGGGTAGCGCGTGTCGTTGCCGGATAAAATTCCGTGGTCGCCATATTGCCTCCAGCCGTAAAGCGCAGGACTGTTGTTGCTTTTTCGATCCTGAGCGTTCCGGAAATCCCACCAGAGGAATGAATTGAATTCCGTCTGCGCAATCTGCCCGAAACTGTCCGCGAGATAAAGCCCGTTGACGAGACTGGTGGTCTGTTTGCCCGTCTTTTCGGAAATGGAATTATTTTCCGTGCAAATCAATTCCACGTTGGTGTTCGCGTCGCCAAAACACTTTTTCAACTCCCGCCGCAATTCCGCCGCGACCGCCGTCCATCCAGCGGTGGACTGCAAAAGCCGCGCGTCATTTTCCGCCCCGGGATTCTGCGGGTAGAGATGGTAAATCACAAAATCCGGCCTGATGCCAAGCTGCTTCAATTTCGTCAGCATTTTGGACGTCCAGCCCGCGTAGCCTTCCGCGACGACCACGCCGATTTTGATGGCCGGGTCAGCGGTTTTCATCTGGCTGAAAAAATTCTTGGCGCGCGCCGCGTATGTCAACGGGTCGTGCGCCGGCAAATTTTCGTCGTGTTCCCACCAGCCGAAATTTTCGTTGCCGATTTCCCAGTATTGAAAGTCGCAGTGATTGGTGAAGTTGGCACAACGAACCCACGCCGCCGCTTCCTCCGGCGTGCCGGAACCGTAATTGACGGTGATGAAAACCTGCGCGTGGATATTCGTGGCCACGTGGACAAAGTTTGCAAATGACGTCGCGCACGGCCGGCTGTTGGTGCCAATCGTGTTTGACGCCCAGTGATAATCGTCCGAAAGCGAGCCGCCCGGAAATCGAAGCGCCTGCGCATCCAGCTCGCGCAGGGCGGAAACCGTGTCAGGTGTATCGAAAAGCGAATCCCAGATTGCGGTATTCACGCCGAAAAGCCGCGCGTCCACCGTTCGCACCATGTGCGCGGCATCCACGCGCACCCGCACTTCGCTTGTTTCAGCCCGCAGCCCGGCCCGCGCCGGAATGCTCACCCCAACAAGGATAATTGCGGCACTGGCAATTCCTATTCCGATTTTGTGCCAGCGTTTCACTTTGCCGATTTTAACCACGAAGGGACACGAAGGGATACGAATTTTTCAATGCAACCTGTCGCGCCGGAAATAAATTGAAGGCGGAAGATGCGGAGACGCAAAGCCAATTCGAACCGCAGATGAACGCGGATGAACGCAGATTTTTTGACGCGAATTTCACCCGCCGTGCTCGCGCCCGTCGCGGCAGGCGAATTAACACGAATTAAAGCCCCAACTTGTCGCGCCGTAATTGGATGAAGGCGGACGGGGCGAAATATCTTACCCCAGGGCAATCCCGCTGAGGCGGGAGCCGCCCTGGGTTCACGTCCCACAAAATAAATTCCTTCTCCCATCGGATGGGAGAAGGTGGCCGGAGGCCGGATGAGGGCAGTTAGAGGAGTCGAATTCTTACCCAACCCGCCCGCACCCGGCGGCATAGCCCCTGCTGACTTCCGTGCATGACCGCAGGTTGTCATTTGCTTCGGAAAGCCGGATTCGCCAGCGCAATCTCGCTCGCTTGCATAGTGGCGAACGCCGCCGTTATCAACGTCACCACTAACGATAATTACACCAAGATCGAATCGGCCAAACCGGGCGACGAAGTGGTGATTGCGCCGGGCACTTATTCGTTTCGGGTGTATCTCACCAAAGCAGCCGGTGTCACAAATCCGATCAACATCCATGCCTTGGACCCGGCCAACCCGCCGGTTTGGGATTTTGGCATCACGAACGCCGAAAACGCGCCGGGCAGTTACACCGCGGGCGACCGCGGCCGGGGCGGCTGGCAATTCAGCGGCGCCCAGAATTACAACATCTCCGGCATTGTGTTCCGGCATTGCCGCACCGCTTCGTTCAATTCCGCCGGCATCCGTTACTACAATGGCACAACGAACCTTTACATCAAAGACTGCGTATTCGATCACGACGACAACGGCCTCACCGGCGGCACACAGGACAGTGAAGCCACGGTCGAATTCTGCGAGTTCACCGGCTGCGGCAACACCAACGCTTCGTTGTCCTCACCCACGCATAACATCTACGTCTATGGCGGATGGCTGACGCTGCGCTACTGCTACGTGCATGATCCGGTGCAAGGCCAGAACTTCCACATCCGCTGCCGCAACGCCACGCTCGAATACAACTGGTTTGCCCGCGCCAATTCCTACGAGGGCGATCTGATGAGCGACGACGATTTCAGCGGGGCCGGCCCGTTCAGCCAGACGATGACCCTGCGCGGCAACGTCATTGTTCAGAAAAATTCGCCGTTGAACAATTCACAGGTCATCGCCATCTACAACGACGCCGGACTCCCCAATCTCACGCTGAATGTGCGCGCGCTTTACAACACATTTGTCGGCAATGGCGGCTCGGCCGCGTTCGTTCACGTGTCCAACGCCGACCAAACGCAGATGAACGCCGAACTATCGGACAACATCATCTCCGGCACCACGCGCCCGTTCCTCATCGAAGACACCAACACCGGCTTCGTGACCGGGATGAACAACTGGTTGAAAACCGGCGCCACGGTCGGCCCGCTCACCGGCTCCGTGCAATCCGCATCGCCCGGTTTCCGCAACGCCACTGCGGAGGATTACACGCTCACGAACAACAGCCTGTGCATCGGTGCGGCCAGCGCCGCCGTGTTCGGGTTGCCGGGCAAGGAATATTATTTGAACGAAACCACCAATCGCGAGTGGCGCATCCGCAATGCCGCGCGTGACATCGGCGCGTTTGAAAGCACCACCACGAACAATCCGATCGGCCCCTACGACGCAGCGCCACGACCGCAGTTGAACATCACACCGTCAACGGGGAGCGTGACAGTTTCCTGGCCGTTGTTCGCGCAGGATTTTCTGCTCGAACAATCGGGCGCGTCACTAACGTTCTGGAGCAACGCACCTTGTGTTCTGGTTACCAATGCCACCGGCATCGCCGCAACCGTGCCGACGACTACGAGCAACAGTCTTTTTCGATTGCGGAAATAAACCGCAGATGGTGGGGCGAGACTCTGTCGAGCCATTTTCAACCGCGGATTACGCGGATGACGCGGATTGCCCCGGCGGGGCAAATGAAAATAGCCCGGTGTTAGCGCGCAGCGACTACGCCGGGTCAACATCCCGTAAAATATTCCTTCTCCCATCGGATGGGAGAAGGTGGCCGGAGGCCGGATGAGGGTCGTCAGAGAAATCGGCGTCATCCGCGCGATCCGCGGTTAGTTTTGCGTGAAGACGAAGGCGCCGTAGCCCACCACACGGTCGCGCTCGCCCGAGGTGTCGCCGGAGTTCCGCAAATCCACGGCGCGACACCGCAGGCCGCGCTCCTTCGCCGCACTCAGCAACCCGCAAATCGGCCGGCAACCGCATGCCAAATCACCGCGGAGTTTTTTCCAATCCAGCGATTCGATGGCACGCGCCGTCTCGGAGTCGGTTTGTTGCGCCGTTTGATAATCGTGGTAGTGGCTCAGGTCCGAACTGATGACAATGCGCGTCTCCTCGCCATCCCAGAGCGCTTCGATGACCGCTGCAATTTCGTCGTCGGTCGCCTCGCCGACGAGGAGTGGAACGATTTTGAAATCGGCCAGCACCATTTGCAGGAACGGCAGTTGGACTTCGAGCGCGTGTTCGTCAGCGTGCGCTTCGTCCCGCACACGGACCTGCGGCAGCCGCGAGCAGAGGTCACGGGTGGCGGCGGTGTCCACGGGCACTTTGCCGAGCGGGGTCGCGAACACTTCCGCGCTGGACGCCGCCAGGCCATCGAACAACGCAAAATGCGACGGGCCGAGCAGGACCACGCGTTTGATGCTGTCACGCGAAGGTGCCAGTTGCGCATAAGCCGACGCGGCAATCGGTCCGGAATAAATGAAGCCCGCGTGCGGTGCGATGATGGCTTTGGGCATAGTGGCACGGGCGTCCCGCCCGTGAGTTTCTAAAGCTTCCGATTGGGTGGAAACGCACGGGCGGGACACCCGTGCCACTGCTTCGTGCAAAAAGTTTTCGACCATCCGGCGCAATTCGGCGGGGTTGTCAGGATAAAACCGCCCGGCGACCGCCGGCGGGCGTACGTTGGCCGAAACATTTCGAAATAATTTCTGCATCTCAGATTTGAATTTAACCAAAAATATTTTTGTCACCTCACCGAAACAACCGTCCGAACGGCCCCGCGCCCCGGCCCTCTCCCCGCCGGGCGGGGAGAGGGTGCCCGGCTTGTCCGCCGTAGCTTCAGCGAAGGCGGAAGGACGGGTGAGGGGTTGAGGTTCAACTCAGCTTCACCCGGCGTGGCCGGCGTTCGTAAAAATCCGCCGTCGAACTGCCCGTGTTCACTTCGGCCGCACCGCCACCCGGCCAGACGCCGGGAACCGTCCTGTGGCAGCGCGGGCATTTGCCGTCGAGGGTGATCCGATAGTCGCGTACGAGATAGCCGGTGCGTTCAATCAGCAGTTCGTCGCAACCCGGACAAAACGTGCTTTCCCAATGGCCCACATGTCCTGGTAAATTCCCCGCATAAACAAAGTGCAACCCCTCTTCCACGCCGATTTCCGCCGCGCGAACAAGCTGGCGCACGGTGGTCGCGGGCGGGTCGGTCATTTTGTAATCGGGATGAAACGCGGTGACGTGCCACGGGATGTCGCGGCCGACCGAGGCGATGAATTTCGCGATGGCGCGCAGTTCGGCCTCGCTGTCGTTGAATCCGGGCACCACCAGCGTCACGATCTCCAGCCACAGACCGCGTTCGCGCACCATGCGAATGCCGCGGCATACGTTCTCCAGCGTGCCGCCGAGCGTGCGATAACGTTTGTCGTCAAAACCTTTGAGGTCAATTTTGTAAGCGACAATCCACGGACGCAGAAAATCGAGCGCTTCCGGCGTGGCGTTGCCGTTCGACACAAACGCGCAGGCAAACCCGGCCTGCTTGGCCTCTTGGAAGACGGCCACCGCCCACTCGGCAGTGATGAGCGGTTCGTTGTAGCTCGACACGACCAGTCGCGCGCCATTCCGGCGCGCCGTGTTCACGACCTGGTCCGGCGTCAACTCAACGATGGGCGTTACGGAGTGCTCGTCGCGCAGGGCCTGGCTGGTAACCCAGTTCTGGCAATACCCGCAATGAAAATCGCATCCGAGCATCCCGAACGTGAGCGCGTCGCTGCCGGGATAAACGTGGAAAAACGGTTTTTTTTCGACCGGATCGCTGGCCAATCCGCCGGCCACGTAACCAAACGGCACGCGAAGCTGGCCGTCCTCGTTGAACCGCACCTTGCAGATGCCGCGCCGCCCTGCTGGAATCAGGCAACGATGACCGCACGCGACGCAACGCACACGGTCGTCTTCGGTGTGCCAGAGTTTGCCCACGACGGTCTGCCGGTCGAGCGTGTCCGCCAAAACGGGGTTGACCACCGGCGCCTTCCACGGTGCACCCGCGGCAGAACCTTGTTCCCGCGGTTCATTTCGAGGTGTCGTCTGCATGGAACATGGATGTGACATCAGACGTCCCGGAACGCAAAACGAAGGACCAGAACGAAGTGACGCCACCGGGGAATTTTCGATAAGCTCCAGACATCGGACCTGACAAAACAGGACAAGTCATCATCTAATCTACACCAAAACGGCGCATCGCGTTCAAACATTTTCCAGGCAGACGGAAGGCGTCCAATTGCTCCAACGCTTGCTCGCCCGCGGGTGGCTCGGCCAAAGCTTCCCAACCCATCAAATCCGCTTGAAATCTTCACCCGATTGAATCGTGCCGGCCTGATCGCAATCCCCGGACGCAAGGGATCAGGATGGTGATTACGGCCAGGACCAGAATAATTCATTCCTTCGGCGGCTTGCGTTCAATTCATTTTGTCCGCAACGTGTGCGCCTGTGCAGGATTTGCTCAAAAAAATCGAAGCTGACGCCCAGGAGCATTTGCCGTTGCCGCTGAACGCCGACACGGCGGAAAAGCTCGCGCGCTACAAGGGTTTTCTCAAGGTGGAGACGCACCGGCTCAAACTGTTGCACCGTTCGGGCGGAAGCGGGCGTGAGGTTTGCCAGGGCCGCGCGGCGATGCTCGACGCGCTGCTGCGGCATCTCTGGGAAACGGCCAAGGGCACCTTGTCGGCGCGGGCGCAAAAGGAATTTCCGCCGCTGGCGCTGGTGGCGATTGGTGGTTACGGCCGCGGCGAGCTGAACCCGCACAGCGACATTGACTTCATGTTTTTGCACGACGGCCAGATTGCGGCAGGCAAACCGCTGCCGTATTTGTCCAGGCTGATTGACGGCGTGCTGTATCCGCTGTGGGACGTCGGCCTGAAGGTCGGACACGCGGTGCGGAGCATTGACGATTGCGTGAATGTGGCGAACGCGGACATGCAATCGAAAACGTCGCTCATCGAAGCGCGGTTCATCATCGGTGAGGAGGCGCTGTTCGCCAGGTTCCAGAAAACGCTCGTCAACAAATGCGTCGCCGGTTTCGAGGACAAATACATTGCGATGCGGCTGGAAGACCAGTCGGCGCGGCGCGCCAAGTTCGGAAACTCGGCCTGCATGCAGGAGCCGAACATCAAAAACGGCTGCGGCGGCCTGCGCGATTTCCAGAACCTGTTGTGGATGGCGTTCTTCAAATACCGCACCCGCTCATTGCGCGAACTGGAGCAGCAGGATTTTGTCGGCGAAGCCGAGCGCCGGCAACTGGAGGCGGCTTATGATTTTCTGCTGCGCACGCGGACGGAACTGCACTACCACGCCAACCGTCCGCTCGACGTGCTGGGCAAGAACCTGCAGCCCGCCGTGGCGCACAACCTCGGCTACCGCGACCGCTCGCCGAGCAAGCGCATCGAGAAATTCATGCGCGACCTCTACACGCACATGCGGAACATCTACCTCATCACCCGCACCCTGGAACAGCGCCTGGCGCTGTTGCCGGTGGCGCCGAGCCGGCTTTCGCTCCGCGCCTGGCTGCCCCAGCGGCGGCGCGAGCCGGAAATCGTGGACGGTTTCAAATTTATCAACGGCGAAATCCACGCCACGTCCGACCGCATTTTTCGCGATTCGCCGCGCCGGCTGATGCGCGTGTTTCTGCATGCGCAACAGCGGCATCAGGCATTGCATCCCGACCTCGCGCAACTCATCCGCAGCCAGCTCTCGCTCGTGGACCGTGATTTTTTGAACGACGAGCAGGTGGCCGAAACCTTTCTGACCATTCTCGAACGGCGCGGCGAAGTGGCGCCCATTCTGCGCGCGATGCACGAGGTGAATCTGCTCGGCAAATACATTCCCGAATTCGGCAGGCTCACCTGCCTGGTGCAGCACGAGTTTTATCATCAATACGCCGCCGACGAGCACACGCTGGTTTGCCTAGAGCAACTGGACCGCGTCTGGGAGGCCAAAGACGAGCCTTATAAGAATTACGCGCCGCTCTTTCAAAGCCTCGAACGCCCGGGTCTGCTCTACCTGGCCCTGCTGTTACACGACGTGGGCAAGGCGGAACGCCACAAGCAGGGCAAACACGCCGAAGCCAGCGCCGCGCTGGCGATGCGCGCCGCCAAACGGCTTCGCCTCGACAGCACCGCGACGCAGATCCTGCGAATCATCGTCGAGAATCATCTGGTCATGGCCAGCATTTCGCAACGGCGCGATCTCGACGATCCCGCGGTGGTCCGCCAGTTTGCGCGCCAGATTGGAACGCCCGAAGCGCTCAATTTGCTCACGTTGCTGACGTTCGCCGATTCGCAGGGCACGAGCGACAAGTTGTGGAATGGTTTCAAAGACGCGTTGCTGTGGGATTTATATGCCCGCGCCATGCCCTTGCTCACCGGCGGCACGGAATTCATCCGCGCGGGAAAGGCACAGCGCGAATCCCTGCTGCAGGAAGTGCGAGAGCTCGCGCCGGCGGAGATAAGCGAGGAGGAACTGCAGGCACATTTCGCCGCGCTGCCGGCGCGTTATTTTCAAATCCACACCGCCGCGGAGATTCTCGACGACCTCGCGCTCACACATCGGTTCCTGAGCCGACAGGTCCTCGAAGAAGGCAAGGCCTGGTCGCCGCTGACGGCGTGGCAGGACGAGCCCAACCGCGGTTACAATCTCGTCAAAGTCTGCACCTGGGACCGCGCCGGACTTTTCAGCAAAATCGCCGGCTCGTTCAGCGCCACCGGCCTGAATATTCTCGGCGCGCAGATTTTCACCCGCGCCGACGGCGTCGCGCTCGACACATTTTTTGTCAACGACGCCGCCACCGGCAACCTCGCCACGCGCGAACAGCATGACAAATTCGACAGGCTCCTCGACCGGGTTTTGACCGGGGAGGAGGTTGATCTGCCCGTGCTCATCCGACACCACATCGTGGCGCGCCCGAAGTATCAGGCCTACACCGGCGAGCGCATTCCCACGCAAATCCGGCTCGACAACGAGGCATCTGAAACGCGCACGCTCATCGAGATTGAAACCGAGGACCGGCTCGGCTTGCTTTACACCATTTCGCAAACACTGGCCGAACTGGCGCTCGACATTTCCGCCGCGCGCATCGTGACCGAACGCGGCGCGGCGATAGACAGCTTTTACGTCCGCGAACTTGACGGCAGCAAGGTCGTGTCCATTGAACGGCAACTTTTGATCGAAGACCGGTTGCGCACTGCGATCCACCGGCTCGATATCGGCCCGTGATGGTTCTGCCAACCAGTTGCCAGCCGCCGGAACGATTAAAGCAGAAGTCAATGGACTGGTTCTGGCAACTTGGTTATGATCCGTTTATTGAAACTTGAGAAATTTCCTCTCGGAGTGGCGGACTGCTTTGCGTGCCAGGCGAAGGCCCAACATCGCGCCTTCATCATCGCCGCGCAGCAGGGGGGCAAGATCATTCCCGTGTGGAACAAGTCGAACCGGGAGCACCGGATTGCCGGTTCTGAACCGTCCGGCACGCCCGCCGCAGCGGCCGCCGCCGTGAAGGAACTCGGCTGGCGGAAGCCTTGCCACGGTCTCGAAAATGTCACCTGCAACCTTTACGAGCGACGCATTAAACCGCTGTTCATCCGCCAGACAACCAACGCCTGAACCCGCGGTTCAGGCCGCAAGAACATGAAATTCATTGACGAAGATTTTCTACTGCAAACACGCACGGCGCGCCGGCTTTACCATTCATTCGCCGAAGATCAGCCTATTCTGGATTATCACTGTCATCTCCCGCCGCGGGAAATCGCGGAAAACCGCCGGTTCAAGAATCTTTTTGAAATCTGGCTGGAAGGCGATCACTACAAATGGCGCGCCATGCGTGCCAACGGCGTGGCCGAACGCTTTTGCACCGGCGACGCCGCGCCGCGCGCGAAATTCCAGGCCTGGGCAGCCACCGTGCCGCACACGCTCCGTAATCCGCTTTATCACTGGACGCATCTGGAGTTGAAGCGCTGCTTCGGCATTGACGAATTGCTGGACAAGGCCAGCGCCGCGCGCATTTGGAAAGAGGCGAACGAAAAACTTGCCGCGCCGGAATTCAGCACGCAAGGCATTCTCAAAAAATTCAATGTCCGGGCGCTTTGCACGACCGACGACCCGGCGGATGATTTAAACCACCACCGCGCCATCGCGGCGTCCGGCCTGCCAACGCGGGTGCTGCCCGCGTTCCGCCCCGACAAGGCGTTGGCGGCGCACCAGCCGGGGCCGTTCAATCAATGGGTGGACCGTCTGGCCGGGGCCGCTGGCGTGGAAATTGATTCCCTGGGGAAATTTCTCGACGCGCTGCGCGCCCGCCACGATGCCTTCCACGCGCAGGGCTGCCGGCTTTCCGACCACGGTTTGACCCAATGCCCGGCGGATTTTTGCTCCGAAACGGCGGCCGCGGGAATTTTTTCCAGAGCACGCGGCGGAAAGGAAATCTCACCCGCTGAACACGCGCAATTCTCCGCCTTCATGATGTTGTTCTTCGGGCGGCTTGACGCCGAAAAAGGCTGGATCAAGCAACTTCATCTCGGCGCCTTGCGCAACAACAACACCCGCCTGATGCAACAAATCGGCCCGGACACGGGGTTTGATTCCATCGGCGATGTTTCGCAGGCCGCCGCGCTGGCCCAATACCTTGACCGGCTCGACCGGGAAAATGCGCTGCCCAAAACGATCATTTACAACGTCAATCCGGCGGACAATTACGTCTTTGCGGCCATGCTAGGAAATTTTCAGGGTTCCGGCATTCCGGGCAAGATCCAATTCGGTTCCGGCTGGTGGTTTCTCGATCAAAAGGAAGGCATCGAGTGGCAGCTCAATGCGCTCTCAAATCTCGGCCTGCTCGCCCGCTTCGTCGGCATGATCACCGACTCGCGCTCGTTCATGTCCTACCCGCGCCACGAATATTTTCGGCGCGTGCTCTGCAACCTGATCGGACGCGATGTGGAAAACGGCGAAATCCCCGGCGACGATTCGTTGCTGGGCCCGATGATCCACAACATCTGCTATCATAACGCGCGGCAGTATTTTGCGTTTCCATTGAACGAAGCGAAAGTCCGGAAAGGAAAACCAGCCGCGCGCGGCCAACGCTGAATTTTATGAAAACACCGGCGGAATTTTTTGGGTTAAAAAAGGGAGAGTGGCCGTCACGATTGGCGGCGCACCGCCGGGCTTTCTGCGGGTTTGACCGTTCTTTATGGTTGGCAAATGATTGCCTGCCTGTCTGGAATGGCAGGCCGACCGTTTCCTTCGGAGGCAATCGCAAACCTGTTGCCAGCCGCCGCGCAGTCTGGTAGAAGCAATCCAGATTCAACGCGGGCTTGTCCGCGCCGGTCTTGGCCCTGTGGGCTGCGCCCGGCAAGCCGGGTTGGAATCAGATAAAGCTTTTGGCGGGCCTGCCCGCCGAAGCGCAGCGTAGGCGGGTGTGGTTCAGTGGTAGAATGCGGGCTTCCCAAGCCTGAGA